>Ga0181612_109245_pt1 | contig 14223 bp, 10 predicted proteins | sample HoacroProtozoa21_FD_119630 | JGI IMG/M metagenome (GOLD analysis project Ga0181612, IMG submission 119630) | Hoatzin crop microbial communities from Cojedes, Venezuel. Combined Assembly of Gp0051906, Gp0051904, Gp0051908
GGGGGGGCCGGGGGCGGCGGGGCGCTGCGGGGTGCAGGCGGCCAGCGCTGTGCTCTCAGCTTTGGTGAGGCTGCAGCTGCTCCCGTCCACCGCTCCCCGCACTCCCGTGCCTTGGGGCAGCTGCTCAGCGCTGGGGTGCAGCGGCTGGCACCGAGCAACCGCTGCTGCTCTGCAGTACGGAGAGCTCAGGTGAAAGAGTTGAAGGGTGTATCCTTGAATGCTGCTCATCTTTCCCACATCAACCAAACATGGCAAGGCCAGGTTGGATGGAGCTCTGAGCAACCTGGTCTAGTGGAAGATGTCCGTGCTCATGGCAGGGGGTTGGAACCAGATGGTCTTGAAGGTCCCTTCCAACCCTTACCATTCTGTGATTCTATGGATTGTTAGAATAAGTGTCTTCTGGTTTATCCGTATTTTAGTTTCCTGTGCAACTGGGTTTAAATGTGTTCTTTAAACAAAAAATATTGAACCAAAGAAGTACTATACTTTAGAAAATCCTTCCTATCCAAACGTATCCGTTGCTGCCTCTTTCATTTTTTTGCCGTTGAAGGATCATCCACCAGTTCTTGGTTGTGTGCCCAGCCACGCGGAACGTTTAAGACGACAAGAGAGGAACGCTGCATCCTGGGTGTGTTCCGCCTGCCTTGGGCTGTGGCGGGGGCAGGTGTCTGCAGAGGGCACTGCCAGTCCTGCGTGAGCTGGGTCTTCCTTCGGTGGTCCCTTGGCTCCTGGCCTCCACATGTAGGTGTAGTGGAGTCAGGGAAGGTGGATGTAAGGTAGGCTTGTGAATATGTAGGACTAGAAATAAATTAGTAAAGTTCTTTATTTTTATCCCGTAATAAACCATGACAAAAGAAGGAAGTAATTGACTTCAGGTAAACTTTATGTAAAAAAAATCCAAGCTCATTACAGGTGCTGCGTAGACAGCTGAACGGGACTTGTGCCTGCAGTGACTCTTTGTGAGGAACAGGAGATCTGTGTGCAGAGAGCCAGGCTGGTGCTTCTCCGGAGGACAGCTGAGGCAGGGGCAGGAGGGGCAGCACCTTCCTGGTGCGGGGTGTGGCGGGCTTGCTCTGCCAAAGGCTGAATTACGAGTTTCCTGAGTTTCTGTTGCTTGTTGCGGGGTAAATTCAAGACCCTACCACACGGTTTCGCCCGTACTAATACGTATCTTGCGCAGTTCGGGCACAGATGTCATGTGGGAGCTTGTTTAGAAACAAACAAAAAACCCCAAACCCAACCCAACAAACCTCAGACACGTTTGGTTCATTAAAGATCTCCCCAAAGTGATTGTCGTGTTCGTTCCAGAGGTGTAAAGACGTGTCTGATTCACACCCTTCTGTGTTCTGAAAAGCAAGCTAGTTGTACCTGCTGAGCTGTGCAGTGGGCCCAGCTTCACAGGTGCTCTAAACCAGAGGATTAACGCCGTTGGTGCGTGATGAACTCCAATTGTTCGTTAGCTTTCACCATTACTTTTCTTTTTTCTTTTTTTTTTTCAGTTCCCACAGGAGTCCTTCGCCCAACTCCCCCCCCCCAAACCCCCCAACAAGTATTTTCTTGAATGCGGCGGCTGTGAGAGGTCAGCCAGCATGAACCACAGCCCAGCTGTCACTGCGGTGAGCTACACCGCGAAGCCGCTGCATGGCGGGACATTGCTGGAAAGGAACTTTCTGCTAACTTAGTTGCAAATTCTTGAGATTGGGGAGGAGGGCGGGATCCTTCTGTGCCCAGCAGGGAAAAAATAGGGTAGTTATTCTTCCCAAGAGGCAAAGCAGCTAAATAGCTTTTTCTAGCAGATTATTTAAAAAAAAAATCCGAGTAGGTGATGTGCAGCTGTGGAGCTGTGAATGGCGCTGCCATAACGCTGTGCTTTTTTTCAAATGCCAGTCACACCCCGGACACACTCTGTACTGCATTCTTTGGAATTTAATCGATATACCTTCTAAAGAAACTCCAAGCATGAACACAGGCACAAATTGCATGAAAAAAAAATGGTCTTCTGTACTTTTGTGAAATGTTGGTGCTGTTGGGTAGTACTTTCCATGTTTCTGGTCTATTTTTCCTTTACTTGCTGCTACTTTAGCATTGTGTTCTTAGGTGTGAAACAGCTCTCTTTTTTTTAAAAAAAAAGCAGTATTTGGTAATTATAAGCTTTGTTTATGCTTTTTAGTTCAGTCATGGGTATACAGCGTATTATATTAAATAGCGGAAAAGCTGCATTAGTAATTTGTGACGAAAGTTAATGCATTTTTAATGTCAAATTTCACATAAGAACACACTCAAGACCGCAATGATCACTCAAAATAATGTAACGATCTAAGTAAAGGCGTTAGGACCATTCCCTTTAGAAATGCATACGCTTGTAGCTACGGGGCTCGGTTTCTTCACCTTCTCTTTCAGCAGAGAAACAGCAGCAGCTTGCCTGACGTGGAGCACTTGTACGGCAGGTTACACAACACCGACGCTGCTGGAATTCAGCACTGGAGGTAGTGTTAGTTTTCCGCTGCCCTTACAAACTATTCTCTCCTCATCTCACCCCGGAAAGGAAAACAGCTTCATGGTGGCAGCTGTGTCGGAAAGGGGCGGCTGAGGAGGGCATTGGGAAATTCTCGAGAAAAATCATGGAATTTGCAGTCTTTCACCTGGAAAATCCAGTTCAGTGTTGCTCTGTGCAGTGCAAGGGCCCCTCCGCCCCCCCGGTGGGTCACCTTAGGAAAATATTGTACTGTGGTTCTTTTAAGCTTAAAATCCCATTGTCCGTTCAGATTTGTTGTGTTTCATTACGGAGTGTGTCAGATAATCCCTTGCTTTAACAAAAAAAAAAGAAAAAAGAAAAAAGAAAAAAAAAAGTATCTTAAACTAGTCCAAAGCTATGGTCATGTATTACTGTAGTAAGGATCATGGGTTTAAGTGTACTCCATTTTGGTTTCCACCATAAACATCTAATCCCTGTAACAATGTTGTATGTTTATTTAAAGTATATATATATATATATATATAAATGTCAGATTTTTTGCATTACTTAAGATTTTTTTAGATTTTGAATATGAACTTTGAGTACTTTATTTCACAAAGAAAATATTAAAAAATACTTTCATGGAGTGTTAAGTTTCAGAATTCAAGACTATATTTGTCAAATTTAAGTTTCAAATATGTAGCTAACATTGTTTTCTGATATTGAATGTAAATACTTGTAAAAAGAAATTCTTTTGTATATTTTTGTGAAAATGTAGTTCCCCAAAACATATGAAAGATTTAATAAAAAAGTGCATTTATGTTACTGCTCACCACTTTTCGTCATTACGATACCACTTAAAGGTAGTTGTGGTCACCTCCTGGGCTGATTTTTGCAATGATGTAATTCCCAGGAGCTGTCTCGGAGGAGGCGATGTCCCAGCCTGCCCAGCAGTGGCGTGGACTGGGAGAAAAAAGGGTCCTGCAGAAGGTGAGGCAGAGAGGTGCTTCCTGTCTTCCTGGTACAGACAGAGACATTGGAAACCATTTCTTGTTGAGTGAAGTGGTATTTAATTTCATAGGCTTTTTACATGGAGCAAGATATCATTAATTGTTTTATTGTTCTTGCCTGGGAAGCATTTTTGTTCCCTTGTCTTTGTTTTTTCCCCTGATCGAGAAGGCATCAGGGGTGTGAGGACTGTCCCATGGAAAAGAACTGCCCAGAAGACCAACCCTTTTCTCTCTCTCCCTGTGAGCGGGTGCAGGGTCGAGTCACTCTTTGCTAGGACATCAGTTCCGTTGTGTCCATCATACCAAGCATTTGCTGAACAAAAATTATGTCTGGTATGATCCAAACACAGGAATAAGCTTTCTGAGACCTCCTGATGATGCACTTACTTCTTCAGCGCACCTAATCGCAGGCAAGAAAGAAACATCACCCAAATAGAACACAAAATGTGCTTTGAAAGTTTTTAATGGAATTTAAAGGAAAACTTTTCTTACACAGACATGTTCTTCTTACAGTGTAAAAAAAATGTAAAATTGCTTAAACTTACAAACTTGGAAAATTAGAGACATTTCAAGTATGCAATCAACCTCATTTTATGAAAACAATGTATATTAAAAGTTCAAAATGCATGAATTTTCCTAACATCCCGTGCCCCGGTGGTTCGTCATCCTTCCCGCTGCTGTCCGAAGGAGGCAAAGCCCAGTCCCCGGCTGCACCGCAATCATTCGCTGCGGGGAAAGAGAGACACGGTTCACGTAAGTAGCAGTCCCACCAGTCTGCGAAGAGCGGCGCAGAACCGGCTGGCGTCCTGCCCCTGTGAGGGGTAAGGCCCTTGCAGATGAGATCAGCTGGAGCGGAAGGCCCGCGTGCCTTGACTGTCCGTCTTTAAGACCGGCCAACGGCTGCAGCTCGGGGAAGGCTGCTGCTCGTTCATGAGGTGACGGACAGGTGAGGGGAAGGAGCTGTTCTGCCAGAAACGCTCCAAGAAACAGCGGAACATTTTGTTGAAAAGACAGCTTGGACACAAGGTAAAACAACGGTAAAGAAGAGCTGATGTTGGATTTTTCAGCTTTATTCAAATAAAACTCAGTAAACACAATGTGTCCCGGTCAGGATTCCAGTGACTCTGCCAGATCCTGCCTGCAGGGCACTTGTTTGCCGGGGTTGCATCATGTTCGTTAATGTTTAAACTACTAAAAACAAACAGGACAGAGTTTTCTTTAAAAGAAAGATGCCCATAGTGGCTACCTTTCTTCATACAATCTTCGGGGTTCATCACACACGCGTTACTCCTCTGAGTAAAATTACCTTGGTGACATAAGTCACAACGTAGACTCTAAACCTAACCAAGAAAAACAATACGAAAAGAGCCTCACCTGGTCTGAGTTCGGGTCCATTTCAGGGCGTGGCGTGGTGGTACGACAACAGTTGGATGGTAGAACGTGCAGTCCGGTCTCGTACACTGGGTGTTAAATCTACAATGCTAAGAGTGAAAGCGTGTCAGAAGAGGCTGCTCGAAGCTGGCTGAGCTCCCCAGCGGGCGACGCTAGAATGCGATACGTGCACACCTGTAGTGCGGTGTGGCAGAGCTGACAGGAAACTGGGTCAGCAGCCACGCACGCTCGGGCACTCAGTTCAGCCCAAGGACAGGAGGGAATCCTTTTTCAAAAGTACTGATTAGAAACTGGCTACTCCAAAACTGCCACAGACGGAAGGTCCTTTCCGTTTCAGCCGCTCCATGCGCACAAGGCAGGAGCGGGACGCAGCACTGTCTGCGAGACAGAGGCACAGCCGGCGCATCTGGAAGCAGCGCCCCGGGACCCAGGGCTTTTCAGCGTCACTGGGGCTTGAAAAAGCACTGAACTGGCGAGCCCAAGCCCACACACGGACACAGTTCTATAGAACGGAAGTACCTGAGTTACAGACTCTTGTACTGTATCAATTATATACTCCAGGGTAACTGGGCAATCTTTGAAGTTCCTGTATACTGCAGGACATCTGAAGGAGAGTCGAGTCTGAAACCTATTCCTCCCATACAGGCTACAAGATGTCCTGCTCCCCTGCTGCCAGTGTCCTGGCTGCACAGTTTTGTGACAAGTGCTATAGCTGGCTGCCTGTTTGCAACTCCCCAGAAGCATCTGGCACAGGGATTATTTAAAAATACACTTTTCCAAAATTCTTTCCAAATTCTTTAAGTCAGTGCTTTTGCATATGCTGTTCCGGAGCTAAAGTTAAAATGTGAAAAGTAAAGGCAAAAAGTGTGAAACGTTGGCGACATTTCCTGACCCAAAGTAACAGATTTCAAGTATCTTCTAAAAAGGAAGGGAAGAGGTAGGAGATAATTCTTACTTTTGGGTGGAAAAATGGACATTCCATTTTCTTACACGCAGGAAAAAACTTGCAGAGCGGACTACTGGAGGATATAGATGGTGTGGGTAGTGGTGCTAATAGTAGACAAAAAAAGAAGAGGAAGTGAGCCTAGATCAGAATAAATTGCTTTTTTAATGCAGTTCCACACAAATCTAAATATAATAATCCTTCTGCAAGGAATTCTGTTTTGTAATACACCAAAGTCCTGCCAGTAATATGGGAAGCTTATCCCAAGGCACTAAGTGCATCTCATCCTGGGGTAGGGCAACACTATCAGGTGGTCACTAGCACCGGTTCTTCACCACTTCAGGACAGAAGGTGCCATGGCCATGGCAATACTTCCAACAGACTGAGCAGAGATTCTGGCGGGCAGAGAAACTCACCTGTTAAATGCAGGCAGCAGTGAGCCTGCTGGAGTTTAAGCTAACGGGGCTGAAAAGCATGGGCAGCGCACTTTCCAGGAACAGAGCGGAGCTGCTGGAAACGATGCAGGAGATCAGCCCGTCGGACCCTGCCTTCTGGCAAAGTGACAACACCGCATTTTGCTGTGACCAGGGGCCAAACCGCTCCCTAAGGATCGCGACTTCAGGGGAGTGAAGGCCCCGCGCCTTGGCACTGCTCAAAGCCTTGGGAATAGCAACCCCTAGTCCAAACACAGCTACCGCCTGCGCTGGGTAACCTCACCCCTGAAAGTCACCTCGTCCTTACACACAGTTAACTCCTCTGTCATTGGTTCACACAAAGACAGGAACCTCTGGTTTCCCTTTGTGTCACCAGCTCTTGGCACAAAATGCATCCCACTGAACAAACAAATCTAGGTAAACCTGCCAGGCTGGTTAACCCCTTCAGAAGAAGGGACTGACTGCTTATGCAAGCCGCCACTTTGGCCTTGCAGAGATTTCATAAGGACTCTTGCGTGAGAGCATTCAGGGATTTTTCTGATAACAGTTTTTGCAGTAACATTTGATTATTATCCTTCATCTAGCATTAAGAGTCAAATCAAACAAAAATTATTTTTTCACCACTGTCAGTTTCTGCTTCCAAAATCACTGCTTTCCCTTCAGCACTTTCATTTAAAGCTCAGAAAAGCAAGAGGTGCTCACCTGGTTTAGGAGATGGATGCGGGGTTCGTCGACTGGCATGAGTGTAGGGACAGTCTGGCTTAGTGCACTTTGCGTCGTATTTACAGTTTGGGTGGATGAACAAGCATTTATCAGCAAACTTGCAGTTAGGAAAAACTCTGAGGGAAAAGAAACCGAGTCATAAAGCCACACTTGGAGACAAACCCCCAAGCAGCTGCAGCAGGGCTTGCGCACACGTGTCGGTTCCCTCCAAAGCAGGGCACGCGGTGTAGCATGAGAGCTGTACACGGACAGATCCGTATTCATCCTCCCTGCAGGCACGCTCCGCGCGCAGTGTATAACTGAACAGCCGCACACCCAGCGGAGTTTGGTAGCAAGCCACTTGCTGCAAGCTCAGACACATCATTCTCAGGGCACAGTGCAGAGCAGCAAAGGCACTACGAATTCACACCTTCGCATGGAGGGGCACAGAATTCCCTGAGTAACATGGCTCATTCACTGAGGAGAAAGTGTTATTTTGAATTTAGTTATGTTGGATTTTAAAAGAAAATTCAAATGCCTGAGTAAACGAAGCTACCCAATCTGGTAACATATCTCTCAAAACAGAAATTGTTTTTCTAGACTGTTGCTGCTTGTGGAAGAGAAGCCAAAGGCACAGTGCACATTCAAGAGTTAGCCTGTGCCTTCTAGTAAAAAAAAAAATAAAAAAAAAAAAATCACTGCATTACTACGCAATGGCACCCCAACGTGTTCAAAAGCTTTCTGACAGCCAGCAGAAGAGTGCCTGTTGTTTTAAGAAGACACAATTCCACATCTCTAAGCAACACAAAACCACCATTCAGCATGCGAAACCGAGCCTTCCCCTGCAGGAGTGCAGCTGCAACTCTGCTCGTTCAAACCATTGCTGTGTTCTGACACACGGTAGATGGGAGGCAAACAGAAGGAATGACATGGTGACAACCTAGCTGCGATCCCTGCCTAACGGACTTGCACTGCCTCGGAATATTTACTGACACAGAAGGGAAACTCATAGCACCAAAATAAAAATAACGTGAAGTGGATGAGCTTTGTACTACTCACTTGCAAGGGAGCGTGGGGTGATGGTACACACACTCATCTCCATTTTTACAGGCAGGCCAGTACTTGCAGCGCTCCAGCACCTTCTCCTGTTTTTGCAGCACATTTAACTGTTCCATATCCACTAGGAAGGAAGAAAAAAGAAAAAAAAAACAAAAAAAAACCAAGCTGGGACCTTTATGATTCTATATGCAATTTGGTGTACACAATGTAGTATAACTGAAATTCGCAATATTTCCTTTTCTCTCTCTCCTTTTAACCCAGTTCTTGATAAGCCTCTATTAATCAAAAAAAGTCATGACAGTAAAAATTTATGTACAATCATATTAACTGAAGAAAATTTCCAAAACTACAAAGTGAAAGATGTCATAATATTGGACTAACAGCTGCCTTTTGGTGATAAAAGGTCAAACTTGGACTGTTTAAAAGCAAAATAAATTATTGTCTTCACAAATCCAAATTGAGGTGTGAAAGCCAAACAGACCAGATCTTGATCAGACAAGACAAAGATTCTTCAACTGAACCTTCGTTACAACTGTTCTGCTGAGCCATGTGGTAATAACAGCTATGCTTCCTTCCTCCAATGTATTTTTTACTCTAGAAAACTATTTCAAGAGATACAGTAAAAAAATCAGTATTTACACTGATCAGATCAGATACGATTTATTAGTATGGGGGCACGCACTGAAAAAGAACCACTCTCACAAAATTTGCTCGGACAGATACCACACTCACTTCAGTCACCTGAACCCAGACTCCAATCCAAGAAGTATTTTAAGAAATTCCAAGCTGAAACATTCAATAACTTCACACTTTACATATTTCATTGCACTAGTAAAAATGTGCCAATGGATATATAACATTCCTTTCTTCTTTAAGACTGTCTGGTATGTGTAGGATTTCTGAAGCCAGTGGGACTGAAAGGGCATGGACTTAAAAGATTTTGGTTTTCCCCCATGGTTCTCTCATAATTGTATTACACATTTACAGGTGGACCCATGAAATTTAAGTTCTCTGTATAGTTCAGAAAACTTGGATGCACTGCTACTATGGAAAAAAAAGGTCTTTTCATAAGAAAACTAAAAAAATTACTCCAAGCATGACCTTAAGGCAAGTATTCAACAGGTCTAAGATAAAAACAATATCCTCTATATTCTTCATCACCGTGTCAGCGTTCTAAACAATGCAAACATTGGCTTCCATGTTAGTCAACAGGTATCCTGAATATATAATGTTGAAGTAAAACCATATACTGTTGAAGTTCTGCTTTCAGAGATTCTAGCAACTTGACTCTACTAACACCTTACACTTAACAGGTTCACTTTGATATCACAAATCTAGACAGAAACATTAAGATTAATACAAAATGAGGTATTTTTTGAAATTCAAGGCATGGGAAAATGCTCATCATAAAATCTCCTGTCCATCAGCACTGGGAGAAACGATAATGGGTCAACAAGAAATCCAGATTTCTGGCAATGAAGACAAACTACATTTTGAAAAGAAAATAATGCAGAATTCACCAATACTGCGATGCGTGGAGAATTACATATCTGCCGAATTGCTCTAGTTTATCAAGATAACGACTTCTAAAGATATGGCCCCACTGAACTACCACATTTCATTTGCCTGAAGAATGTTCTAATTCGAAGAATAAACACCATCCGTTTGATTTCTTAAGAATGGTATATCCAAGAGGTCTATCCACAATCAAACCACCGCATTGTTAGATCCTGTTGATGAGCATAATTACCATCACAGCTCTCTAGTTGCCTCGTTACAATTTGCATCTGCTGTGCTCGAAGGCCTTTTAATCCTCTGCTGGCACACATACTTTGGGTAACTGGCTTTAATCCTTCAGTTAGACACATATCTTCCTCTTCTTGATCAGAAAGGTATCCTGGTGGACTAGGCACACCATCCAGTGTCACGATGAACTTGGGACTAGCAGGTTTCTCTGGCTGGGCCAGCTGGTCTCTGTCAAACAAAGAAATGTCATAAAAATATTTTTTCTGACTCTAGAGGTTTGAGTAAAAGTGAGCTGCACTAGTAACTAAAAAAGTAGTACAAGCTAATCTATGGAGAGTCACACAGTAACAAACCTTCTTTTACTACTACTACTAACGTACTCCAATCAACAGTTTGCCTTCTAGTCTCCCTGAAGCACGAATAACAAATACAGCTTCCAGTGGCATACAGCAGAGAATTTGGCAGGTACGTTTCAGTCTGTTGCAGTCTGCTCAACAGATAGATCCGAAAGCTCATTTACAGACACAGTTAAATAAAGGAAAATGATTAATCTTTTGAGGAATTTACAGTTTTGAGACAAAAAAAGTGAGAGTAAATACCATTCTTGGAATCACAAACCTTTTCACACACAAAACAGGGGTCTCCTCAAAAATACGGACCAGCGTATTATGAAACTGAGTGTAAAAGGTTTTATGGCTAGGAAGAGAGAATTGAAATACTGATGCTAAGAACTTTGATGCTCAGCCTGCTGGAAAGATCAGTCTAGCCTAGTATCCTGTATCTGACAGTAGTCAATGTGGATAAAAGAGGCAGTGTAAAAACAGGGATGCATATGTTTTCTCCAGTCTTCCGCTGTCCCACCCATTTCACCCAAGGGATTTCCTGAACGGCATGTGATTCTAAATATTTGGGAACAGACTATGGAGTTCTCATCTTTGACAAACAGTGATGGCGTAAACTTTGCTTCTCTATGAAGTCAGGCTAAAAGCAACTACAGTGCAAAACGCCTTTAAGAAGAGAGAAAAACACCACATTAAAAGCATCACTAGCCAGAATGTCAAGTTCAAGCAGTCAGAAATTGATCTATTGAGATGCAAAAAATTTACCACTCTCCTGTAGCACAGTTACAGTCTTCAACTGTGATGTTGCAAGGTTATCCTTTTCAGTTTTTTTGTTCATTGTTGGTTTTATTTTTAATTAATACAGGCTAGGCTGTTCAGAGCCACTCATGGAAGGGAAACACTAACAGTTTCTCAAACACAGCAGCCCATAGTGATGAAGTAAGCCACGTTGTTCTGAGCAGTTTTTAACTCTAAGAGGTAAGATACATAGAACTATCTGGTAGCAGGAACCATCAAGGCCTTTACCAAGTTAGGAGAATGACTGTGCACTGGCGACTATTCCTCTGAGGAAATGAAAGAACATGCACAACACATCATTTGAAGCAGACATGAACTTTAAATTTCTGTTGGCCAGTCTCAGCAGTACGGAGCCTTAAGTCACTAGCCCCACACGCCAGTTAACTGTTTGCTGGCTTGCAGGTACTGAGCTACCTGCATGCAGAATACGCTGTTTTCCCTCCAGTGCTGAGCGCTCAGCATTCACCATACTCAATATTGCATGAAAAAACATTTCTTAAGAAATGGAATCTCAGGGTGAAACAGGTATGCAGCTAAAGGCAATTTAAGCAAACTCATTACTTAACTAAGATTTCAGAAATCAGAACAGCTGTGGCACAAAAAAAAAAAAAAAAAGCCGTACTTTTCAGTTCCTCCTTCTTCTGTCTTACAAATCAAAGACATGCTCATGCTACAGTTGACCCTGAGAATTATCTTCTACTTAGGATTTCTGGGAGGTTTTTTGCCCCTGCTTTTTTACCTCTGCTATTCGATGTCAGCCCATTTTCCATGATTTCACACATGCTGACTGGACTGACAAAGCACAAGTATGACTGAATGATTCCATCTAAACCACAAACAAGCATTCTGACTAATAACAGTCCTAAAAGAAATAACTTTTTACCGTGTCTGTATTAGACGTCCCGAGAGTACTCTTATTGCCTCCGTGGCCCTCTTTCCCAATTGCTGATTCTGCGACGCTGTTTCCTCAGATAACTTTGGCTTCTTCAGGATAAATGACCTAGTATCTGTATGGACCATAGATTCTGCATCATAGTAATCTGAATTGGGAGAAAAATAAGGTTGTAGTTGTACTCTTATCATATAGCATATCTTTAATATCAATTTACACAGCTGATAAGCTAATTTTATTTTGTTTTGATTTCTTACTAGTGACTTCCAGAAAACATTTTTACTTCCTTGCTAATTCCACAGAATTGGATCAATGACATTAAGCCAGACCAGGAAACTTTGATAGTGGAATTGCTGTGCTGAAACAGCATTAAAGGGGGTTCACACACCCCCAAAACCTCTCAGGCTTTTAATACTACCTACTGATGTAATGCTTTTAATCCTTAGAGATGTAGAAACTAGAAAACACTAAAAATCAGTGTAAGTAATTGAAAATGAGGTTATATGTTAACATTCACTGACCAGTAATGTTCAATTTGAAAACTAGCAACTTTTATTTCGGAATAAAAGATCACAAGACTTAACCTTGAGTCACTTGCAAGGTATCGTCAATCACAGGATCAATCTGGAGCCGAGAAGAGAGCTCCTTTTGTTCAGCTCCTAAAAAAAAAACCAGTAATTGGAAGCATATTTTACTGCATGTCAAAATGAAACTATAGATAAAAACTGAAGCATACTCTTCTAAATCCTTTGATTTAAAAAAAAAAAAACCACACCAAACACAACCCCCCACACAACAAAAGCCTCCACAATTCTAACAAAAAAAAGCTGTTCTCATTGTTATGAACTCCTTTCTCATTGTTTCAGAAACAGTAACAAGTTTTCTCCAGCCAGATGCCATGGCAAACTCTCAATACTGAAAGACTCTAGTCTGTCCCATAATCATTGCTCAGTACAAACTAGGTCTGTGGGTATGGCAACTTCTAAAGGCCAAGTTCCTCCTCCTAATTTGCAGAGGTGTCAACTGTTCAGAGAACATACACAGAGGAAAGCAGCTAAATTCAAGAGACTACTTTATGGTCTTCTTAAAAGAGGTGGAACAAATCAGAGCACCACTGTTCTACATTTCAGTTATGGTTTGAAAAAAATTATTTTGCTTTCTGTAGGTTTCCTAAGCAACCTGTCATTTCCATTTCAATGGCAAAAGAGCAAAAATATTTAGTAAATATTTTCTGTATATTAATTCAAAGACTGATAAAGCTTCTTCTTACGTACTTTACAGATACAATGTCAACTATTCTGTTTTGGCAGAAAGATTCCAAATACATTTATATGAGAAATAAGAAACTGAAAAAACAGAATTTTTTTTTTTAATAACGAATGTTTACCATTCCTTAACAATGACCTTGAGCCAATGTAATAAAGAACTTACTCAAACCAAATTTTACTCAACAATCTAAATATCTAAACACTTAGCAAGAGTAAACTAACTTCTTACAAAAGTGTTTTTCCACCACCTTACTTCTGATTCCTTGTAACTACCACAGACATGAACACACACACGAATTTCTTCCTTTGTAAGAAAATCATGCTGAAAAGATACTTTGATTGCCTTTAAATGTTATGCCATTTTCCTTCATGAGATTCAAAACATAAGTAATAAAAAACTTATTGTTTACACAGTTATCCTGTTTATCAGCTGTCCTGTAACAGCAAATACAGTACTCCAATATTTACACAAAAAAAAAAAAAAACCAAATCATTAGAACTATTTGTGTAGTAGCAATATGTTGGAAAGACTATTTCAATACTTCATATGCTACAAAATTATTCCAAATGTAGAGTATCTTAACTCTCTCACATAAGCTTTGTGACAGAATTATTCCTACAAGATATTAAGGAAAAAAATGCAAAGGATGTGGAAAAGAGAAGTTATCCCAATATAAATGGATACATTTGCTTATTGCATTTCCTTATGCAAAATTATTCTTCAGTGATATGCCAGAATGCTATACCACCCTTTGTTTACGGATTAATTCCTCTGAGGTTATGTGTGTGTGTGTGTATACACATACTTTTGGTGTTGACTTAAAAAATAAAAGAATTTCTTTTCTCTGCTCCCCTATTGTAAAATGACATTCCCTGGTATCAATTTTTAAAGAATATTATCAGATGACCTTGAATTCCTTCAACTGTCTGCTCCTTTGGCTCTTCTACTTGAAGCTGAGAACTCAGAGCAGGCTGTCTATTTTGTACATGGATTACTTCTAACTGAGATTCTTCCAGGCTAATTCGAGTTCTTGGTGCAACTGGAACAGTCTGTTTCTGTGGAACTTTAAATAAACAATGGTAAATCATTTACATACAACTCAATCACACAACAGTACTATTTTTACATATGGTGCTAAAATGACTCGAATAAATTCCTGCACACTCAAAAAAAAAAAAAAAA
>Ga0181612_161180_pt1 | contig 14222 bp, 7 predicted proteins | sample HoacroProtozoa21_FD_119630 | JGI IMG/M metagenome (GOLD analysis project Ga0181612, IMG submission 119630) | Hoatzin crop microbial communities from Cojedes, Venezuel. Combined Assembly of Gp0051906, Gp0051904, Gp0051908
CCGAGAAACAACTGTGAAGTACTGTATAAGAGTCCCAGCGATGTTCTGGTAGCAAGTTTGTGTTACAGTTTACAGATTTTCATTTTATTGAGTGAAGAAAACAGAAAATTACACTTCAAAGTAAAATAATGTGATATACACAGTACAAAAATACTAACAAACCCTGCAAAATTACCAGCCCTTTGCTTTGACTTAGAAGGACTTAGTAAACTCAGTAAACTTACTATTCATCCAACTAAATTTTAAGCAGATTTTAAACATAAGTCGTATTTAATAAATTATCCCGGGAGGACTACTGGGAACATGGGGAGTGAAAAGGGTAGGTGTAACATCACTTGGGCATCTGATGTGACCTAAGATGTTACAGGCTCATGAGTAAATAGCTCATGCTGTCAGCTTTTATCCCAGTTCTGTAAAGGAGTCAAGATAGTAAGGATGATATCTGGGGAAGTTAGAATTGTCAGGCATTTTTTGTGAGTGTTACTATTTATTTATGTAGTGTTTTATTTAAATAGTCCTCTGCTTTCAAGTATACTAACAGAGGTACAATGAAGCTTAAGACATGAATGACTTGGTGATGCTTCCAGGAAAAGAAATTGTGTTTTCACTTTTATCTGCATTTCAGTCTATTCCCAGCTTTAACGTGTGTCTTGATAGTGTGTTGGACTTAGCATCAAACAATTTAAGTGAGCACTTAAGTCTCTGAAAAGTACCCTTTTAATTTGCCTTTAAAAACATACAGTTGTTTCCTTTATCTAGTTTATGCAGGATGCATCAGATGTAATGCAGCTGTTACTGAAGACACAAACAGACTTCAGTGAGCTAGAAGACGATGATCCACAGGTATGTTAAAATTGCGTCTTTATAGTGCATAGCTTATTGGTTGGTATTAAAAAAGTTCTTTGTACATTCTTTGTACGTTTATGTGACACTTCTGCCTTCCTCCCCCCCATGTAATTGCACCTTCAGTCTAATTGTTCAGCATGTCTTCCAAAAATTGAGATTGATTGCCTTAAGATGGCCTTAGAATCTTTCACTGGAGCACTTTTAGGAAATGAGACTGCCAGGACCTATATTTGCTGATGAAATTTCAGCATGTGGGTAATCGTTCCTTGTGTATTAGTAACAACTTTGTTTGGCATTGTATGACCTATTCCCTTGCTGTCACCTTCTTATAAATAGTTCAATAAGACTTGTTAGACAGCTGTTCTAATGAGTGGAGAGCTATTTTGACTTGTGCACCTGAAAACAAATACTCCTTTCAAAACACAGCACTGCACTCTTTTTTGCTCTGTTTGCTATTTTCAGGAATGTGGCTCAGTAGCATCATTTAAATTCAGGAAATTTTTCATTTCAGAAAGCAATTTACTTTTCAAGACAGTCATGACTGCATTACAAGTACATCTTATACTGTCACATTTTTACATGTATAGCAACTTTGATCAGAGGTACTGTCAAGGCGTTGTTACAAATAAAGACTTGGGACAGGTCTTTTGAAGATGCGTTTTTATATGAATTGCATATTGGATGAGTTCTCTTTGAAAGAAGTTTTATGCACAGCTGACAAATTCTTTAAATAAGTCCTATTGTATAATGTTCTTCCTTTATGCTTTCCTTTTAAGTAGGCAGTAAAATAACATGTGGGACATGAAAATTCTGTGTCTCTGCTCTTTTATAGATTTCTTACATGATCTCAGCATGGGCCAGAATGTGTAAAATTCTTGGAAAGGAATTTCAGCAGTACCTTCCTGTTGTCATGGGACCTTTAATGAAGACTGCATCAATTAAACCTGAAGTAGCTCTTTTAGACAGTAGGTGTAAGATAACATTTTGCTTGAAAAAATACCAAAATAAATGATTTTGTAGCACTTCTAGATTATTTTTTTTAAACCTCCCTTTCTGTATAACAGCACAAGATATGGAGAATATGAGTGATGATGATGGTTGGGAATTTGTAAACCTAGGAGATCAGCAAAGTTTCGGAATTAAAACTGCAGGCCTTGAAGAAAAAGCAACTGCATGCCAGATGCTGGTGAGTAATATGACAGTTTTGATGATCTCTGTGGTGCTGGACAGTTGAGTTTGAAGCCAAAATCTGTAACGAAAATGTTCTTTATGGTATCGAATAAGACAGTTCTGTTTTTCTGTGGGTGATACTGTGAAGTTTGGATTTCAGACACTTAATTGCATGTGACTTGCTTGATGAAAAATAGTTTCTTCTGTTTGAGGCTTCAAGTTTTAAGATGAATGGATAGTTTTCCTTTGTTAGCAAAACTTATAAGGAATTGGAGATGTTAAAAAGTAGTTCCTTTTTGCAAATATTGATGTTTCTGAATTTGGTTTGAAAAATACATGCATGTACTAAGAGTGAGAGCTCATGCTGCTATCAGGGTTTCTTAACATACCACAGTGAAGGGGATAGGTAAATGGATTATTGCATGTTTGTTTAAATAAATTTAAAAAACTTAAATTTTTAACAATCTTTCTCACGGTTGCATAGTTGAAAAATATTAGTAACAGTATTTTCCTCTAAAGGTGGCATTTCCATGCTTTGTGTTCCAGGTTTGCTATGCAAAAGAGCTAAAAGAAGGATTTGTAGAGTACACAGAGCAAGTTGTAAAGCTGATGGTTCCTTTGTTGAAGTTCTATTTCCATGATGATATCCTATTAACGAATTCTGCTGTGAAAATGGGAACTTGGTTTGGAAGAATCAAAGTCGTGCTTACTGTTTTCCCAAATGAATTGAAAGTGTTAGTGTTAAAATATTCTGTGGCTTTAGAGCAGAAATTTTCTGCAAACATTGCTTGACACACTCTTTTAGGCAATGTATCCTACTTTTTCCCATAGTTTCTTTTTAAATAGGCGTGTCTATAATGTTAAAAGTAAACAGTAGAGAAAGTGATGTTTGTGCCAACAAGGTGAAGGAGAATTTGAATAGCTTTTCTGTCACAGTCTGAAACAACTTTTAAATAGCAAACCCTATGATCTTTATATCTAATTAAGAAATCAAATGCACTGGTCTACAATAAAAATAAATCAGTTTCAGGTAGAAAACTAATAACTTCATTATGGTGATAGGCGCTTAAATTCTGAGCACTTCGTTGGGCTCAGTTGTTTTATTTCCTTAATAATGAAACGTGTTCGCGTGGCAGCAGCAGAGTCGATGCCCCTCCTGCTTGAATGTGCGAGAGTTCGCGGGGCAGAGTACCTCACACAGATGTGGCACTTCATGTGTGACGCGCTCATCAAAGCCATTGGGACAGAACCAGATTCAGATGTTCTCTCAGAAATCATGCATTCTTTTGCCAAGGTAATTTCCTTCCTCACAAATTTTGTGGCGTTGCTGTTCGTAGCTTTTTACAGGAAGGAAGGACATGTGTTTGCTCATTTAAATGGCTGGAAGAAACGCAAGGCTTCCTCTACTTGAATTTTGGTTTGACTATATAGGTTATTATAGCTGATTGAAGAACTTGTACTTTTTTGCAAGAACCAAAATACCAGAGTACTAACTGAAAATAATTACCAGATTTGTTCATTTTAACTGAAGTCATGTGTATGAGACGTACAGTGGTGCTATGCCTTGTATAATTTGAGCATTGATTACAGTATGAATGTTCTATTAGTATTTTTTCTGCTAGTGATCGCTTAAAGCAGAGCATGTATTAATATTCTCTGTGTGCTTAAATTTCATTGAGACTGCTCATGTAACTTAAAGCAGAAAAACTGATCATTTTGTTTCTCTAGTGCATTGAGGTAATGGGAGATGGATGCCTTAACAACGAACACTTTGAAGAACTTGGAGGAATATTGAAAGGAAAACTAGAAGAGCACTTTAAAAATCAAGAATTAAGACAGGGTAAGTTAACACAAATTCCTGTTAACTTGTGATAATGGCTGTTGCTTAAAGCAGAATTTCTGATAATTTTTGAACGCACGAAAGAAAGAGCTTAGTTCAGATTTCTTTTAATTTGCATATTTATATAAGGTAATTGGGCTTTGAAATAACTGAAACCATGACTTGTGTTTGTAAGCTCTGGGAGGATGAAGATGACATCATTTGCAGAGATACTGTAGTTTAATCAAAAGTTGGTGGACAGATTTACTTGACAGTGCATATGTCCATGGTATTGTCATTTCTGTGTCTTTTTTTCATCTGAAGTCTTTTGCAGTTTTCTTAAAGCAATGGTAGTGTCTTATTCCTATGCACTTTTCTTGTCCTTGTGGACAAGCTGATGTGTTTATTTCTATTTCATGTGCTTTTACACATTCTTAAACCAAGCTGTCTCATTGTACTTCTCGTTTTTCTGTGAAAGCTCTTTCAAGCTTCTTAAAGACAGAAAATTCCTGTTGCATCTTCAGCTACGGTTTCTTTTGTTCTAAATTTGTTTCTGCATCACTTTTTCCCTTTCACAGGCATCTTACGCACTTGTAGGAAAGTAACGGTTTAATATTTGTTTTTTAATTTAGTGAAAAGACAAGATGAAGACTATGATGAACAAGTTGAAGAGTCGTTACAAGATGAAGTAAGTTACTTTAACATGAAACACAGAGGCTATTTGGTAAATTTAAGAAATAGGAAAGTTTTTTGCAACACAATGCAGGTGTGAAGCTGGTGAAGTGGAATTGTGAAGCTTATCTATGTGAGTTTAACTTGTATGCAGACTCTAGAATATTTCGTAACAGATCATGCACCCACATGTAAATACTTCCTTGAATAACAATGCAGTTCTTGAGCCCCTTTCCTTTGGGAACTTTAGGCCAGCATTGAAAAGGATAGATTTCTGGTGCCTGCATACTCCTTGGGAGCAAAAAAGAACAAAACTCAAGCTCTGAGCCAAGAGCCTTTCCTGATTTTTCTCCGTTTCTTATTTGCAATGTTTACTGTTGGTTCACATAGACAGCGAGTTAGGCAGTTTGTTGTCATTTTTTCTTATGTGTCACTCTGTACTGATAATGAGAGAAAATGCTAGCAAGCAGCAGTTTCAGAAAAGCTGAATCCATACTCTGCAACAGAGTTGTAAGGCATTTTTTAAAATGCTTTTTTCTATGTTTGACCTTGCTGTGTTTTTTCTGAACGCTGCCAGGAGGACTTGTGTGCATTACCCTCTAAAAGTAGGGATGGGACCAAAATGTCACTTGCCATATGGACAGAATTAACATATGGTAATGAGTAACATTTGGATATACACCTTTGGTCCCAGGACATGTTTATGTAGCCCTTACCTCAAGGCAGCAGAAACGTAAGGGAGTACAGAAGCCATGAAAGAGATTCAAACAGCTCGGGCTGTGTCTGGATATCTTACTGAAACTACTTAGACAATAACTAAACTGCAGATCTGATAGAGGGCAGGAGAAGGCATACGCCAAGCAAGGGTTATGCTCTCCCCCTCAGCATCTGTTATCCACTGGTAGTAAACAGCTACAGTAAACACCAGGCCAGGTGGACCTTGTGGTGTGCCGCAGTTCTCTCTCTCTCCATTTTCATTTGTGCAGGTTTTCCAGAGTTATTGCTTAAATTATGCCATTGACAAAGCAGAAGTTGTCTAACCAGGAAGGGTCTAAATATCCTGATGTGGGAAGCTGCCAGCTAATCTGGTGGCTTCTATGATGGAGTGACTGCATTGGTGGATTAAGGAAGAGCAACTGATGTCATCTCTCTTTGACTGCTCTAAGGCCTTTGACATGGTCCCATGTAACATCCTTGTCACTACATTGGCGAGATGGGGATTTGATGGGTGGACTATTCAGTGGATGAGGAATTGGCTGGATGGCCATGTCCGAAGAGTTCCATTCAGCGGCTCAATGTCCAAGTGGAGATCAGTAACAAGGGGTGTCCCTCAGGGGTCTGTACTGGGACCAGTACTGTTCAAGATCTTTATTAACAATGTACATAGTGGGATTGAGTGCATGCTCAGCAAGTCTGCTGATCACACCAAGCTGTGTGGTGCTGTCAACATGCTGGAAGCAAGGGATACCATCCAGTGCAATCTTGACAGGCTTGAGAGGTCGGCCTGTTCATAGGACAAGGGGTAATGGTTTCAAGTTGAAAGAGGGTAGACTGAGATCAGATATAAGGAAGAAATTCTTTACAATAAGGGTGGCGAGGCACTGGCACAGGCTGCCCAAAGAAGCTGTGGATGTCCCCTCCCTCGAAGCGTTGAAGGCCAGGCTGAATGGGGCTTTGAGCAATCTGGTCTAGTGGAAGGTGTCCCTGCCCATTGCAGGGGGGTTGGAACTTGATGATCTTTAAGGTCCCTTCCAACCCAAACAATCGTATGATTCTATGAACATGTAAATAAAGCCTGAATTCTTTGTCAGGAATAAAGTTCACTCATCTAAGATTCCATTTGAAAAATGGACTTAAATTCACGATCTTGTAATAAGATACTTGTCATCTGCGCCTTTTTCCCCCTCAACTCCTTTCAGAGGATAGTAAGTGTCAATACTATGGGGAACCCCATAGTACTTGCCACAGTACCCAAGGTATTTGAAGTTGCCATCTTCAAATTTGAATCATAACTATCAGCTGATTAAGATTCATTAAAAAAGACCGTCCTATAGAGTTCCAACCAGCATGAACAGAATTTTTTATTAGCCACCATATGCTTGCTTTTGCCAATAGAAAACATCCTTTGATTATCATAGTTTAACAAATGTGAAAAACTCTGAAAGAATCCATGCAGACAACTGTTGTAAATAACGCTATCAACAGACATCTGAACTTCACATAAACTGATAGTTGGACAGTTCTGTTGGTAGAAAGTCATGAAATCCATCTCTGATTCAACAAATGCCATACAAATATTAAATGCTTTACAATGAGAATCTTAATCTCTCTAGACTGGCCTTCATTTCTTAATCTCTTCTGCCTTCCACATTAATAATTCAAACTACCTATTCAATTTTTTCTTGCCTTACATTTTAAGGTGGGTTTTTTTTCGCTTGGCCTACAAAACAAGTCCATATGCCTGCTCTACTTCATACAAGAACCAAGATTGCCTAATAAAACTCCTGCTATTCTAAAATTAAAAACCATCCACAAACCACATCTTCATTTACTGGCATGATTTACCAAGTCAATGTCTTTCCTATTTCCCAGTAGTAGGTATGATTGCGTTTTTTACATAAAATATTGAACTGTACCTGATTGCAAGTCTTCTGTGTGTCTCTTTCAATTAACCGTGTTCTACGCAGTAAGTCTTCCGACAGATACAACAATTCTCCTTTCTCATAAAGAAAGCTATACTATACACTAATACGCAAATAGCCAAATTCATTTTAAGGAATATACTCCCAGAACAATGATACTACTCATTAGATAAATGTGGGACGTGCCAACAGTAAATCAATCATTTATTCAGTAAAAAGAAATTTCATTTTAGTTTAAACCCTAAAATCAGTTTCACTCCTTATAGATAAGCAGCCATACCCTGCCCTCTTCTGCACGTACGGAGGTGGCAGACTGGATCCATTTGCTTTTATTTCTCTTGTGCCAGACAAGATAATGTTAAAGACATGAGGAAAGCTAATGAGGCAGAGGAGGAAGGTTACAGTGAATTCCTCAAGGAGACTGCCAATAAAGATGGGTCATCTGTTCATCCCTAAGGCAGCAATCCCACAGCTTACTGGCAGTAGTATCATACAGATCTCTGCAGAAAACACTATTCCTAAAGAACTATACACAAGCTTAGAAGAAATAGGAAAACAAAGCAAAGACACTCAGGTGAGTTCAGCCGCATGAAAACTCATAATTCCCACATCCTACAGTTCCATATCTTACTATCAGAAGCTGTAATACCTGCATAAATATTTTATTCTTTAAAAATTCAATTTCAGAGACTTACTCAAATTGTCAGAAACGACTTATACTCAGTGAAACCCAGGGGTTAACAATTATCTCAAAAATTACTGAAAACAGCCTTTCAACAGAATTGAACACATAATATATAAAATTTAATATAAATATATAACATATAAAGGAACACAAATAAAAACACACTCTGATCAATTTGCATTACAGATAATACATGAAGCCCTATGATTGCCTCCAGCAATCTTAGGAAATGTAAAAATTCTGACGCATAGCTAAGTCTGCACACCATAAAAACCATGCACTGTAATTGCACAATTCAGACAGCTGTGGAACCAAAGTATGACATTAATTTTAATCTAGTGATGACTAGTAGACAAAAAAACACCACAAACATTATTTATATGATATGTAGATATTTTATGAGTTGGTCAAACAAATCTTACCCCAGCAGAATTTTAGCATGAACCTCTTTGTTAGTCCTTGAGATTTCTCTCAAAGAGGTAATTTCTGCATCAAACCAAAATCCTCTTTCTTCAGGAGTCTCAACATTGTAGTTAACCATCACCACATCACCAACTTTTAGTTCACTCCACTTCAGAATGGTTCTTGCTCGGGGTCGAAGATTACTGGTGTCCATTTCTACTACGCCATTCTCTGGGTACCTTGAAAAGTAAAACCAACAACAGTAATGATTGTAACTCCTGTAACGCTAAGTCACAGACAACATTTTCAGAAGTACAAATTTTTAAAAGTGCTTTGGACATAGAGGAACCATAGTATAAATATCTGACCTAATATCCTTTTGAATGTTTAGTTTTCACAGACCAGGAATCTGACTAATCTCAGACGGAAAAAACAGCCTCCATGCATTTTCTCTCTCTCAAAAAAAAGTAAAGCTATAAGCACTTGATGGCTTTTTTCACTGGAACATGACCAAGTTCAAGGTTTTGGGACACACATGTCCCCAGTTTGTATCCAGTAAAGACAACATTCCAATTAAAACAACAACACAAATGTAATGAAGATTAAAACTTGTTTCTTTCAACTCATCACATTTCTAATTTAGCTTTACTTTCATGCATTTGTTCCACTGCCACTAACTTCAATAACAGCACATTTTGGACAGGTGTTTTTTTTTTTTAAATTTGACCCTCCAAGCAGAGTATATCAAATTCATGTGGTAATTACAGTCCAGGTCCACATTCCATGTACCACTTAAAGTGTAACTACAACATCATAGAACCATAGGTTGGAAAAAAACCTTAAAAAATCTAGAAATATAAACGTGGGAATCATTCCCTGACAACACACTTCACTTGGCAAGATGTAGTGAGGAATGCAATATTAAAAGAAAATGGTTCACTAAATCGTAATTAAGAAATCTTGGCTGATTGATTTTTCACTGAAACTTGGTAACTTTTTATATAATATTTTATAAAATATTACCCACAAAATCATAGGGGTTTTAAGAGATTGCTTTCTTCCTCCTGTGTTGGTGTATGCCATCACAGCACACATACAAAAATAAGAGTAATGCAGAGTTTCTGAAGAGCTCAAATTCCTTTCCAAGTTGAGAAGGACTCATTTAGCAGAATTAAGATAGTGATATTTGGCAGCACTACAACTGAAATCTCAATGCAAGAAAGAAAGTTATTAAGATTTGAGATGTTAAACTGAAAAGTTACCACCACAGCCCTCTTAAAACCTCTGTATAAGGCCAATTCAATGATAGTAGAGCCTGTATAGTTGGCATATGTGCTGGAAAAACAGCACAACATGGACATGATGAAAACACTGCTTGCAGAAAAAGCCGGCCTGCTACAAAAAGAAAAAATATACTAGACTAAACTAGTGAAGTTCCTTCCTGATACTGTGTGTAAGCAAATAAAGAATTTTCCATCATTTAACTAGTACTAGATGAAGTCACAGTACAAATTTAACAGAGAACATTAAAATTAGCATACTATCTAAAAACAAGCGCTATTAAAAGTATTCACTCTTCCTTCTTAACATTGCTGTGGATGATGTATCAAATTACATTTTCAACATGCAATTATTGGTACTTCAGCAAGAACACTCATGCTCTATGATTAATATGCCTTTATCAAACAGCACTGTTCAATTGTAAAGGCAAAATTCTACTGTTACGAACAAAATACGGCTCTGTCATTTTCTAGCATGCATTCCTGTAGTGAACGAGATCATTTCAAGGTCTTGGGGAAATCACACCTTGTAACTGACTACGGTACTACATAACAAAATATTGAATCTACTGTCATTAACAGCATGAGGCTTTGATAGACTACAGCCTGAAATCAGGGTGTCTACTCCTAAACAGTTGATTGAAAGCCCACTGATGTACTTGTAGACATTTTTAAACAAGTTCATTTTGCTTTGTTTTATGCCTTCCGTTAAATCTAATACACACAATTTGTTACTACAGATAAGGTGGAGCAGGCTAGATGTGGCATTCTATCTCCAGGCATTTTTTTGTCCTCCACCATGCAGATATCTAGAGTGTGCTTTAAATCTGTAGGAAGATTCACCAGTATTTTTTGTTTAAAGAAACATGAACCACAACGGTTTAAAAGTGGCTGTACCTCTAGATAAACCAATGGCCGAGTAAAAAAAGGTATTCTTAACTACTTAGAGGAGTTAAATCCACAAGAGTGTTTCTCCCCCAACATTTTCAGAACCTAACTGGAAAAATCTGCATGTCAGGAAATATACCATACAAAGACAGGTGACTGGGATTGAGCCACTATCCAAATGACAGTCTCATATGATGTAACTCTCCACAGTTCCCAAGTGTTTTTAGTTGGTTTTGTTTCCAATTTGAGCGTGCACTGCAAGGCTAATGTTTATGCGTTTACCTTTACGTCATGCAGCTTTTCCTTAAAAGGACTATTATACAATTCTACTATAATGAGTGTTGTAACTGTAATATCCACACAAACTGTGAGACACATTCATCTAAAGGTAATAAGACAAAGCAAAAAGCAACTACAGAGATAATGTCTAGTTTATTGAGAGCCTGAATAATGACATCGTGTTATAGTACAACAGGCTACTGAAATCTTAAGACAGCTATGTTTGAGCTACCAGTCAGTTCCAATCATCTTACAAAAAACCCTTCCTAATGCTTGGAGAAAAGAGCAAGTAGCACGCAGTACATGAAAACTCCGTTTACTTGAACTCCGAAACAAATATAGGGCTTAAACATCAGGAAACTAAAAAAAATAGACATCACTTATGTATACAGTGAAATACTAAATTAGGAAGTACATACGAGATCAGTGGGATTATAAAAATAACCAATACACATTAAAAAAGTTCCAGTGTCATGATAAAAAAAAAAAAAAAATAAAAGTGACTTACAAGAGTTTATATTCATAGCAACTTAACTTTGATCTGAAAAATCTATTCTCTTCTAAAAATAAAACCCCTTCAGGTTCTGCTTTTCCTAGGAGACCTTCAGACAAATACATTTTTTACTTCATGATTAACATGTATTTTTTCCCCAAATTCAGATTTGTGTAATCCTTCTCACTCCTATACAGCTCAGAACAGAATCTTTCCTACTTTACTGCTGAGGAACTTCAACGCTTGCCATTGTTAACAACGACCCCACCTCTGGGAAGTATCTGATGAAAGAACCCAAAGACTGCTTATCAGCATGACTAGAACAACATCACTTACCAAAGGACACCCTCAAAGTTCCCTTTTACAGACAGAAACAAACTGCTTTCCAAAGAAAGAAATGGAACAGACTCTTCACTAAGTGAATTTTTCCTCTTACTGGCTGGTCAGAAACTTAAGCTCAGAAACTTCGGAAGAAAAAAAAAAAAAGACAGCTTACAAACGGGTGAGATTTCCCATGTCACAATTCACCTTTCTTTTGCATCAGGTTCCAGACATGGAATGTTTTGCTGCTGCGCCTTCATGCACAGAAATATGCTTTTATGGACATCAGTGAATGCAAGCAGATATTTAACCGTTCATGTTTGTCTACATCTGACACCCCAGGCAGAACAGCAGAAACAGCATCTGTCACAAGTTTTTGAGTTAGGCTCAAAATTGCAGAGAGTCACACTACATATGTTAAGTACAGTACCACTATTACTCATTATACTACATATTAAGTAAACTGTACTTCCACGGTAAACTCGTGCCCTCAAATGTATCTTATGCCAAAATTTACCTTAGTAAATATGCAAAAAACACACTCACATTAGCAGATGCTGCTACTTCCATGTTTTCTCAAAGTTTAACATGTTATTTGTAAAATTCCCACATTAACTTAAAACTTATCTCTTAAGTGTGCAAGAGTAATACTTAAATATAGTATCACAAAATGGGAATACATGGACTTACGTAGATAAACCAAAACATAAAGAGAACAAATACGATCTTTTAACAAGCCTCATGAATGAAGCGAAAAACCCATTCCAGCAAGCTATAACAAAGGACTACTGTTACACATCAATGTTTACTGAAAGTGTTTTCTTATTTGTTGAGTTACTTTTGCTTACTAAGATGACCCTCAAGAGAAAACAGAAACATTCTCACAGCAGTGTTCTAATTAGACCAGTGTAAGTTTGGTACAGTTGAACAGATCATGAGACACAGAATTCAACCTTTAAACTTAACAGTAGAAATTTTCTTGGTTTTCCGTGTTTTTCATCACACTTGACACCTAATATTGAAAAAAGCAGACATCGTAACAGTAAACATAATAACAGTTTAATGAATATCTCCTGTAAGTCTCACATTCATCATTAAGCTCTATTTCCCCAAAATTAAATTTTTCCCTGTAATACTTCTAACTGTAAATACTAACATTAGCATAGCAAGGATTTCTTGAGATTTCCTATCTGTGTAGACAGTTTCCATAGCAAAGAATTACTCATGAAGTAAAAATCCAGTATTTCTTGGCTATGGCCAGTATCCGCTCATTCCTAAACTGCTCAAATACTAAAAAATATATAGTTATATGTCAGAATATACAGAAGTCTGTTCAATTTACTGAGAACTTGCAACATAGGCTTTAACACTTTTCCCAGCTGTTACCAGAACATCTGGATCTGGATAGATAAAATTCTTGAAACAAAAGACAAGACCTCCCCTTTCCCTCTCCATACTAGTACAACAAAGAAAGTTAGTGCAGATGTCCAAATTCTTTAATTGTTATTTTCCAGTATAAACAGAATGAAAATGTATTTTCTTTTCCCAATCAAAAAAACTCTAAGTCATTATACATACACCCAGAAATGAAGGATTAGAAGGGCACAAATAAAAGCAGAAAGAAAAGGAATGAACTTGTAGAGGAGGCAAATCTTATTATGAAGGTAAACCCAAATAAAAATTACACACAACCACCACTGCCACCCTCACTCCCCAACACCCCACCCCACAACAATTTGCTACCTGAGGAAATAATGATCATAATTTTGCTGTAATATTTTGAGGAAGTGAATGACACTATATTGGAAGAGCATCTAAGTCACAATTATAAATGAAAAAAAAAAACAAAACATCATTGGTACAATAAAGCTGTGTGTTTGCACTTCCAGAAGACAACCAGTAGGTCTGATAAGTTGTTCTTACACAAAAAGAGTAACATATGTCAGAAGACAGACTGTAAGTAATAATATATATGAATAAAGATAAAAATCAGTCACATGGAACATAAGCAAGATCTTGAAAACCTCACCTAACAATTGCTAATTATGGAATTAATCAGCTTGAACACTGAGAAACTGTATTAATAGCCTGAAAAGAAACACGTTATTTTCTTCATTATTTTAGTTCTGACTATTCAGAAGAAGTTACTTCTAGACTTCCACCACTGCACTGTGTGGACAACATGGATACTGTGAACGAAGACAAACTGGAAACAGTATTACCAGTTCAGAAGCTGTAAGAAATACATACAATGTGGCATTTTTAATATAAAACTACTGTATAATCAGTCTAAATACTGTAAGTGTAATAAAAAATAGGTTTATTTCACCAGCCAGCACACAGGATGACAAGTCACACAATTTTCTCACTGCCCGACAACCAAAACGTAGCCAGTCCCTGAACAGCAACCACAGAACCTCGAACTCTTCCATTTTGAAAATTTTGCAAAACTTACAAAAGAGACCAAACTCCCAGAAAAGTTCAAACTTGTAGAAGAAAGAAAAGCGGATTCCTTCCCCCCAGCCAACCCCCATTCATACACTGAGCATGATGTCCAGGTATGGAATGTTTCCACTGGCCAGCCTGGGCTGGCTGCCGGGCTGTGCTCCCTCCCAGCTCCTGCACACCTGTGCGTCAGCTGAACATGGCAGACTGGGAAAAGCTCTTGATTTCATAGCAAAAACTGAAAACAGTTATAACAGTGCTCTCAACATTCGTCTCGTAC
>Ga0181612_165812_pt1 | contig 14222 bp, 7 predicted proteins | sample HoacroProtozoa21_FD_119630 | JGI IMG/M metagenome (GOLD analysis project Ga0181612, IMG submission 119630) | Hoatzin crop microbial communities from Cojedes, Venezuel. Combined Assembly of Gp0051906, Gp0051904, Gp0051908
ATATAAAAACTTTAAATACTGTATTAACAACCCAGAATCCTCTTTCCTACTCCTCCAGCCTGGATTTTTCTCCTTCTTCTCACATATATCTGACTGCCACGTCTCCATAAATTAAGCACATCATGTACTTTAAAAATGGAAATAATAGTAAATCTCATGCTTTCTCTTTCCACAGTTTGTAAGACCAATAACTAGATTAATGTAGTAGGATGTGTGTGAATCTGCTTTTCCCAGAGAAATTTAAGTCAAGCAGATGTATTTTATACTTTGTGTCTCAGGGTGAATGAATGCAGTTCCTTGCCTCTTCTGGCTTAAGTTTTGTATCCGAGAACTGCAAAAATCAAAGTAAGCGAACAAAACTAAAAGCAAGGAATGAATTACTTGGTTTTGTAGTTGCCATGATTATTGAAGTCACTAAGTGTTCATTTTTCTGTCCATAGAAAATGTACAAGTATACACTAAAAAATATCTCAGGACAACATTAGCAGAGTATATAATTTGGAGTATGTTACAAAAAATTCCCCAAACCCCTCAGAAAGAATGTTAAATGTCGACAATAGTTTCTTTATAAGAAGAGATAACTAAGCTAGCATTTTTGACCTTGGAAAAGTGATACCTGAGGAAGGAAGTGGTAAATGCTGTTATGTATAGATTGTTATTCAGGAAGTGATCACAAGGATATAATGTAAAGTTAGTCACACCTCTGACCACCTCTAACCATTTGTGTTCTTTGGGGGAATCAGACAGAAGCCAAGTGCCTGTTCATCTACATATGAGTTCCCAGGTAGGTAACAGACACTCATTTCCACTCAGAAGGCACTTCTGAGCACACGTAGCTAATATGAAGTACAGAAGGACCTAACAAGTGTAAGGGACTATGTGGGGTTGGGAAGGTTGGTAGGTAGGTTTGCTGTCTGGGACTTCGCAAGATTTAAGATGCCTGGTAGGACTGAGGCAGACTGAAGAGCACCCTGGGTTTGTGTACAAAGCAGTGATGGCAATCTCCTGTCTGGAGGGCGGGAAGACGTGTATACAGGTCTGCTACTTGTCACACAGTCCAAGGCTCGGTGTGTGATGAATTCATTTTCCGGGGGTGGATGCCCTGCGTGTTTGGTTTTGCTACAAAGAAGGCAAGTACTTTAGTGTATTTTCTCAGTTCTTTTGATTTCTGCATCTTCGCTCAGACGTTGCTTGCAGACTGCTGCTGGGAGAGCTGATTGAAAGAACTGCTCATGGTACTTGATGTCACCTGCATAGTGTTATCAATTCTGTGTACATTATCCTATCATCTCTTCCTAAAACTTCTGTAGGTACTGAGTAAATTGGAGAAAAGGGCTGAGCTGACATGGAAAACAGCTCATTGTATTCAGCCCTTGAATTCAGCTGGAGAGGAGAAACCTGAGCCACTGCAGGGTGTTTCCATTCCACGTTTTTTTAAGTTGCTTCTTGGAGTTTATGCACGAAATGTATTTTTAAAATGTGCTGTAAAAAGTGTTCTTCAATTTTTAACAACTTAATTAACTATTAAAATCCAATTTACTTTATATCTCAAACTGCAAATTCTAAGGAGTTTTTGCTGTCTACTATTTATTAGGAAGAGTGTTTGTCATAATTATTTGTTATGCATATTAAATGTTGTATGAGTATGCACCATTTGAAATTTAAATACTTTTACCCAGAATGGCAATCAAAGATAAGATTGGTGTATACGCAAGTTACAATCACACCTCCTGAAGAATCCACGAGCTTCTGACTACACGTCAGGTGCACGTGAAATAAAAACCCCTGTAGTGGATCTTCACAGCTGCACTTGGGGTACCTGTACGTTGGAACCGTGTATAGTCATAGCTTGAATCAACTCTGAATGCTTCTGCTAGCTTTAAACTTGCCACCCGGGTACAGGTACTTGGTGCAGGTTTCATGCCATTGTACCAGGTATAGCAGCAGAAGATGCAAATTACGTTTTTTAAATCCTACGGTGATTATTTTGCAATGAGCTCCACATTACTGCAGCTACATGGCTCACGTTGCCCAAGGTCACTTGCTTAGAAACAGTTGAAGAAATTTCACATGAGCTGAAATCGCCTTTGACAGCAGTTTATAGGTAAATAGATATAAGAAGGTGTTATTGCCCTTATTTTATTGAAGGGGAGAAAAAGGAACACTGGACTTAACTAACTTGTCAGAGAATGGGAGGCTGGTGGACTACATTTAGGATGGCCAGTCAATAAATCTAAGCTCTAATCTAGGTTCTAGTGCACTCTTGCATGGTGATTGTGTCACTGAACTCCTCTGAATCTCAGTTTTTCGTGCTCTAAGATGGAAGTAATTATATGCAGCTACCATATAATATCCACAGAGAGCTGTGTAGTTGGAAAGTATCACCGAATGTATTAACAGGAAAAATGGGAGGAAGTTAATAAATTTTAAGGCCAGAAGGGAGCATCATGATCATTTAACCTGTCCTACTGCATTATTGAGGCCATAAAATTTCCCCAATGTGATTTCTGAATTACTCCCCAAACTTGTAGTTTCAGAAAGGCATTCAGACATTTTCTACTGTCAATGCGAATACTTTTAAAATTCGTACTAGTAAGTTTTTCTAAAAGCAATAAATAGAAGTAGATCTTTGGTATCACTGGGAATACTGTGCTTCAAAACAGGAGGAAAAACCCATTTAAAACAGTGTGAAGATATTCTTTGAAGCAAAAATCCACTGTTTGTATGAGTCAGTCGAAATATCTTGTTTGCATAAAACTGAAAATGTTAATTCTATTTCTTCATCCTGCTCTTCTCTCTGGCTGAGCAGGACAGAGGTCTGCTGCTGGAAATATATGCATATGTACAATGTGGATCTCTCCGGCAGCTGGGTTCTGACATACAATAGCTGCCCCTGGGTCCCAGTCTTCCCAGTTTCTGGCACTCAGGCGTAGGGACCCCCAAGGCTACAGCCTCTCTCCAGCTGCTAGTACAGACCCTCTTACACGCACATGCACAGACACACACACGCACACACTCACTGTGCATCAGTGCTGCAATTTGGCTTGGTCAAACAGTCCATTCAGCAGCTGGTCTGGGTCATCGCTCTCCTCTCCCTCCCACTTCACTCGCAGAGACACACACACATACGCACACACATACACACACAAGTGCACACAGAGCATCCCTCACTCAGGAAAAGGGTTAGAAAGACGTTTGGTAAGAAGACAAGACAGATTGCATTGATTAGGCACAGGTTACAGTCGGAGAAGTGTACTGACAACACCTGTTCATACATGGCTGATGTCTTTTATCCCCTTATTCCTCTGTCTTCCTATGCATGTTCCTCCCTGCAAAACCTTCACCCATCCCATTCCCCACCTCTGGTTCCCACCTTAATATCCCATAACCAGTTCTGTGCAATCCTGAAATGCTTTTCCCCTGTACCCCACAGAGTGTTCCATGCCACTATGCAGTGGCTCTGCTCGGTGTGAGAGGTGACCTGGGGAGCAACTCCCGCTGCCTCATGGTGATGAGTGTCCCCAGCCCATGGTGCTGAGGCTCTCCTGGGACAGTCCTGGTGGAGATGGGCAGGGGGTGTTTCTCTGACTGGGTTACTGGGGCTGCTCCACCTTCCTTAAGCCCCTGTGCTAACTCAGAGGGTTGTCATCAGCGGCGCTGAGTCTAGTTGGAGGCTGGTAACAAGTGGTGTTCCTCAGGGGTCAGTACTGGGCCCAGTCTTGTTTAACTTCTTCATCAATGACCTACTTGAGGCTCGGTATGTTGAAGTCACTGCTCATGAGACAAACTATACCTATACCAAAAGGTCAAATGCGATGAACGTGATACTCAAGTGCTGAACATTGTTTGTTTGAACTGATCAGAATATTTCTGAAGTGACTTATACCAAATTCTTCTTGTGCTCAAAACCATTTTTTCTCCATCTGCCATGTTTACAAATGCCAAAAATATTTTGAATCAGGAGTTATGAAAGCCTGAAAGCACTTACTTATAGAGGGCTGTTTCAACATTGCAAATACTTATGTGTAGTTAAGCCACGTCCTGTTGCTCATGAGAACAGCCATCACCACTCTGTCAACGCTGCCTTGTCCTAACTTGTCCAAGCGAGAGCTCAGAAAATCAATGTGACGTGAAGAGACCCTCAAGGTGCCACTGTGCAAATATAATACTGGTGCAGAGCAGGAGGATGGTGAACCTGGCAGGTACAAAGAAGTTTGTAACCATCTGCAGAGATTACATTTTTGTGGATCATTTAATACCATAGAGACTTCCCATCTTTTGGAATTGATTAGTTATTCCTCTGGAAAGGTTAAAACCTTCACATTTTTCTTAATACACTAAATTTAATTGTGACTTAAATGTCTTGGTGCATAACATATTTTTTAAGGATTATAAGAGTTTAGACTTTTTGTTGAGCGTTTTTTGCACTGAACTTTACCAATTCCAGGACAACAGGGACTTTTTCAACAAAATCAAATACCGGTCTACCTTCCTCCCCAAACTCAGGAGATTTTTCACAGTTTTCGTTATACCATCTTGCTCTGTAATTTTGTTTCCCTTCCCTATGTTGGACTTTTACTCAATCTTTCCATTACTTCAGCTAAGAGACAACAGTTTAGAGTAGAGAATATTCTTATTTTATGTGTCTTAGAATTCCCTGGCATTGGTTTAGCATGGTAAAAATGTGATCAATAAGTAAATAAAAGTACTGGCATAACCAGGAGCTCTATTCGGAAATGGTCTTGTAACTCTTGCTTCAACCCTGCCAAGTGGGGCTTCTATTTCAATGTCAATATTTAGCATAATTCATGGCCATGCCCTAATTTCTGATCTACAGAGCACAGAGAAATATTTCCAATTATCACCTCCAAAGTGTTTTCAAAGCAGCGTACAGTGATTACCTGAAAAATAAATGGAATCTCTCAATGACTCCAGGGATTCAGCCAAACCACAAAAAAAATCAGGCTTTTAACATTCCCCACATGAATTCCCCCACACTATATCTTAAAACCAGAATTAAAAATTATGCGTGGGATTATCCTAAAACCTCTCAACCTCTCTTTTCCTGGAAAGCCAGAAATCAGGAGCACTAGGATAATAATGGGCCAGATTTGCACTAAGGCACTTTATCTGGGGTCTCGCTTCAGACATGGATTTACAAGGAGTATGAATCCCAAACCTGTTAACCTATAAAATAATTTGCAGTGCCTTATATTATATTTAAAACTGAAATATTGTATTTAAATTCATTTTATTGTCCATCTGCAGTGTCAGGAAATGATAACTAAACCAGTGGAACTGAAGTGCACAGATCAAGGACCTTCACAACAAAGGAAGAAGTACACTTCGTGCCCTAGAAGTACACTTTGCGGAAAAGAGTGCTTCAGTAAAAGAAGTGCTACAAAGATAGATATAGAATCAAAAAAAGAAGTACCAGATTGCTTGTATATTTACAGATATTCAAAATAGCACATATGAATATAAAATGTGAATTTTGCTTCACTCAAAATCTTTTATGGACTTTGGGTAACTTTCATATAAATTGAAACCATCACTTATTTTCTGGTTTTAAGTAAAGAATAGGATGTTTCTTTTTCTCCTGCCTCTCTTCCACCAAAGGTGGCCATGGAAGGAGGAAAAAAAAGAAAAAAATGTTGGGTTTCAGGCTTTAACCAGAATAATAATTCCACTTTACTACTGCATACATTTCATTCAAAAAGCCATTTATTGTTACAAAATGTTTCAACCAAGGGCTCAGTCTCCTATGTTCATCAACACCAACCTGCAGCATTTCAGCATGCCGTGCTTCTAGCACCACTGTTTCCAGCAAAGCCTAAAAGAAAGCCCAGCCACAATCCTAGAGGCCTCTATAACAACTAGCAGCAGCCAAATCAAAATAACGCTTCCTCTACCAGCTACTCCAGAAGGGTTATTTTCCTTGACAAGCTTTAACTTAGGTTAATCCCATCTCTCCCTAAAAGCCTGAACACGTCCCCACACGCGAGGATTTCAGGCTGCTCATCCCACGAGTGCACTCCACGGGATCTCTGTGTAGATCTGGTAGACCTTTTCTCTCTCTTCCCTTCCCACAGTTCCCTTCTTTCATTATAAGAGGGCTCCTGTACAATTTAATTCAAGGGAAATTTTCTCAATGACTCCAGCAGAGCTGAACAGACTCAACCAAACCAGAGGCTTGCTTTGCCCTGCCACACTCATCGCTACCAGTAGCAAAATTACAAGTGAGTTCAGCAGGGAGAAGAGTAAGCTTTCATCATAAATGTAGCCCTGCCTCTCCTTCCCCATATCCAGCAAATACTAAATTGGTTTTAAAATAAATTTCCTTAAGAACCAAGTACTAGTATTTAACAGGACCCGTGAGCACTTATATAGCATTTTACAATTCCAAATCACCGCATAACTATTAATTAGCTTTAATGACTCATATTACCTAATAAGATAATGAAAAACCCTGCAGCTCACAATATCTACTTCTATTTTCAGTGAGAGATGAAATAGATCTTTTAAAAGGATATATTTTCTTCTAATTCCTTTTCTGCACATCCCTGTAATAACTTCTGGAAATAATTCAAAGTGTGTCGTGGCATTTTATTTTCTTCTTAATTTGAGAAGACTAATTTATTGCACCAAATACAGTCTTTGCCACAAAATAAAAATACAGAGGTTTAGTGATAATATTTGTTCCTTAGGAGGCTTCCCATTGAATGACGACTGGTGTGGACTCACTGTTTGGTAAGGAGATGTAGATTTTCTGCCTGTTCTTTATGGAGAATAGCAACGTCTTTCTTGGTTTCTTTCTGGGTTGCCACTGCCAAGGTAATACTTAATGGATTAAGTCTTGTCAAATAAATTCTGTAAATAGAATGTGGGCTGAGATCATTTCAACTCATTTCCCCTGTGTCCCGTTCCCGCCTGGAAGCTGTCAAGTACAAGAAGCCTGCAAGCAGCCTGTTGTCCCAGTGTTAGTCCTGAGTCTCCCTAGATGCATAAACCAGCTTGTTTTCCACATGCTTTCTGCGACGGCATTAAAAAAAAAAATGCAAGGCAAAAACCAACCCTTCTCAATTCCACCTATCACTATAAACTGGATACAGCTAATCTTGCAAGGGCACCATACATTGCTCTGTTTGTCCATCATTAGAGCACTAGAAACCTATGTTTATGATAGAATTATAGTTGAATCTGAAGGATTTTAAAGAAAGCAACTGAACTAACTGTGGGTTTGTAAACAAACAACATGGTTTTGACGTCAGCCGTATCATTTCATGTCCTGGAACAATTTCTATCATGTGGCCAGTTCCTGCCCCTGAAGAGTATCTAATTTAATTTAGATGTATTCATGATACGGGACAGAACGTCAGATCCAAGCAACTACAGGGGACAGCTGAAGGCAAGGTCTATGCTGGAAAGATTGCGTAAGCTGCACTTCGAAGGAGCAACAGAGACCTTTGGGCTCAAGGATGAGAGGGGAAAGTTGTGTCTACTGTGGAAGAAAGCAAAAAAGAAAGCGAGGGGGAAAGGAAGTGTACAGAGTGGGGACTGTCAAGGAGAAGGACTTTGATTCTTATTTGGAAATAGATCAGTTCGAGGGTTTTATTCTGTATTAATGTTATCCAAAAAAATCTGCATAACTTTTTCCAGAGCAATAAATCCTATCCGCAGCTTTCGGCAGTACTTCCCATTTTGCCTTCAGTCCTTCTTGGGTTCCTCTTTCTCTGTGCTCTTTCTGTAGTCGTCCTGCAGACAACCATCATGGAGGACAACTCATCCAGGGAGATTTTCTGTTAGGTACGGCTCCAGCACCAAAGGGATGATGCACACTGCAGTGGCACAACTAGCCCTCGAGTGCCGGTGTGAGCCCAGGGGGCAACGGGCAGGAGCCCCGCTCCCTCCCCGAAGCCTGGGCTGCTAACAGACACCTGGCTTAGGAGCTGACACTGGGGTGATGCAAGAACACCAGCAAGGTATCACTTTGCTGTGGATGGTAGTGACTGAAATATATCTTCTGCTGCAGTAATCCAAAGGCACTGATGTGGGAAAATTTATTTTCATATCGAGCACAATTCTGATTGCTGAAAAAAACCCCCATCTGTTGTCAACTGAATTTAAAGGGACTCCCTGTGTGGATAAAAAATTATTTGTGAGCCTATGTGTTTATCAGCTTGGGCCTGCAATGATAGGAATTTCTCTGGAAATACATTTTAATTAAGAGTATAACAATGCTACAGTACGTTGTCTTTTTTTTTTTTCTTACTAGCTAATATTTTCTACTCCACTGATTCCAGATCCACGGGTCTGCAGAAAATCTAGTGCCTCCCAGAGGTGCTGTAGAGCTCTGTGCTGGGTACTCAGTTCTGGCTGTATGCACACACACCCCACCAGCATCTTCCCCACACAGCTACCCATACGCCTGCACATTTGGGAAGAAAATAGGAGATAATTGTCCTTGCTGTTATTTCATGCTACAGAATCCTGACTACTTGTTGAAAAACTATTTGCAACAAAAATTTAAGTTTTTTTCCAAGGAAAGATGATGCTTTCTAAAAAATATTTCTCAAAAACTCAGACTCTAGTTTTAGCCAAAAACATGAGACCAGCCTTAGGTGTAGTATTCAGACCGATACTATAAGACAGTCACAGAAGTCATAACCAGTTGTGCTTGGTTATTTACAGTGGAAGGCAAGCTGCAACTCTTTCCTTTGATCTATTTGTTGGCTTCAGGATTACATTTCTAAACCTTGCTTTTTAATCACTGTAAACATCAGAGCTGAAGAATTTGGTGGAGAGAAAATTACTTCTTTGTGGTTTTCATCAGACCAGGCTTTTGATGCCTTCTCTTTCCCAATTTCAGTGCCTGAGCTTATGAGTGACACCACCACATAGTCTCAGGTTCTGGGATTTGCACATGCACCATATTCCTTTGCCTCCATCTCCGTTCCCCGAGCAGGTACACCCCCCGGCTCTGACGCCGTCCCCAGCTGACGCGGGGCAGGGTGCTGCACAGACACATTACCCCATGATGAACATCGATAAGCCGTGTTGTTGCTTGATCTCTCAGAGGCACCTTCCCTCTCGAGTTAGCCTGGAAACTCACACTTTTCTCTTCCAAGACCCCTCACCCATGCATTTATGTTCGCAGCACTGGCAAACCTCTGAAGCCAAGGAACCTCAGAACTGCTGGAGTGGTTTCACGAAAGATGTCCCAGCACTGTGGTGCAGAACAGGGGTGCTCAAGCCACCTTTAAATGAGATAACGGGGGTATAGCAGCAGTCTTTCTGCCACAGGATGGAGCTCAGTGCAGGCTGCAAAGCATTTCTAGGAGTCTGGATAAATACTCAAGCATCTCTCTGTCACTGATGTCCATACCGCTGCTTCTTGATTGCTATCAGTGTCCATGCCGGCGGCTCAAAAAACCTCGTTTAGGTAGGTCTGAATCCCATTGCAGAGCCTGCACTATCAATAGGCCTTCAGGCAGACAAGTTCCAAAGCGACTGAAAAAAAATCATGTAGGTGACGGTCTTGATCAGGTCTGAAAAAATACAATCCAAAAAAAAAAGCAGGGAGAAAAAAGAGCCAGCTTTTGTAAAAAGAGAGCGTGTGAACTCTGTGGCTTCGATTTTGTCCCACTTACTCTGTTCACCATCTCTACAAAGCGTTTCTCACACAGAAGTGTATTTTTAACAACACTGAAAAGAACCTGCCAGAATTGGAAGCTCAAGCTACTTTTACCCCAGCTAAACAGGCCGCAAATGTCATGTTGGGACGCAAATGTCATGTAAGAGGTTAAATGGCACAGGGAGGACTTTTTTTCTCTTTTTAAACCAAGCATGGCAAAAGTAGTATTAATGGGGATGACCTTTCTCACTGTGAAATCTCACTGAATACAAATATTAAACAAGAGAAATCATGAGAGTTCTCCTTCTACCTGAGTACAATGCACAACCAGAAACTGCTTTCCTGAAGGAGTTAAAAGTTTTCTGCAATAATGCAACAAATCACTCTATGCAACAAGCAGCAGGCACATTCTGTGGCAGTTTCCCCACAAACTTCAATCTATGGGGAAAAAAAATCTTGATTTATTATATAGCATTTGGACAGTTGCGAAAGAAAATTTGCCAAAGATCAGAATAATCAGCTCTTTCACCCAAGCAGTTTTTTTATGGAAGAAAAAAAAAGCACAGAATGGGTCAGAGCAAAATAAATAAAAATTCCACACTTTTAACCAACAGAACCTTTTCCGTCATTCAGAAATATTCAGACATCCAGAATCTTTTATCATCAAAAAGACACTCTGGCCTTTAAAATTACAACTTTTTCTCATAGTTTTGTTTACTGATGGCCTTTAAACTAGTGGGTATCCCTAACTTGTGGCATCTCTTCATGCCATGTTTGTCAAACGCAGGAATTTTTAAAGCTGCGCCCTGCTATTTTTTTCCCTTGCCTTGAAACATCTCTCTTTTGCTAAGCTATCATCTGCGAATTTTGAGGACAGCAGAACACCATCTACTAGCAGCATCCACCACATGAGCCATTGTCACTAGCATCTCAAACACCAGTTGTGATCGACTTCCATTAACCATTCATAGTACACATATACAAACCTCTCTCAGAGCCTGGTAAAGGCATTAGCGTCGCATCTCTGTTCCACTTGCCTATTTAATTAGCACACAATGAAGGCCACAGAATTTCCCTGCAAAAGGTGTTGCGGACTTTGGATAAAAAGGAAAGGAGAAAAGAAGATGCTCTTAAGTGCAATCCAAAAAAATCGCTCCTTGGCTAAATGGCACTTTTAATAAAGATGTTTCCAGTGTTTGTTTATTTATCAAGAAACAGTGTTTCTCTCGGGTGTTTTGATTTTTGTTTCTGTGCGCAAGAAGGAGGGGAAAAAAGGGCTTTACTAAGCAAGTCTTTCAGTAAGACACCAGATGATGGATAGTCAAACACAGAGTCTCCTGTAAACATAGAGGGAACCAAAAGGTATGAACTGACTCATAATTGTGTCAACACAGGTCGCAGACCCTTGGTTTATTTCAGCCTTCCTGTTTTTCACAGATTTCTTTTCACACTACACTATTTTTTTTAAGACACAGACTCTTTTCAGTACACCTTAGTGGGGTGCAAAAGCACACACGTTTTTACACCAAAATGTGGGCATCTACACACACGTAGGCTGTATGGCCACAGTTACAACAGCAGCATTTTCCATCCATGGCTTAGGGCTGCATTAAGCTCAGCCGTGCCTTTCTTCGCAGCAGTCCATGCCCACTCTAAATCAAAAGGTCCATCCCATCCCTGTCTCCAGCTTTTCCATGGAGGCTCTTGGGAAGCATCCAGAAAAGAGAAGTACAACAAAACCTCAACAGACTAATCCTCCCAGTCATGCAACCCTCTAAGACTTGGTGTGACTTTTTTTTTTAACCAAAGTGGCAAGACTCTGTCTGACCAAAAGTGCTGGGGGGTGGACACACGGCAAAGAGGTCTGTGATGAGCAGAACCTACCAGTATTTGTCCTGATTGCTAAACACACTGAACTGAGGTTGTAGTCTTTTCCTCGTATAAAGTTGTTCTTCTCTGCTGGTTGCCTATTTCCATAGAGAATGGAGGAACAAGCCTCTCTGGGGTGTCTGTTTGATTCTCAAATTTGACTGGCACTGACCAGTGTGCGAAGAAGTTGTTTGGGAAGGGGCTGATGGGCAGACACACCGAGCAGCTGGATCCCCTGCAAATCAGAGAGCAGTGCAGCTGGTGGTTCAAGAAAGATGTTTCGGTCCATTCCCTCACAAAATCACCTGCGGAGACACCTTGTTGCCTGAAATCCTGAGATCCTTTTAGAGGACTTGCAGAAAATAACCAAGAAAGATGGATTAAAGTCAAGGGAGTTGTGCTTCCTCGGCAGAGACAATGAAGGAAGCAGTTTAAGGCCAGACTGCAACGACCCGTACTTGTCCCTGGATGTCCATGAGCCACACAGAGCCCAGGGCAATGGATCTGCACGCGCGACAGATCTATCCGGAGCACCTCGGATCAACCACACACGTGCAAAGAACTTAATGCTACGGACCCAGAGAGTCTGGCTCATCCAAGAGGTGTCAGATTCCCTGTATGAACAGCAACAGTTTGTCTGGGATGTTTCAACCTCAGCTAGATTAACTGAAAAATGGTAGAGCCAGCAAGAACAGATGACCTTACTCAGGCTGAGCAGTGCCTCATTCCTTGTGTAATCACATCCAGCTCAGCGGGAAAGCTACTCAATAAAAGTCATTCACAGAACAAGGATTTGGACCTTATTTCCTATTGTGTAAAAGTCATTTGCTAAAATTCCCAGTCAACAGGTAATCTTTGCAGTGAAGTCAAACCTGCCAAGAGCATCACAAGGGCTCTTGCCCTGTTAGCAATTCATTCACAAAAAAGATGCAAAACAAATTACATTTAGGACAAACTGACACCAAAAAAAATGCCAGAAACAGGATTTCAGAAAGAAAAATCATTGGTGGACCTAGTTTTTTTAAGACTACATATTTTAGGATATAATACATTTGTAGAGAAAAAACAAGAGCAAGCATTTCTTCTGGTGCCGTTTTCTCCTGTAGGAACCAAGGTTGATGGAACAATGGAGACAATTCCCTACACAAATTACAATATATTAAGTCAGATTTGCTTCCAGCAGATTCTGTACCTTCAGGAATAACAATTTTTTGTTGTCAGGGTTTGTGTGTCTGTTGAGTGGCCATAAACTGGGAAAACCTCCGCTCTTCTCTCCTGCCTCCCTCTCCTTTCTTTACCGCCTTTTAGCTCTACAGCAGAAATGAGGGAAGCAAAATTTGCTGAAGGAGACCATGAAAAGAGCTTCAAAACATTCCACCTTTTTTCTCTGCATAAACACACTGTGAATTTCGAACGTACACAGTGCCAGGGCACTGCCACTCAGACCCCAGCAGCCCGCCCAGGTTAGACAGATTTATGCTGCCCCGTTATCTCAGTTATTGCAGTTTCTTGCCTTTCATTCATTGCCAGTGGCTGGATTTTATGTCGGTGTAGTGGAGAAAAGGAGCCTCAGTTGCTGAAGTTAATCTCTCGTGGTGAGATGAGTAATAGTGGGCTTTCCAGTGGAGAATCCACAAGGAGATAGCTGCTAGCCTTGTTTGCCAAGGCAGCAGTCAAACGAATGCTGAATTTTGGCAGGTACGAGTGGGAGAAATGCCACTGCAAGCTCACTTCCAAATCTGCAGTATTTGGCCCATATCAATAAAACAAAGTGATTAAAGAAAAATTTACATGTCCTATTAAAAAATACATAAAGTATAGTTGTGGTTTGAATAGAGGATGGTACTGCTGAGCAAACTTGTCTGGCAAAGGGCAGTGGCTGCTGCTTCAAACATCATATCCACTGTATAATTAACATTAACCTTCAACCACACCAGCAACCTCTCTGCTTTCATCAGGTCTCCTTTCCTCCCTGATACAGAGCTACCTATTACAAGGGAACGCAGGATGTGATGAGGGGATTCATTTCTGAATGTCCTTTTACAGCCACATTGTTCCTGGTAGGTACGGCGTCAAAGCACTTGTCCCATAGATAAGCCAGGCACTGCCTACCGGCAGCGTCCCTCTGGATCCCACCGGAGCCCGTGCATGCACAGCAAAGGGCCCCAAGCCCTGCCCTGTGAGCGCATTACGCCAGTCCCCTGGTCTGATCACACAATGATAGAATCACAGCACGCTTTGATCCACAGCGCCGTGTTTGGAACCAGAAAATGGTGAGCTTGCACGGCGGCATCGTGGGAGGTATATGCACAGCATACCCATCTCTAAACTGGTCTCATTTAACGGGTAGTACCTTTAACGTCGCTCTGCCAAACCAGTTTCAATAGCACATTTCATTTGTGAGATACTTCCAAAGAAGGGAAAAGCTCTTACCTATTGCTCTTCGGAGATCTTCACACTGGCTAATGTGAGGGAATTTCAAGATTTCCTTCCACTTTTTGCTTTTGCCTTTGCGTTTCCCTCCACCCCCTGCAGAGAAAGAAATATCAGGATTAGATTGCTTTGGGGACTATGCCCAGCCCAGAGATTACCAGCTCAGACACAGTTCTTATGCATATCGTTAATAATTAAAGTTGAGACATTGTGGGCAGATACACAGCTCAAATGTGAGCTTGTCTGGGCTGAAAAAGACCGAGGAGGCGGCAACTGGCAGAAGATC
>Ga0181612_107144_pt1 | contig 14221 bp, 9 predicted proteins | sample HoacroProtozoa21_FD_119630 | JGI IMG/M metagenome (GOLD analysis project Ga0181612, IMG submission 119630) | Hoatzin crop microbial communities from Cojedes, Venezuel. Combined Assembly of Gp0051906, Gp0051904, Gp0051908
CCCTCCCCCAACCCCCTGCTTATTTTGATGCTGAGTCCTACTTTTTTGTGTAATACTGCTTCCTGGAAGTCACGGGGATCTGGTGGTCACTGTAGGAGAGCTCACTTTCTTGTTTAGCTTTCATGTGACCTCACTCACATGTCATCTCTGAAATTTCTTGGTCTGCTCCAGCCACCTGCATGCTTTAAATCACAGAGAGCTTTTGAACAGCTCAGCAGGACAGAGACATATATCCTGCTTGTGTCTTATGTCAGGGGTTTTGTGCCATGCTCTCTGGCCAAAAAGTATGCAACTCTAAAGAAGATATCAGAAGCCTATTGCTTTGCAAAGGCACCTTTCTGATGTTTCTGAGAATATTTATTTCAGTGAGTTTTGAGCATTTTTCTATGTTTGAGTGATTTTTAACTCTCTGTTGTTTTTGTCCTCTACCTCTAATGGAAGAAACTTTGTGTAAAGGAGAATTTTTTCAGGTTTTCAGTTTCCTTATTTTGAAGGAAAAAAGAGGCTATAGGCTGAAATGTTACATTTTTGTTTACAGACAAAGGCTAATTTTAAATAAAATGTATTTTTTAACTTCAAAGGGAATTAAAAATTCCTGGTTGAGGAACTTGCATTATACAAATTGGACTTACTGTTGTGTAAACATCTGTTTTCTCTTAAATGTTCCTCGATACACTTTACATTAGTAATTCATCTTGTAAATAGTGGCAACACTAAAGAAGTGTTCTGAGTGCAAGAGAAAAGTCAGAATTGTTGTACTGGTTTAAATAGTATTAAAATGTAGTGATTTGGAAACGTCCATTTTCATTAATCATAATTTAAATTTATATTGAAATGGTACAGTAAAAAGTAAAAAATTAAATATAATTATCATATTCAATTAATTGAAATAGAAAATTACAGCTGAAGAAGAAATATTTTTCTGATCTTTCCTGTACTGTGAAGACTAAAATCTTTTGTCTCTCATCAAAACAGGAAATAGATTTGGAATATGCTATTTTGATGTCCTGTGCATCTGCATTTTTGCGTAAGGTCAATTCCTTTGTCATAGAGGAAGATATTAGATTTATATCAGTGTCCTAACTTTGATTAGAAAACTCCTCAAATTATGTTGCATTGCCCTCTCTCTTTTTTATAATTAACAAATTTTCAAACAGGAGAAAACACACTAGCCTGAAGCTGCGCTAAATCCACAGATGGATGTTGACTGCTGGGTTGACTTTCTGGTGAGCTGAACAAAGAGGAACTGCTGCAGAAAGAAGTGGAACTTGTCAGTTTAGTTCATTTCAAGGCAATTTTATTATATGTGAATGACCACTGATGCCAATATTGTATCATGCATGCTAGGATCTGCTTGGCAGTCTGACAGCACAATATGTCTGAGTTGTTTATTCTAGGATAGCTTTCCTTGCATGGTGGACCATAGCACATTGTAAGGAAAATAATACAGACCATTGTAAGGAAAATAATACTGCCACCGTGGGAATATAATGTTAATAATGGTTAACACTTTTTATGTAAAAATACTGAATGTCAGAGTAGGACTGGAAATTGTTGTTGGATGACCATCAGGTAAGAAAATCAGAATGAAGCGTGTAAATTGCTCATAATGGCACTTAAATACCTCTAAAAGTCAGTCCTCACTCTTCTGACAGGCAAGACTGGCTTGAGAAAACTAATAAGCAGCTGGTATCCCCATCAGCACAAGTTTTACCATTCATGCAAGCCTTTCTTTCTGAAGTAAATATTTAACAGTGTATTCAGAGAAAACATAGTAACTGAACGGAGAAGGATGTCTGCTCATCTCCTGTCCCTTGCATGACTGGGTGTACGCACCAGGCCAAGGGCTGGGGCAGAAGATTCCATCTGCAAGATGCCACTGGTTACAAAAGGATATGTGAATATCCAGAATAAATTGGCTACCAAAGCATCAAATTTCTGCTGGCTGGACGGAAAAAGGAATGTAAGGATCGTTATTGTACTGAAAGGGAAATCTTTGTGTGAAAAAAAGTAAGCATTCTGTGCCACCAAATGAAAATCCAGAAGATGCTTGCTAATTCTTATCTATACTGAGAAGTGGGGAGAAAATAAAAAAAAATCTGCCGTGAGGAGAAGGTGGCTGGTAGTATACATGATTTCAGAGGCTTTGTGACGCAGAAAAGCAAGGGCTGTTTTTATGATTCTTTACACTCTTCAGACTCTCCTCTGTGTAACAATAAATATTCTTTCAGCCTTAGACTTGGATTAATAAATATATCTGTGTACAAGGTGTATTTTAAACACCTGCTTATTTTTGCTGCTTTTGTCTGTTTACAACACTCTTTGTATGGGACAGAGGCCAGGGCTGTTTAGGAGTAAGCAGTGTTCTGGAAAGTCAGGGTGACTATCTCAGAGTAGACGGTTGTTTGTACCTCTTTGGCATTAATTCCTGTTTCATAAGCCTGGAAGGGATGTCATGCCTCAGAACAGCAGTCCATAGAAATAGAAATAGAAATAATTAATACTTCAACCTGCAACATCACAAGAATTGTCTGCAGACTGTCCACAGAGCCCCAGGGCTCCATGCTGCTCCCATCAATATCTGGCTGTGAGGACAGCATGCCTGTAAATTGCAACAAATTCAAAGTGCCCACGCTGAAATGCAGTGCTTAAATGAAGAGAGAGGACAGCATAAAAGGCAGTGGGCGGAGGCTGTTTAACAGGAGGAAGCTGTTCTTGAACTGCTTGATTTTCTTTCTTTAGGGGTGAATTAGACTGAAGGACAGGCCCATGAAAACTTACTGCTGATGCACATCAGCAGAAATTCTGACCGTGAACCTCCGCAGTTTAATAGCTTTAAGCTGTTTATTTCCTCTGCCTTCCCTCTGCTGTGGTGTAACTACAAGAAGTATGTGTAGGACCAGCTGTCCCTTCAGGATTGCTCAGGTGCTGGAGACAAGTGCAGCGTGTGGCACAGGCAGGTCTCCGCATGGGGGTGTGCTGTCAGCATGCTATCTGGTGCTCCTCTGTTGGCCTCTACCAGGTCCTCCACTGCAGTAGTGCATCAAAGCCTTTTCTTCTGCAAGGTCCCTCTTTTGTTTGGCTATGACCAAATGAGGGCTGTCTGCCTAGTCAGGGTCCTAAGGGGGTAACACCAAGCTCTCCTCCATTTGCAGGATCACCTGTTTATTGTGCCTCTTCTCTGGAGTCATATCCATTTCTGCCTCATCTGTTTAGATTTAGCAAGTCTGCATACATGGACCATGATGTATAAATTTCACCATCTGTGGAGGACAAACTATGATATGGTTAACCTAATGTGTTAAGACTGAAGCCTGTGCTTTACAATCAGCTGGTTATTTTTTTATTACTGTTACTGAATTTTTTTACTTGAATATTCTGATTTCAGGCAGCTCCTGAGTTTGTATTAGGGGAACTATTTTCTAATAGAAGATAAGAGCTGGATGCAAGGGTTTATCTTTAGCCTCTGTGCTGACATGGGAATCCCATCTGAAATACTTGTGGCCAGCTGTATGAGCCTGACCCTGTGCCAGATACAGTTCTTGACAAAGCAACAAACTTATTATAGCATAACATTTATTTTGCAAACATAGGAACTCATTCTCATATTCCATCCACAAAAAGTGTTAGTCCTTGTCAAAAACCTCCAAAGAAAAGGGGAAATCATGCTGGTTTCATTTTCACTAGTCAACCATCGCTTTTACTTATGTGGGATGGAGGAGCTAGAAGTTGGAGAAATAAAGGGGAATCATTATCTGCACAAAGCTGGTGAGCTGAGATTCCCACTGACTGTATTTTGGTTACATCTCTTTCCTCCTTGTTTATTGTCCCTAGTTTTTAGTTTTGAAGAAAAGGCATTGTAAAATGAAAAGCTGGTAGTTCTGTAAGAAATATGTCCTCCAGACCACAATGGATTGGAAGAACTACTAAGAAATGCACGCTGGAAAAACTTTATCTGCTAAGGAGTTAATTGCAGCATTTTCCACTGACTACATATTCTAACAGGTATCCCACTACTGAGTTCTCCTATATGTTAATGTGCTTCTTTCTGTATTGCAAATGCCTTCAGAAAAGAGGTAGGCTAGATAGAGACTGTACGTATTCCTCTTCCTGGCACTTCAGCATAACTTGTTCTCTTGGAAGCACTTTTATTAATTGATTTTTTTCCTTAGATATTTCCCTGCTATCTCTGTGTCTCTCTTTCAAAGGAAATTTATATCGGGGTCCAGTCTGTCATGCTGTTAGTTTAGGATCATTTTTAGCTAGCCCCTGTGTCCTAAACTAAATGTCATCTCACTGCTTTCCATACAGTCTTCTAGAGTAGGCAGTTACAGAGCTATCCTTCTTTGGTTCTTTTCTATGCTGGTTTGCCACTAAAGAAAGTGTATGTTGGTGTGCTAAATTGCTAGAGCCTGACTCAAACCATGTGTTTTCCCATGATTATTGTTCTGCCAGCTCAGCTGTCTGCCTGCAGCTGCTTTGTATTCAGGTTGCCTATGTTTCTCATTCTGAAGCTTCTTCTACGTGTACTTTGTGAGAAGCTTTTCATATTCATGCTTTGGAGTGAAATTACAAAATGCATTTTGGGGTGGAGAATGATAAGAAGGTGAGATGTACATCCTCAGTCTTATCCCTCAGTCTTACTCAATCTGCTTTGATCTGAGCCAGCTCAAATCAGGCAAATGTGGCAGTTTTCCCTCTCTTTCACACAGTATAACTGACACCAGGCACACTGAATAGCTGATGTACAACTTCTTAACATTGACCGGGCCAGGCCGTGATTTCTCACTGCCATTATAAACAATACAACCAGGTCTCTAGCTGGGACAAAAAAGTGAAGTGACTGCTCTGCTCCTACCTTCAACACGATGTTTGAGCTGGCTTTAGACAAAAGATTCAGATAGATCATAGCAAGAAATTGAGGAGCAGAAGGGTCCCTACTGCGGGAGTGGGTGTTAATTTTGCTTTCTCCCTGGTGTTATCCTTGTGAAAATGGTCCAGCTGCACTGTGAGTTTCCAATGCAGCCAGCTGTGTAACACAAGTGTCCTTGTCTAGTCCTGTTAGACTAACACTGCATGCCTAGAGTGTGCCCTCTCTGTGAATGAGCTGTTCTCAGTACTTTCTCTCATCTGCTCTGGGGAGAGACAAGGCAGCTGAGTTATTCCTGCTGCTGTTTTATGCATTTGACCATGTCCCTCCCAAAATGGATCTCATGCCAAGGTACGGAACGCAGGACCAAGAAGGGCAGACTTTAAAGCTCACAGCTAGCTCAAAAGCACTGGGCTGTGCTGGTGTTGTATAAAACATACTATTTTACCAAGAAACAGAGTCTGAAAATTCCCATATGTAAGAGAATCACAGGGAAGAACCTCATGCAGGAGTTGCTGCGTTACCTCACTGTGTGCTGTCTGCTGTTTCTTACCTTAGAATGGGGTCACTATGCAGTGTATGTGTGCAGAACAGCCTTCTACTTCGCTTCTACAGCACAGCAGCTCCCTGGGAAACTTAAACCTTGATTGCTGTATGTATTGTTAATGGGCTGTTATTTTTAAAATGTATGAAACATGTAGAGATCTCCAAAGGAACTCTTCAGCCACAATAGCCCTCCGGGAGGGCTCCTTCCCTGTCTGGTGAGGCCTAGCACAGTTACTGTTTTTAAAGGGCACAAACAGGCAGGAAGCAACACGGTGAATGGAAATTAAATCCTGCACAGCAAAGAAGTTGACCGTAAAAGCATAATTAGTAGTGTAGTAAGCAGTGCACATGTAAAACTGTTTGGCTGTGTGGAATCAACTGTTGAGCTGCGTGTTTGTGGAAGTAGGGAGAATGAACTATACAGAAATAAAGGAATGAGCTTGAATTCCAGCATTAGTCGGATCCAGACTCTGTCTCCCAGCTGCCCAGCCAAGATGATCTTTTATTACTAAATATGAAACAGAAGTTCATTGCATAAAAATCTCAAAGGCAGTATCATATGACTTTTCTTGCTCTAAAATTTGTATTTATTAGCTAGAGCACTGAAGCAGCTCTGCTGTTACTTTACACACTCTTCAGGTACAAGTATCTTTCTTTTCTTTGGAAGGAAGGAAAGAATTACAGTGGCTGTCCTGGAGATACTTGATGTTCAAGGAAGAACAACGCTGTGGAAAAGAAGGATTATACAGTATTACTTGGAGCAGGTCAGTGGTTTTGGTGCTTTTATTTTTAACTTGTTTGTGCATCCTTGTCTGTGAGGGGCTTGCTCATTATCCATTACATTGTCGTATTTCTTGCATGGAACTTAGGAACACAATTCTCCGTGGTTTCAGTAATTATCTTGTACTGTCACCTGACATATGAAGGTCAGAAATGATGGGCTGTGAAGGTCTAAGTCTTCCTATTTGCATAACACAAGCTGAGCACCCCACCGAGCCTTCCCTGTGTGTGGGACCAAACACTGCTTTTCAGTTTTGATACCCAGTACATCAAGATCTGAAATCTTTATTTGTTGGTGAAGATGCTGCATTACTGATAAATTCCTCCTAAGGGGTTACTTCCCCAAAAAGTAGCAAGCAGGCAACTTGCTTCTATTTTTATTGTGGCCAGTTCCAGCTTCTGAGTCTTGCTCTTGATTTGCAAGCTTAGGAAGAAGCCATTTGCATCAGTGCTGCGGTCAGATTCAGTGACTCTGTACTCTTGGAATCTCTTACCCCATTCTCTTCTTTCTCACCCTTTGCACTGCTCTCAAGCAAAATTAAAGAAGGATTGAGGGAACATTGAATACAAATTGGTGCAGAGCAAGGAGGAAAGGCACTATGCCTCAAAAATAGGAGCCTACAAAAGGATCTCAGGCACAAAGATATGATGAAACAGCTATTAAGTTCTATGATTTGCTATGTGTAAGATAAAATCCCAGTAATCAGTCCAGCTGAGTTCATGCAAAATTGGATTAAGTCTCACTTTGAAGCTGGTTTCTAGTATGTTTAGGGCAATAAAAAGGAACAGTTGCTTGTTTAAAGAGCTAAAATATTGTGTAAAGAGTTCCATACAGGAGAGAAAAAAAGATTAAAGTGGTTGTACACGATCTTTCTTTTTTTCTTTTTTAACGTCTAGGTGGGGTGTAAAGAGGGCTTTATCAAGCACACTCTTTCTTATGTGGGGCAGCTCTTCGGTATCTAGAGTACTGGGTAAAGTGAAGAAATCAAAGTTCAGATTAATAAATATAAACAATGCCAATGAGGCTCTTCACATGGCTCTTACGTACGCGTGCTGCAGCTAGTGAATTTTTCTCTCATCCAGAAGACAAATGACATCTTCTTTCCTGTGCTTTTTACAGAGTGAATCTACTGTATTGGAAAGAAGTCCTGATTTCTTGCCACCTTCCCCTACCTCAGAGATTTTAGACCCAGAAAACCCAAACTTCCTCAGAGCTTCCTTGAAGAACAGCTGTTTACCACACTCCTTTGCCAGGCTGTGCACAAAAGTGCAACATCTGTTGCCCTCTATTTCTTTTTGGTAACTTCACATGCCAAAGAGTTCAGGGAAAAAAGACATATCGGTTGATTTTTTCAAACGTCCTACCCTTTTACTAAACCATGGTTGTTCTCGTTGCATGTTCCTTCAGCGGCTGTTTGGCACAGTGATGGAGAGTTGAACTTGGTGTTACTGATATTTCCAATGTGGAATACAAAGTCTATTGCTTCAGGAAGTCTTTCAGTGTACTTCAGAGAAGGGCAATTCAGACAGAATGCAATGCTGAAGCAAAACCAGCTTTTCCACTGAGTACTGCTGCAAAGACTAGATAACAGTTCATGCTTTTTCTGGATCATTTCAACACCAAACAGTAAAGAGATACTGTCTATGAAATGCCAGCTCTCTGCAGCAGCTAGACAAACAGATCTCTTCTTCTTATCTCAGAGGACTAGGTTTGCTCTGCTAGACAAACTCCAGGACATCGTCTTTAGCAGCAACAGCACACTGATGTCTGGGCTACAAATTATGTCAATCAGTTGTTGCCTGTGTTCATGCTATGCTGGGTTTGCTTTATAATAGCTGCACAGCACAATTCATCCTGGTCATGAAGCAGGTACAGTGAGTGCACACTATAAAAATGAGCTTGCCATCATTCGTAATTCTGAAAAAGACTGCACATAATTTTTTGAAGGAGCTGACTGGCCTGATGTGGAAAGGTAGGTCAATACTGGGAGGAGTACATTCATCCATATGTGTGGGGAGAGTGAGAAGGAAACTGAGATAAGCCTATGCACTTTTCCCAGATTTTATAAGAATTATTTGAGGTAACACTTAATTTAAAAAAAAAAAGTATAAAACCAGTATTACTTATAGTAATCTTTAGAGTGCAAGCAGTACTCTGTAGAAACATACGGAAGTGTTCCTATCTTAAACCTTCATAATGCTAACAAACAGCATCCAAGTCCTACTCTTCCTTTATCATCATGTCTCATCCATGTAGTAGGTGTGTGGTAGAGTACATTTTTCCAAGAATGATACAGCTTCTGTCTACATCTTCCCTAAGAGACCGCTTTAGCTTGCATCCATAGTGGAGGAAAGTTATACTGAATAAATGCTGCTGTTCTTTTGCAAAGTATCGAATTAACAAGGCCTTTTGGTACTTCAACAAATCCGCTTTAAATCTGCAGTCCTCATTAGTTTGGATTAATTCTCCTTGCTGACTGCAGGTGGAGTAGCCCTCAGACTGCTTGCTGGCAAAATGAAACTGTGTTTTGGTGCTGTAGAGGTACTTTGGTTGAAGAGACACAAAGCTGAAGTGCTTTGCTGCCAGTCACTTGACAGTCTTGCAACCTAGGAGGGACTGCAGAAGGCACATGCAGAGAAGGCCCAGCTCAGTGCTGCTGCTGGATGTGGGTTTCCAGCATGTTACAGAGCAAATAGTACCAAAAAATTATAGGAATAATTGTAATAATTGTGCCCACTGCCTCTGGTCCTGTTACTGGGCACCACTGAAAAGTGCCTCGTTCCATTTTCTTTGCAGCCTCCTTCGGGTCTTTATACACATCGACAAGATCTCCCGTGAGCCTTCTCTGCTCCAGGTTGAGGTGTCCCAGCTCACTCTGCCTTTCCTCGCATTAGAAACACCCCGGTCCCTGAATCATCTCAGTGGCTCTTTGCTGGACTTTCTCCAATATGTGCATATCTCCCTCACTCTGGGGAGCTCAGAACTGGACCCAGCACTTCAGATGTGGCCTCACCAGTGCTGAGGAGGGGGGAAGGATCCCATCCCTCCACCTGCTTGGCAGCACTCCCCACAGTGCGACCCAGGCCACCATTAGCCTTCTATGCGGCAAGGCCATATTGCTGGCTCATGTTCAGCTTGGTCCACCAGGACCCCCAGGGCCCTTTTTGCCAAGCTCCTTCCCAGCCAGGCAGACACCAGCCTGTACTGATTCCTGTGGTTGTTCATCCCCAGGTGCAGGACTTCGCAATTCCACTTGCTGAATTTTAAAAGGTTCCTGCCAGCACATCTCTCCAGCCTGTTGACATCCTTCTGGATGCCAGTACAACCCTCTGGAATGTCAGTGGCTCTTCAGTTTTGTGTCATGAACAAACTTGCTGAGGGTACACTCTGCCTATCATCCAGATCACTAATGAAGACAGTAACTAGGATTACACCCCATATTGACACCTAGAGTAGACCACTAGTTACTGGCTTCCAACCAGACCTTGTTCCACTGATCTCCACATTCCTAGCCTGGCCTTTTGGCTATTTTCCAGTCCATCTCACTGTCTTCTGATCCAGCCAGTACATCAACAGTTTGTCTATGAGGGTCTTATGGGAGACAGTGTTAAAGGCCTTACTGAAGTTCAGGTAGACAATACCCATTGCTTTCTTCTCACCTACAAAGCAGGTTGCCGTCCTGCCATATCATTCTTCAGAACTGAACAAAGGAACTCAAATTTCCCCCTTGCTCCAGTGATACCACATGCCAAAGGTTAACTTTGTGAGTGAGAATTTCACATGAAAGGTGATATTTTGTGCATAGCAGGTGAGTCTAGACTGGTGTTTCATCAATGAGGCTGTAGAGCAGCTCTGTTTACATGAGAATGAGTTTTTATGTGTAGTTGCTCAGCAGATACTGAATAACAGGCTAGTATTTGACCTGTTAAAGACTTTTCTTCCTCAGGTTTGCTTTACCTGCTAGTGGCTGGAATGTCTTGCTGGGGAAGACACCTTCAAGGAATCATAGAATAGAATCATAGAATCATTAAAGTTGGAAAAGACCTCTAAGATCATCAAGTCCAACTGTCAACCCAACACCACCATTTCTGCTAAACCATGTCCTGAAATAGAATCATAGAGTCATTAAGATTGGAGAAGACCTCGAAGATCGTAAAGTCCAACAACAGCAAGAAGTAGCCTGTCTATCCCCCTGTAATTCTGATGATTAAGCCATCTTTAATAAGGAATGCCATACTCCCATGTACCCCTGGACTTCTCATAGCAACAGAGAAGCTGCAGGGAGGAGGAAAGCAAAGCAGATCTTGGCAGGTTATGAGCAAGAAGCTATGAAGAATACATTGCAGATTGGACACAGGAGTGGTACAGGCTTCAGAAATAAGCTTGGGTGTTGTCCAGCCACCCTTCATCCAGTCCTGCTTCTTCTGAGGTGAGGGGTTTGGCTATACAAAATTCTCTGCTGCCCCCTTAGTGTGGTGAAGAATCAAGGATGAAAAAGTTTCCTCCTCAAAATGAGATTCAGGGAAAGAAATGCAGCTGCACACAATGAAGTTTCCTTGCCTGCATCTTTCATAAAATCTTCACCTTTCAGGAAATTTCCTCATGGAAGGAGAGAAGATTTCTAGCTGAAGACACATAAGCAAGTATATTTTATTATCTGAAGTACTGCCACTGTATTTGAACACTCTTCTCTCTCCCTCCTCCTCCTGTGTTTATAATTTTCTGAGATTGTATCTGACATTTTCATGAGACCTATTTTTAATTGGTTTCAGTATAACAGGGCCATGTAGAGTACAGCCACAAGGATAACAAGATGCCCTAGTTTATGGTCTCCTCTCAATTCAGTAAGTTTTCTGTTAATAAGCAGTGTGTGAGTGCCTATAGTAATAACATTTATAATCAGATCAATTCATCTTATACAGTTGCAATATATTTTCAGAACAGTATTTAAATATAGATTCCCTGGAGAGTTGCTGGGATAAACTTATAAATAAAAAGGGCTCATTCTAATAATATTGTTTAGTGTTCCTTCATTTAATACTTAAATCTTCTTTCTTCCCCAACTACTTCAAGAGAAAATTTTGTCGAAGTAAAATATTAAGCTAATTTTATAGCTTTACATGCTTTATTAAGGTTGAAATGCTGAAAATATTACTATTAATTTGTATATTATGTCGTTGTGGGTTAATATTACTGTGTGATTCTTGGCCGTTTTCATCTTGTGCTTGAGCTCAGGCGCCTCTGAAAAGGTCAAGATGTATTTCTCATCACAACAGCTCTTGGGAGAATGGGTAAAAAACTGTCAGACAATGAGGGCAATAGGATTTTTGGTGACTCATCGGTAAACCTGTGAAAACTAGTGTGATTTTCTCTCATCTTCATGCTATTTCACTAGATTGCCTTATGAGGCAGCAATATTTGCGGTGACAGCTCTGGTGGGTGTGATCCAGTTATTGTAAGTGTATGTTGGTGGAGAGAGGAAAAAAATGATCATACACCCAAGTTCCCTACAGACTGCAAAGAAAATGTTCTGGTTATCCCTTCCTCACTTAATGGGTTACATGGTGACTTGGGGTACATTTTTGCTGATGTCAGACAGTCAGAAAATTCTGGATCTTTCTATATTACCTTGTGGTTGAGAGAATCAGGTCATAGATGTGGTGCCTATTGACATCAGAAGTCTGATAGCAGTCCATAGCGAGGCATTAATGTTACCCTAAAAGAATTATACGAAAGTATTTAATCCTCTCTCCCTCCCTTCCTGCTCTTATCTGTACTAAACTCTCCAGGATCACTGAGAGTCTTTGCCACTTATCCTCTTAAAAAAGGCCTGGAAAAAAAAGCTGTGTTCTTTCACAGAGTTATGAGACACATAAAACAGGGTGTAGAAAAGTCATGTTTGACTATAAAGCCTTCATTACTTCTGGGAACACTGATTTTGAAAAAAAAATGAGAGGAAGAGAAAGAAAAACAAATTAGATTTTTAAAATAATCCACTTGCATATGAGGTGGAAGGGTTGTCTTCTTTTGTAGGGATTTTATGTGTGATTTCATGGCTTGATTAAATTTTTCCTAAGTCCTGGTTCAGCCAAGCTTCATTTCCTTAATTCTAAATGCTTAAGTAGTCTTGCTGAAGTCAACTGGATTTATTTCTTTCATTAAAGATAAACCCTGTTTAATGGTTTACTATGTTGGGATAAAACGTACGGAATCAAACAGAAGAGGACTGTCAAAAGGACATGTAATCTACCTTCATATCACACTGAAGAACTAACTCTACCTTAAACCTGCCTGACACTTTATAGTCCAACCTGTTTTTAAAAGCTTTCAAGAATTGAGATCGCAATACTCTCTGCAGCACACTTTGCCTTAGTGTCTAAAATACAACTTGCTCCTATTTATTGAATTCCACTGCTTTGTGTCCTGTCCACTTTGTACATAGGAAAGGTTATTCTCTGCCTCTTTACAGCGCCCTTTTATGTGTCTGAAACTTACTATAGCTCCCTTCAAGTCTTTCTTTGGAATTTCAGTTATGTTAAACCTCTGCTAATTCTTTCTGCTTGCCTGAAGTTGTGCATGTATTTCTCAAAAGGTCAGGTCCTGAAACTTTAATGTGGACTATGTCTTACATCTTGTAGACCGTTCCTCCAGTCACACATCTCAGGAAAGCTTTTGCTTTTTTGTGTTTACTCTTCAGTCTGTATTTGATCTATGTATGAGATGAACTATTCATCATCATGTGGATTGAACCAGCAATTTGGACATTACCACTGACAAAACAGTAGAACACCGAGTTCCCTATAAACTGATGCTTTTTTTTTTTTAATTGAGAAGAAAGGCCAGTAAAAACAGAAATCATGATAATGTTGCTCTCTACATAATACATCAGAAAAATCCCATCTGGAATACTACAATTCACCTCCCAAGACAAAAAAAAAAGTATTCCTAATGTCTTTCTGGAACTGTTTTTTTGGTGAGACACAAGCTACAGCAAATGATGGGCATAATTTGTTAAAGCAAGTTTTGCTGGAAGAGTTTGTGGAACATAAATTACTTGAAGTTGTAATGGATTCAGAAAGGAGAATTTCCACTGCAATAAATTTTTAATGAGTAGTTTGGATCTAGACAGCATCTCAGCACTTACCCTTCAAACTTTTGCTTACTTACTTAATATGTGTCCAAGAAGCAGAAAGAAGGTGAAGCAGCAAGTGCAGGGAGATCCCTTGCTCCAAACTTTCAATGTGCAACTGCAGTAGTAAAGGACAATCCCTGGAAATTCAATCCGAATGCGTGAAAAAAACACACAGGTTACCCAGAGACCCTGTGGAATCTCCATCTATGGAAATACTCAAAACGCCACCGCACAAGGTTCAGGGCAATCTGCTCTAGCTGACCCTGCTTCAGCAGGCAGTTTGGACTAGTTGATCCCAAGATGTCCCTTTCAGCCTTAACCATTCTGTGGTTCTGTGAAGTGAGTGATCTCTTTACTCTGGGGATTAATTGCTTGTCACCTTTTGGTGCTGTCAGTTTTAGCCAGTTCTGACCTTCCTGAGAGATAAGCCTGAATTTTATTTTGGTTTTTCTGTGTAAACTGAGGTGAAAAGGCACTTTTCTGTTTAAACCCATGAACTTTTACTGTTCATTGTTCCCTGCAATGAACAAGCTGTTACACTAAAAATCTCTTATATCCAAATTTAGTATACCTGGTGCCATCTCAGTATGTTTTGTCTTTGTTCTCTTTGTTACCCCCTAAAACCAGTTTTGTCCAGCTCCAGGTCTGCAATTTAACTGACCATGGGCAAGTTGTGACTGTGCTCCTCTACGCTGCATCCTGTGTCTCCACTTCTCAAGGCCTCTGCTGTCCTACAGGTCTGCATTTCTCAATACTTTGCCATCATGTTACTATTGTAGTTTTCTCACTCCACATACAGTAACTGCTTGTCATTACTGTCTGTGTATAACTATGGTTGTACCACACACAGAGAAGCAAAAGTAAAAAAAATCAGGCGTAGACACCTGGTCAG
>Ga0181612_148968_pt1 | contig 14221 bp, 12 predicted proteins | sample HoacroProtozoa21_FD_119630 | JGI IMG/M metagenome (GOLD analysis project Ga0181612, IMG submission 119630) | Hoatzin crop microbial communities from Cojedes, Venezuel. Combined Assembly of Gp0051906, Gp0051904, Gp0051908
CTCCAAACACTGAATTTCTTTTGTAAGATGGACAAATCTAAAGGCTGCTTTCCACTCGTGAAGGATTTAAGATAGTATCTACTAGTAAAACCCTCAAGTGTGAAAACCTCAAGCATTAAGTAGAACGTGGTCTTCATAGATTCCTTCTCTGCTCAGGAGGAGCCTGAGACTTCAGTTACCGTGCAGCCACACCATGTCCCACTCACCACAGGCGAAATCCCACCAAATTCGGCCGCATTGCCAGCACAGCAGGAAGCAGAAATCTCACAGGAAAGTCTATTCTAGCAACATTTCCAAGACAGTTCTGCAGATCAGAGATACTTCCAAAGCCAAGGCAGAGCTGGCCAGCACCTCCAAGAAGGTGGCTAAGTGGAAAATCTCCCCCAAAATGACAGAAAAAAATTAAAGAGAAACACTTTTCCTGGAGTTTCAATTACTGATAGAAAGCAATGGGAAGTTTCCCTCTCTCCCAAAAATGTTGCATTTTTTTTGGCAATGGGGAAAAAAGAACCCTCTCTCCATCATGCATGCATATTTCCCCACTGCTGAAGTGACAGAGCTCGCAGAAACTGAAAAGGAAAAAAAAATTCTGCCACCAGAATCATGATTTTTAAGAAGTATTCAGCATGAATAGGGAACACCAAAGCAACCAACTCCACTTCATGCAGTCGACACTTCTTCAGGAAACAACCGTCAGTGCCACAAGGACATTTTCTGTCCTGTTGGGGCAGGGGGCAGTGAGCTGTAGACAGCAGCTCAACGAGCTCTGTTCAAATGCTTTGCAGAAGTGGCGTCTAAGCGAGGAAATGTTAAGGGAAGCCTGGAGCCAGAGCATTTCCCATGAGACGGTGAATCAAGACCTTCCTCTCTCCTGTGACTCAGTGTCACAGGAGGCAAACTGCAGATGACTTCTGGCTGGCTGAAGTTGCAGCCATAGCTTTGCAAGCAGGCTGGCTCCTCCGGATGTGTGCTCGGAGATGGAACGGAAGCAGGATGGGAGACTTGCTGGGGAGGCCCCATGTTGCAGCTGGTTCTGTTTCAAAGCCTGGCTAGCATCAGCTGTGCTGAGAAGATGTCAAAGGGGTAGCAGGCACCTCTGGCCTGTGCTTCATGCACAAAGAGTAGAAGAGAATAAGAAAGAGCAAATCAAAAGGCTCCGAGCAAAGAATGAGCTAAGGACTGGGAAGAGAAACACGTTCTGGGTCACAAAGACCAAGCAAAGCACACACAAAACATGCAATTACCCGCTGCAGAAAAGGCGGCAGGATCATCTCATTTCATGCAATGCACAGACCCCATGAGAAAACGCAGCCTTTCTGACACTCCATCACATTTGAGAGGCTTTCTTTCATGCCCATGGCTCTCCTTAGCCTCATAACTCTGTCTCTCTCTACCCAGGTCTCCTCTTTGTCCACGTGCAGAGGAGAGACACTACTGAAGAACAAAACAGTTCCTGTGCTTCTAAAAAGCCTACATTCATCTCTAGTCACTAAAACACCCCAAACCAACAAGAAATGTTGGCTTCATGAAAGAAAACGAGGAAAAGAGAAAGATGGTTTATAAAGCCAGTCAAATATCAGAAAGTAAAGCCATTGCATTCACATATAACACAAAGCCTCTGGTTCAGTGTGACCACATCAGAGTCCGTGAGGATTACTAACAGCTTCTGCATGGATTTGCTGCCCACGCCCATTCAGCAAAGGGTACCCTCAGCTAAGAGAACATGTGTCGTCGTCTTCCTTGCTTATTTGGAGCTCTTGTTTGGCAGCTTGAACCCAGAACACCAAGAGCAGCTACTTCCAAATACTTCTTAAGTGAGTTATTCACAAACTTGTAATATTCCATGAGCATTTGTCATTGCCAATTATCTTAGCAAGCGCTGTTTGCAAAGCAGAGGAAGGAATGGTGCAAAGACAAGCAGTTCACATCCCATCTTAAAACAGGCCCTGCTGTTGTGTAGCATGGCTGAAGCGTATAGCCAGCCTTTTCCTCAAAGCTTCCAGGGACAGACACCACAAGCTCCCCAGGAAATCTACCCATCACTTCCTAATCCTTCACTACTTGACAAAGCCTTCCACCTCCCAAGTTTCATGCTGTATCAGACACAACAGCCTACCTGAAAGCAGGCAGATGTGACAAAAACGTCAGAAAGAAAAAAACATGTGCAAGGAAACCCTGCAATTTCAATCCATCTCATGCAGTTACCCTGAAGAACAGGAGGTGAGACACTAGCTCTACTGAGAACTGCAGTAATCTGGCAACAAGTTCAAGAGCGGCCTCAGGTACGGTGCTGAAGAGGTGCTGCATTCTCAACCCCAGGATGGAGAGACAGCACAATGTGGATTAAAAAAATCCAGGCTGAAGCCCACTCCTCATCCATGATGGAAAATAAACCCATGAAGGACTGTAAGTTAAGTCTTCGTCAATTCTAACTGCAGGGCCAGCTTCTGTGAGCAGCCCTCATAAACACACACTAGACACTCCTTGTTTTCCTTTCACTTCGGGAGCACCTCTCTAGCTGTGAGCTACCCACCTGCTTGTGTGCTTTCATGTCAACAGTTTCAGCAGCAGAAAACAGTGCCACATGGATTGCGCTGGAAAGCACGGTCTCTATGTCTTCACTCACCAGAGAGGACTGTTGCAAATCACAGAAATTCAGGGATCCCAGGGACCCACCTGTGAAGGGAAGAAAAGGCACCAGAGTAAACCAGAGTGACTAGCTTAATCTAACAGCTGTCAGAAAGGCCGGCCTTAATTCCATTGTTACACCGTATATTGATGTTTGTGGCACTGGAGATGCTTCCATGAGCCAATTCAGTTCACTGAACTGGCAGAAAACTAACAGAACAAAAAAAGGACTGTGGCAATGATGAGCTCAGCTGTCTTCTCTGGCTGCATTCGCTGAGTCCATGTGACACTATTGCAATGACATACCAAAGCCAGATCTTTTGAGCTGGAGAAGCACTGGATGCTTATTCTCTTGAGAAACTCCTATTTGTGCCCACTGAACTGACCTTGCTGGGTGCACGTGCCACTAGCCCACCAAAAAGACATGGGACAGTCAATGCGTCTCTGCAGCTTTTCGCAGCTTTCCCCTTATGTATTTTGACATTTTTTGTGATTTAGGACAATCTCATTCTATCTGTGCATGCCTAGCAAAAGAGGATCTCATCTCTGATGGGAAGGCTTTGCACATCAGGACAAAGAGCAGCAAAAGCACTGTCCTCCACTGAAAAGCCCCATCTCTACATAAAAGCGGTCACTCCTACCTCACTGCTGGATGAAGAGGTTTTCTGCCTCCCACACGAGATAAGCAGCATGATCTGTGCGAGTCATGCTTCCTGCAAGGCAAAGCAGCAGCAGGTAAAGCCACTGTATGCTCCTTACAAAGAAGTATCTAACATGGCCTTGCTCACGCACTGGGAACAACCACAGCTGGGGAGAGACAGTGCTGTGAGGCAGCACAAAGAGATAAGGGAGAAAACCAAGAAATACGTGGATTCATTATGTTATTCAGGCTTGAGTTCCTCGTAAAGATTTCTTTCCGGTCTGCAGCAGCATGAAACATCCTTCAGATGACAGCAGCATTTCTCATAGCCTGCGGCACCATTCACAGTGCTTGGAGAGAATTGGCAGAGTGAGGCCTGTCTGCTTGCAGCCACTCACTTCTGCGAGGCACCTCTCACCCCACGGCTGCTGCACTGCCGGTCCTGTCCAACCATAAGAGAGCTGGATAATTAATTTGTTTTTACGGAAAACAGTAAATTCACAGAAAAATGTATGAAGCTATTCAAAGCTCCAAATAATTCTGGCAATAAAAAGTCTGAGGGTTACAAACCTGCAACTCTCTTGAAGTAGCCCCTTTAAAGTTAACTTGAAGTGTTTAGTTAATGGGATTATTTGGAGATTATATATCACCAGTTGAACAAAGGCAAAATTTGGGGCTAAATTGCTTCTTCCTTATTTGCCATCCCTTAAAGCGGGGGTTCCTGCCCTTGCTGCCTTATTTTTCAGTTCATCTACCAAAGTAAGCATCTGTCCGCCCTCTCAGCCAGGCGGCTGAGCAGCCCAGGCAGACCAGGCAATGGCTTTCAAAGGGCTAGGGCAGCTCGAGCTTTTATCAGCTCTGTGCCACTGGGGAAAGGATTTATTAGCTTCCTTCTAACCTTACTGAGGAGGTATCAAAGCCAACTTTCCCCTGCTGAACCTAGCAGATCTTCCAGTAACAGGCAGAGGTTTGTTCATCCCATGGTTACACCAGTTCACACCACTCATAGCTGATGCTCTATGAGATATCACATTTACTGGTGCAGAGCAAGGCAGTTCATTACAGTCCCATTCCTAGCAGACGGGAGATAAGGGAGTCAGAAAACCCATAGAGATGTCCTGTGAGGTAACTGGGTGTCCCAGGAATTTCTGTGTCAAGACTCTCGAGGATCAAGCCACTCTGTATCCTGACAATAACGACCCCACCCCAGTCACTCAGAACATTGTCTCCTCTGGGGGGAGCTTGCAGTGGGGGCTTTTCAAACAAGATTTACACTTTTGCTGCAACTTGGTGTGAAGAAGTAATTAGATCTCATTTCCTAGCTACTGCTTATTTCCACAAATTAAAAAAAAAAAAAAAGTATGCTGGCAGTTAGTATCTTTGAGTTCTCTTCCACTTTGCCAAATCTGGCTGAAATCTGCATGTGGGCAGCAATGATAGAGGATGTATTTTTTCACAAACCAGACTCAAAAGGACAGTGGGTAGGTGTTTCTACTGACACACCTGCAAAGGCAACTGAAAGAAGTGATGGAAAGCCATAGGAAGCATCAGCCCCTGCTCCCAACAGTCCTCCCAAAAACTTACACTGGGAGATCGAGGTGACACCTCTTGGGTCCCAAACCAGTATTGATCCATTAGGCCCTACTGTCCCTGACCTGTGGATGAAAAGCATCTCTGGGTAAAAGCAAGGATAATGCTAAGTCTTCCTTACAGTATCATGTTAAAATGAGGAAAGCAGCCCAAGACCCTTGCCACAGCTGTGAGTCACTACACTATTACTTCAGCCACAATGGTAGAATTCCAATGACAGGTTGGCATAAATGCTGAATAAGGAGGCTGAATCAAACCCATGATGCTCCCAAAAGACATCCTGAAGCTTGATTTTAAAAAAATGAAGTGCTCTACTCCTTTCTGTAGTTATTTTTAATTTAGGGTGGACTGTCACCCTGGAACTGAGTCAAATGAAAACGAGAGATTTAAAGCTCTTCACTCTCCCTCTGCTGCCCCTCTGCTCTGCGTCAGTCATCAGTTCTTGGTTTATAAATGCTTAGTGGGATTTGCACAGGGCCAGGCAAATGAGGCTCCTCCATTTACTGCTATACAACGAATATATTCCGGTAACTGGCTGTTCTCCTGCCAATATCTTCTGTTTTCCAACTCACTTCATTTTCTTTAGTGACTTTCTTTCAGACAAATGGATAACCAGAGCCTTGGGTCAACACCATGTGGATTCTGCCTCTCAGCAGTGCCATTTCTTTGCAGAAATCCTGCTCGTTTAGGAAGCAGGTACAAAATCTCTTCTCACCATGCCAGACTCAGTTTATTTGCTCCTGCTTCCACTCCCTTTTCACCATCAGTCAGCCCACAAAGCACTGACTGCTTCTCTGCCTCCGGCTCTCCCCGGCTGCCTCCCCTGCCTTTCCTGCCAGGCTCTCCCAAGCCAATAGCCAAGGAAACCTGTCCACACCTATGCAGGCTGGGGCTGTGCCTTTGTTTTGGGCAGTGACGTGTGCTTGGGGTGGAGGCCACCATTGTTTCAGCTCCCTGATTCCACAAAGGAGCGTTAATACTTACAACTGCAGTAAATGAAGGGTGGCAGTTACACCCAACCTATAACATTATACATTGTTTTTCCTGTTACCTGTCAAAAAGGGGGTTTCTTCCTGTTGCCGTGGGAAGGTGGCTGAGGTTGAAATGTCACATAGGCAGAAGCCACTAACTTTAACAGGATTTCTGTCAAACACGTGGACCACTTTGATGCACACACAGGGTCACCCTGCTGTGAGCCAGGCATAAGAGCTCCTGGGACCGCTTGGATCAGAAATCAGAGCTGGGCTGCCTCTCTCACATGCCATTGTGTCTACCCCCTTAAGGAAGAGATGCAGTGGACAACGCAGCTGCCATCTGTGGTGTTCAAACAAAGCAGTTTGACAGTGCCAACAGAAAAATACGACTGCTGTGGAAAGCAGATGTTTTTTCAAAAAAATGAAGTGACTCTCATTTAGCCCATGAAAGGTATTGTTTCTTGCAGAGAAGTTACACAAAAGCCAGTCTGAAATCCTCTAATTTGTCTCTAGGGGTACCCAGCTCTTCAGGTGCTCTCTGACTTGAAGTGTGCAATCACACACCAATCCCTGGCTTCTTCAAGCCTCATATAAAGAACAGAAAACAGTAGCAAACATCCCCCCCACCTTGTATAGCATGAACATTACATACAAGAACAAAAACATTACAGCCAGAAGCCTTATTTTGCAGAAGATACTATAATTTTTCATATTATTGCATACTCAGTGCAACATTAAACCCATCCTCCCAAAATCCAGTTGTGCCAAGGCTTGTGTGCTTAGAGTGAAATTATCTCCAACAGAAAAGTTTCACTGCCCCAGCAAAAAATGAGGAGTAGTGGAAAACACAAACAAAATAACACAAGTGATGAAAAGTAAAAGGAGGTGGTTTAGACACATCCCATCTTGATATGCAATATTTCAGTAATCAGGGTGAGGAAACAGGTTTTCCTTTTAAGCAAGGGTAGGCCAGATCCTTGGCTGGAATAACTCAATGCTGCCCTGCTGAAATCAATGGATGGTTGCTGATTCACAGCAGCTGAGGGTCTGGCATGTGGTTTTCTCCTAACAGTATCACAGTAATTTAATTCTAAATTAAAAGCATGTGGAGAAGTGTTGATACAATATTGTTAAATACCAAATACACCAAAACTGAACTAAACTAAAATTAACCTAAAATCAGAGAGAGTAAAGGGAATACCCCTCTATCGTAACGTGGACTCAAAGACTAGAAAGAATCACAGGACAATTTGATGAAATCCCTTGAATCATTCTCACTGACTAATTAGTCTCTTCATTCTGGAATGAAGCGTTTGTGAAGGTTTCGGGGTTTAACACATTTCCTCATGCTCACTGAGAGCTCAGTGTAATTCCTGAAGCCAAAAGCACCAAGGATGCAAAGAAGAGCTGGACAGACTAGTATGAAAGGTGACTGTAATGGTGATCCTCTCGCCCTAGCCTCCAGCAGCACAGGTGGTCAAGAGGGGCCTGCAGCCACGCTGGGCTTAAAGCCAGTGAGCCCAGCACAGCACCCCACTGCCAATTAAACTTCTGCAAGCAGCAGAGAGAAGCTAAAAGCTATTCCTCAGCTGCAGACATGGAAGCAGCACCCTGGGAGTCCCTTGAGCATCACAGCAAACAGGCAGGGGAGCGGCACACCCCATAGCTACCGCTTGTGCAACTCCGTCTCATTTAGTCACACGGTGGACGTGAGCAGGACTATTGCAGCCGTGCACATAGGAGGGAGTGATGGCCTTCACAGAGAGCACCCCCAAGGCACTCTCCTCCCATTTGATGCTCTCCCTCCTCCTAGGTCTGTCCTCCTCCCTATGGCAGTGACCTAGCTGTCAGCCTTGCCCTGTCTGGCCAAACCCCAATTCCCCCTGATCCCAAGTAACCAGCCCTCCAGCAAGCGCTCAGCCTTTCCGAATCAGCAAGGATGATGCTAATTCACTGCTGAAGTGGGTGGCACTCTCTGTTATGTTTCAGGCCTGAGAAATCTCGCCAGTGCACTGAGAACCACAGGGCTCCCTCCTAATTACACAGCAGAGCACCGCATGATTAATGTCAGCAGCTCCTCGGCCCCCTCACCTCAGTCCTTGCTGGTGTGACACAACAAATCTGAGTGGAAGTGATTAACAGGTTGCAGCCGCAGCCGCCTGCTCCCCAGCACTATTGACAAATCAGGCGCCATGAATGAGCCGTCGGACAGCAGTCGGAGGCCTGTTGAATCACGCTCTTCTGCATTGCAACATCGGAAGTTGCACTTTAAAACCGATTGCCTGGGTTGCTCTCAGATTTCCCAATGACGGCTGGAGGAGGATGGAGAACCCAGGCTGAGAACACTATATATGCATTTTTAAATTCCCAGGGGGGGGTTGAAAATTAGAACTAGCTCTGGGGCCTTTTGTTTTTGTTTTTCCCTTCCCTCCTCTCTTTCTTTTGGTCTGATTAACTTTGGTGACTGGCTTGCACAATTTTATCAGGTTGGGCCTGATGAATCATTCATCTTCAGAAGCAACAGTGAGAGATTGCAGGCCAGGCAGGGTCTGTGTTTCAGTAACCAAAAAACAGAAAGAAAGAAAAAAAAAACCAACACAAAAAAAACACCTCACTCCACCAAGAGAGAGGGAATGGGGGCAGGGAAAAAGAGACAGTGGGCCAACAGCACTCATGGACAGCTTTCTGATGTCTGATCTCAGACAACTAGCAGCACATTCATTTGTAAGACTGCCAGACCTCCTAGGAAACCTAAAAGGCTGCTGTTATTTATAAAGCTAGATGTAGCTATTCTGCGTGCAAGACTAGCTCATTATATTTATAGGTACCTGTCCCATTCTCCCACTTCAGGGCCGTCATTCCCATAAATCTACGAGACTTGTGGGACCTGCCTTCAAACACTAAGATACCTCTCCTTTCTGAGCAGGGTCATTTGGAAGTGTCTATCACCGCTGCAGGGCTCAGCAGCATGTACATGTAAATATATACCTGAAAGCCCCACGTTTCTGTCAGTGCACAGGAAGCCAGATTCAAGAATTTGTCTTCCACATGGAGAGCACGAGATTTTGCATTTCATTTGTAAAAAGCTTCCAGTAAATCTTACCCACAAAGTTTCGATTTAAAGATGGTTTAAAACTGTCAGCTGGCTTCAGGAGAGAAGATATACAAGTCAGTCCAATCGATTCTGGTAGCCTGGACTCCCAGACCTCCTTAAGCAGGAAAAACAAAATAAAATCAACCCTCCTAGGTTTTATACCTGAACTTCAAACAATCTTTGCATAAATCCAAATCAGAGCTCGGCTGGACAGACATGAGGAGCTTTGAAAACACAGCCCTTTAGAGAAGCTGGGGACATGGGCAAGCAAAGACAGCTCCCTACAAATTGCACTGGGGAGGGGAAAAGTGAGAGATTTGGACTTTCCGGTTTGTAGGTATTCACACACAAACACAAGAGAGCTTTTCTATTTTGGAGGTGAAAGGCTTATTTCTCGCAAAAAAAAAAGTAAAAATCATACATACAGCTCTTACCTCCTACAGATAAATTAGGCAAGATTTCACTGGAGACCAGCTGGGCTCACTCCAGCCTTGCCCAAACATAGATACAGGAATAGTGGCAAACTGCTGCTTCCAGTTGCCCATATGTTAGCAAACTTTTGAGCAGCACCATGCTCTACCAGTCCCAATCTCAGATTTCTTAGGTGCTTCAATTTGTGCCATGATTTTGAGTACTGGTTATGAAGTGCTAAATCAGATCTAAAACTTCATGCAGTTGCCCAGGCCCGGCTCACTTGAGCAGCCACAGAATCATGGTGAGATGTATTTTGGCTCACTGCAAGTTCCAACAGTGGGCAGGTCTTGAGAGGAGTCTCAGAGCCCCCTCAGAGGCAGAAACTTTCACAGTCCAAGAGCAGATACCATTTTTCCTGCTTAATCTCTTGGAAGAAATCCCCCTCTCTCAGTCATGAACAAAACGTCATCCAGAAAAAAATATTTGCCCATTTGCAATGCAGTTCAGGGACTGATTAATTAGTATTTGATGTGGCATAAATTCAAACCCTTAAAAAAAAAAAAAAAGAATAAAAAGGGAGTCCCCCAGCTTAGAGCATACCCAACCCCACACGTCTATCTAGGAAGAGCCAATAGTCCAAAGCTGAGAGGGAAAGAGGCTGAAGACCTGTGGGACTGGATCTGAAGGTAGGAGCTTTCAGATCTTAGCTTGAGTGCTTAATCCCAAACTGTACCACAGTGAGCAGGTGTCTCTGTATACAAGAGGAAGCCACAAAAATTTAACCAAAATGTACATTTCTCTATTAAAAGTCATCATCTACATAACACAGCATTTACTAACAAATAATAATCTCAAAAGATTCCCAACCAGTTCTACTAGGAACTTAAACAATGCAGCTTTGGGTTAAGGGTGTGAGAGAGATGAAGCAAAGCTGACTCAAGCTGCTTCCAGTGGCTAAGCTAAGTGAAATACAATAAACACAGAGCAAACACGATTTTTCCTTTGCTGTTGCACACAATATTTGCAAGCAATTGCACTGGCTGTGGCAGTTTAACATGCAGCAGAATAGTCAAGATACTTTGTGCATTATTTACACATCTAGTTGTGAAAGTTCAGGCCACAAACTGAAAAGGAAGCTGGATTTTTAAAATGATTTTGTGCCTTAAGATGTCCATTTCAGGGACAAATGGGAAACAGATAAATACTTTTAGGCTCTTTTCTCTATGGTCTTCCATCTCACACAGTCATTTGCTCCTCTTCTAGGATTAACAGCAGCTCACAGTTCCCTCCTGTATGATGCATCATAGATTTTACTTGATCACTTCTGCCTTACAATCCATAACCACAGATGAATTATGGCACATTCTTTAAAAAATCCTCCAGTCTCACTGTAAAGCAGTGAGGAATCCATGTTCTCTGGTAAGTTAAGGCCATAATCAGTTGATCTCGGAGGAACGAAATGCCACCATGGGTCCTAGGAGAAAGGAAAGGCAGCAGCCCCTCTGGGAAAGGATGAAGAAAAAAATTCATGCAGAGGTTATTTTGTTAACCTAACTTGATCACCTCTCAGGTGCCTTAGAGGATACCTGAGGGCTTCTCTAGCAAAAGACACGCTCGTGCTCTAGGGCTCAGCTGACTGGTAACAAGATGGGTATTGCGCACTCAGCCTCCATTACCTGAAGGCTGACCAGTGACTTGACAGCCATGGCCCGGCTCCTAGAAGACAGCCATACCTTCCCCATCTCAGCAGCAAACCAAGCCTGGAAGCTAAGCAGCTCCCTCCCTCTAAAAGGTACTTCACCTGAATATGAGCATGCATGATCTACACTGCTGTGATGTGTGGGTAGCTTCACTGGGTCTGTACTCAGGGGACACAGGACCCTTTGGATGCCTGACCCGTAGGTGTTTCCCTGACCTTCTACTCACATGCCTCTAGGGAGCTGGAGTCCAGGCTACAGCAAACACCAAATGTCTCACGTCTCTGTAGGTCACCTCCCCATCTCCAGATCTTGTTTGGTGCCCCCAAAGGTCAATTCCCTGTCTCCAAAGGAAGCACAGATTTTCCAAGAATCCTCTTTCAAGGGGAAACTTTCTTCTCTCCCTCCTACCCCCATCCTTGAGGCAACACTAAACAGCCTCTGGAGTCTGCTAATATGAATGTATCAGGGCTTGCTTTGCAGGAGGACTTCTCACAGGACACCTTTCCGCTCTGAAGTGCCACAAGAGACATCTTTAAATAAATAAAAAGGAATGGCGGGAGAGATGATGTTTACTCTCTAACTTCTGACCAACACTGAGCTCTGATAAAGGTAAAACTGAAACACTGAGAACAAACACTGCCAGTTCTGGAGTCTGGGGAATAGAGAGGAAAGAGACAGACCTTGAAGGAAAAGGGGGCTCAGATACCACCTTCTCTCTCTCCCTGTGGCATCTGTCCATAAGTTTCCCTGTCAGGGTCCCAGCAACAGAGCCAAGCAATGGATGATGGAAACAGTAGCTCTCCAAGCCATTTTGGGAACATCCCACAGAGTCTGAAAGCAGCATTTACCATGCTGTTTTGCAACTGGGAGAAGAATCACAGTATGATCCAGTCATCAAGAAAAGCAGTCAGATTCATAGAATATTTTTTAACCCATAATAAATAATAGTTTCCTGAACTTTATTGCTGTCACAAAGTCAGAACAAAATTTGATTAAAAAATACAATTACTGTGCGCAGAAAGTTTTGAAAAATGTCACTAAATCCTCAGGGGGAAAAACAATGAGTGCCTTTTTAATGAAAGCCAAGCTTATGGATTGCTGTTTTCTGAAAGCAGCCTGGTACATGCTTTTGTTTTCCAATGAGCAAAATAAATACTGGAACGGACCCATGGTCCTTTCCCTTCCATTGCTCCAAACCTCCCCATTTTTCAAAGTGGAATAAAGGATGCCTGTCCTGTGACTTTAAAATCGGTAACTGGTTCCCCAATGTACTGTGAGCCAGAGGTGGGTAGGGCAGCAGAGGAAGGCCAGGAGACCCTGATGCACATTGGGGATTGCAGTGAACAGACAACAAGAAGCAGAACCTGCCCCTGACAAACGAGATTGGGAAAGTGCCTGGAGATGAAGCTTATCATGCCACAACTTGAACCTCCCCAAGCAATTCACACACCCATGTCTCTACATGAAAGCAATGAGATGGGAAGGAAGCACAGTTGGGCTTTGGTGCTGCTCAAGCCCTATGCAATTACAGGTAAGAGTAAACATCTTATTCAAGGATGAGCAATCATCCCTCAAGGGAAAACCCTGGGGCTTCCAGCCCTCCCAAGAAGGTCACAAACGAGTACAGGAAACAAGAGGAGTCTTGCACAAAGGGAAGGAGCTAAACCTCACTGCCCATGAGTGAGGAAGCGAACAGACAGTGCTCCAACACTGGGCACAGATTTCAGAATAAACACATGGGAAACTGTTGTATCACTGAACCTTTTGTTTCAGAAGCTCCAAGGGCATTATGTAGTCTTTCTTCCCAATACAATTGCCATAAAATCTCCAGCTTGGGAAGTGCACCTACTTTAGTGGTCCTGACAAGTGTCTTTCCTCTGTGGCAGGAAGAGGGGATATTGAGAAGTTGGTAGCAGAACTGCTCCTCACGGAGGCAGGGGATCCTAAAATTGTACCCAAACTCTGGTCAGTCCTCCCTTAACATACCTACACGCCCATCACACAAGCTTCAACATCTCCAAATCAAGCCATGGTCTGGAAGAATAATAAGGCATGAGCTGTACAGTGCCTGACCCAAGAAATCCATATCCTAAAGACTTACTTAGTAGTAGCTATTGAAAGTGCTTCTGCAGAGCTGTGGGGGCTCCTAGGAGACAAGCATATGCACTTCTCTGTACTCACATCCCTGCCACTGTCCCATGTGACCGGGCAACACTCAGCAGGCTCAGAAGTCTTTCCTGCATGGAGGAAGAGGGAATATTGTCAAGTTGGCAGCAGAGGTGTTCCTCACAGATGCAGGGGATCCTGAAAATATACCCAAACTCTGGTCAGTCTTCCCTCAACACACTTACATGCCCATCACACAAGCTTCAACAGACACCTCAGGAACGGAGACAGGTAATGTGTCAGCACAAAACATCTAGGTACCAAGGGCCTGAGGAAAAATCCGATGAACTCCTTCAGCAGGCTCAGGAGGGGACAACTGACAGCTCATTCATTGCTGTAACTACTTGTTCTCAGATGCTGGGGCTGGGCCAGTCAATGCTAGCTAATTAATCTCCCTGAAAAAATGAAACCATCTGGCTGCACAGTAACTACTCCTCCTGCCTGGGCTCAGAAGCCCACATGGCAGATCATGGAAAGGCCATATCAAATGAGCAAGTATGGTAAAGACATACTCTTTGCTGCTTTCATAAAGCCCAAGCAACTGCTCGGGAAGTCCAGGCAGCCACCCAGCCTGCAGACGTTTCCTTCCTTTGCTCAGTGTCCTGCTGCATGGAGAGATCCTCCCTCAGCCAAACATGCAGCTGGCAGCAAGGGGCCTCATAGCCATGGTGGTCTGAGCCAGACCAGGACTTTCTGGCAAGGAGGCCAGAGCAGACCCTTTCCAGCACACCCCTCTGGCTGTGGCCTGAGGGTCAGCAAGCTTACGCAGCTCTGGTCAAAAAGAGCAGGGCTGACAGCACTAAGGTGAACAGGGGCAGCCCAGCTGCCTCCCGGCCCACCTACTCCTGCTGATCCTTGTCTGTGAATGCTGATTTCTCTTCCTCTGCTGGTTTCCTGGCCTCCTGGGGAAGAGGAAGTTTCCTGCTCTGCAGAGCCACAGCGCAACAGAAGCATCTGCAGCCTTCACAGCCCTGGGATGGCCATCACAAGTCCTTGGCTCTGCCACTGCATGGCC
>Ga0181612_106704_pt1 | contig 14220 bp, 8 predicted proteins | sample HoacroProtozoa21_FD_119630 | JGI IMG/M metagenome (GOLD analysis project Ga0181612, IMG submission 119630) | Hoatzin crop microbial communities from Cojedes, Venezuel. Combined Assembly of Gp0051906, Gp0051904, Gp0051908
AAAGCACAAATTATGGCCAAATGCACTATTAGCATTTGTGCTGAGACAGGACTGAGCCACACAGGAAAACAGCAGCCAACACTGCTACTTACACTTCTAGCAGAGATGGGGAAACAGCCGGTCATTACGGCCCTGGACTGTGTTTGAACCAGGAATGGGAGATGAAAGGCTCTACATTACAATCCCCTGAAGGAATGCACTTTCCATTTACGAAATGGCTGCGCATGAGGGCAGAAAGAATTTCTATCCATTCAATTGCCAGGAAACAGTAGATGCATTTTGCTTTGAAAAACAAAGCAATAGCGCAGGAAATATCTCGGCCATTACTCTGCAGCTCTGTCTAACTGTGCCCCAGTTCTTTTCTCAGACTTGGTCCATTCCTGTCACAATTTTATGTTTCAGGCTCTCAGATACTTTTCTTCCAAATACCACGAAAAACAGTTTAAGTACTTCTATTAGCAATTTTGACTGATTCCAACTGAGAATTTCATTATAGAAAGGGGAATAAGGAAAACATCCTCGTTTGTTCAATGCCACAAGTACATTTCAGATTATTTCTGTCTAAGAGGATCTTATGGAAGATAAAGGTTCTCGCAGCAAGCCTCACCTCCTGAACAAGATGCCATGTGAGGCCATGGTTGGTGGAATAGTCCAGTTTCACCTGGTTGTCCATGTGAGGAGTAAACGCCTGACCGCAGCCCATCACCAAGTTGAACTGTATCATATATGAAGCTCCAATCTGCATAGACTGGGTCTCCACATAGCGCATGCTGGAAGCTAACTTTGAATCTCCTGTAAAACTGAGAAATGTAAGGAAAGAATCAGGATCCATCCCCAAAAGAATTCAGAATGCAACATTATGAGTGGTCCTGGGTTAAATACAGTAATGCTTTTTTCCCCTGTTCTGCAGATTGGCACATGGGGTGAGACCACGCACAGAGTCATCTTTCCATTGGTACTTCTGCAATTTACCAGGAAGGAAGGCCTTGAAGTATCCTATAGTGTGAAACACTGAATTATTCTGTTAGTTCTTACTATATGCTCTAGGCATTAAGGATCAAGTTAGGATCAAGCAAAGGATAACCCACAGGAAAAAACAACAAAAAGAAAGTTCATTCCCTAGGAGTGTCCATTGCCTAAGGTCATGTCACAGTAACAGCTGTAATGTCATTCAAACGCTGGACAGTAAAAGTACACTGCATTTATTTTAAAATGTTCTTATTACATAGACTTCTTATTCCACTGATGTTTCAAGTGATTCCATATGCAATGCATTCACTGGCTTTTGACTGTGTTTTAAAATTTATATCACCTATCCTGAGCGTCTTTTCTGCAGGACATACTGATACGAGAGTTATATTATCCAGTGGATTGGAGAAGATAATTTCTTCAGTATTAATGTTTGGAACACGCCAAGCCTCATATATGATACAAGGTACCCATTTATCACATACATAGCAACACAATATATAGTTTGAAATGACAAGGTTATTTCAATTTAGATGCAGGTTTTTCTTCTATGCACTATTCAAAAGGAAAACAAAATCATATGCAAGAGAGGTATAAGGAGAAGGTAATAACAACTTAAACTTTGAAACCTGCACTCTAGCCTTCAAAACAGAAGGTTTATAAGAAAGTTCATGTAGAATGAAAATTGCCTCCCTCTCTTTAGTTTGAGATGTTTAGTTAGTGTCTTCAGAAGTACTGTAGTCCTTTCAGCTTCAACATTTTCTAAGACTAGTCATAAATGTGAACAATTTAGGATAAGGATTGCATCTTTTTAAAGAAAATCAGTGCAAATCATCATGCAAAAATAGAAAGCTACATTCAGTACAGTGGTGATGAAGAGAATAATCTAGTTCAAGATTGCCCTTACGGTTGAGTAAGTTACAGTTTATCATATTAAATAAGAAATCCTAATCTTTCAATACTTTACAGTAAAATAAATTAGCTTCTACCCCTCTAAAATTGAAGGTCATGAAGGAGTCAGTGTAAGGACTAGGAATACAATTCAGCGTTCCTTAGCACTCTTAAATTAATTCACTGACCCACACTGTTTTCTACAGTGACTTTTCCAGAGAGACCAGTTAAGCCATAAATGTCAGCATCCTGCCTTCAAGCTTTAGAAGAAATTACCGAAAGCTGACATCAATTTTGTTGTTATCAAATTGCTGTTACTTGGCACAAGCTAAGATCCAGGCTTCTTTTTGTTCTCTGACCCTGCTCTCTGTGACTTGATTTCCTAAAGGGTGATCCAACCCTTGGCACCTTATGAAACTACCCAGTCTATGTAGATCAGCACCATGAACGAACTGTGCATGGACATTCCCTTTACTGCTGGGCCACTGTCATGGACAACTGGAGCGGAAGGCAACTTTGTAAAACTGTGTGTCAATAGTTTTCTCTTTCAGTCAGTGCTGTCAGTGTTTTTCTTCTCAATCGGAAGCACAATTTTAAGTTGAGCAGAGGGTAGAATGTACACTTGTCAGCAGTCCAGCTGGCAACCTGTGGTTTATGGCTGTGTTGTTAGAACTGAAAGTATCTCAGAAGACTTTGTTTGGATAAAGCCCGAATTTATTTTTCTTCCAAAGTCTATCTTGTACTTTTGAAAGTGAAAAAATCCCTGCAAATTTAAATGTTAAAGCTGACTTGGCCTGACATAGTTTTAATTTCTATAACACAGCTTGAAATGTCATAGCTGATGTGCGAAATCACAGTTTTACCCAAGCACAACCAGGCTCTTCAGGTATCTGTCAGCCATGTGCAGTGTAATCCGCTGAAAGTTATACGTAGCAATGATTTAAAAAATGATTTGGCATTGCACACACAAACCTGGGCACAACACCTCGCAGCTACCTAAAGCTCACCTGAACAGAACAAAGGAGTTGAAACTAGACAGTTTTATGAAGCATCTGCCCAGAAGCTGCCTTCCTCAAAGTGATGTAAGAAAAGTGAAGGACTGGTGCTGCAGCACGGGTGTAAAGAATGAAATGTTTAATTTTTGTCTTTACTGGTGTAAAATCAGAAACAAAATCATAAACTCCGATCTTCTTTACTGGTGGCATTCACGTCATGATTAAAACACTTTAAGTTTAGTATTAATTTTCATGTAATAACTTAGCTGCTGGATGTTGTACACAGTACATTGAGTAAGCCTTGTTTTAAAGTCAAAACAGCTCTTTAAAATGGGTATGAAAGAAATGTGAAAAAGAAAGCTAGTGAGGAGATGCAGACAATCTGTTATGCTTCCTAAGAAGCTCTTTTAAGGGGAGGAAATCACATTATGGGTTCACAAAGTCCTTTATTACCCACAAATTGCCTCCAGCTGAACAAGGGTAGCATTAAAGGTGGGGGCTCCACCTTCCTTGCCACTTCTTCGCTTTCCAGCTCTCCCGTGTATGTGGTTAGTGGTATGCTTTTCTGCTGGAATACCAAACGTTTTCCTTCTTTGTGCTGGGAGTCACGCAGCTGGAATATGTTTCCAGATTTTGTAAAAGACTGACTAATGTCCCTGGCATAACAATAATTAACTAAAAATTTTTCAGAAATGAGAATGCAAAGGCTACATTTTTGTATAAATTTGTAGCTGTGAGTCGGTTTCTAGCGCGTATATAATTAGACCTGCGGAGGCGCAGGAACACAATACCCATAGGTACCCTCAGAACAATCGCTCTCCCTCCAAGCACTGCCAACTAATTGGTACTTCTGGGAATGATATCACAGCCAATGTCAGCCAGTCTGCACCACTCCAAACTGCTCTGGGATCCCAGAGTTACCACATTTTCAAGGCCGGTACTTTCAGGAATACTGAAAAGCCACACAGATGCAGCTGATTTTGTAAAGCCACATTGACCGAGAATACTGACGTGATGGCCAAACACTCATGCCAGCTCAGCTCTGCTTCCATCAAAGGCAGGAGGTGTTTACGTCTTTTTACATCACATCATACCTATTTTATTAAATATTTCCTAAACATATTAATATATTTTAATTAAGTCAAGTACCTGAAAGAAACTTTCTGCATGTTACAGAGCAAGAATTCATCTAAAAGACAAAACATTTTTTTAACACAGGTAAACTATCAAGCTGATGTAAGGCTACTGTATTATATTGCTCCATAAGGGTAGTTCGTTATGAGTCAGATTTACAGTCTTCCCCCAGACTGCGCCAGCGACAGTGGGACACTCTATTGTCCGTTACTTTAAGTCATATCATAATGTCATAATCTGACTGAAGACAGTTTATTTATATAATGCTATTTTATTTGTGTCCAGATGAATATTAAAAAAAAAAAAGTTTTACTGTCTTTATCCATATTTAAATACATTTCATCAAGTGGCTGTAAATATTCTGTAACACTCCAGAAATTTGGGTCAAAATCTTGCTTGTGTATGAGCATTTTGGAGAAGTGATGAATTAACATACATCGTCAAGCACTTCATTAAAAAAGTCTTCTGGGATCCTTTCAGTATACTCAATACACTTCCTGTAATAAAGTCTAAGAACCAATCAGAAACCAAATGTTGACGATTACTGTCAAATCAAGTGACTGTTCCAGATACAGACCATTATAAACCACTCAAAAATCACCTTTGCTCAAATCACATGTTATCAATAAACCCCTCTTTTCTAAATGCAGTCAGATATTGGAAAGAACAACCTCCCTCTTCAACAAAAATAAAAATCCCGCTTGTCAGTTTTGCCCAGTTTTAAGGATAAATATTTCAGATTCTGAGGCAGAAATGGAGGCCTAATAGACAATTAAAGGCAATTCAGTGAAAAAGGACCTCGGGATGACACCCTGTAAAATGATTTATAGCTTATTTACCATAGTTCTACTAATGAAAAAGCAGTTGTCAGAATTTTCTCAAGAGGATGATGTCAGCGCTACTGCAAACTCTGCTCATAGAAAGTCATGAGCTAGAAAATGAGAACCAAATGGACTCACAGCTGGGAAAAGCCAACAATAATTAATTTAACTAGCAGCCATTTGTACAGACCTTGTGTAAGTTTAAAAATTTCCCTTGAGAGAAACAAGGTCAGTGAAAGACAGAGTTCATGTCTTCCAGTGATAATGAAAAATACTTCTACATAGATAGCAAAGAAATATTTCAAAGGCTTTGATTCTTTGCTTGATGCATGGAAATCTCAGCATTTCCACTATGACCGAGCACTACAAATCCTAGCCAATATATGGGATGGAGAATTTAGCTTAGCGTGTATTATTTTGTTGCTGATTTAGAGTCATAGGAGGAAAACAGAGGACCTCTACTATCTTAAATAAGATATTCCCCTCCCCGTGATAAACTGGTCTTACAAGAACAGAGGGAAAACAATGTCATTAAAGAGCTTTCATTCTAACGCTTTGATGAAGAAGATGCAAACAGTGTGAGCCCTAACGTGTTGTTTCATTTTAATGAGCAACGAGTACCTTCCTTGTCCCTATTAAAGTGGTTAATGGTGCTTCTACTGCCTCATTATCAACGCTAGAACACATTTGGTGTTGTTCCTACTGCTAAGCCAACTCCTTTTAGTTTGACAGATGATCAGAAAGTCAAATCAGATTGCTCAGAGATACTTGTTAATAAAATTCCAACGGTGTTTCTCTGAGTGCCCACGGGGACACTAAAATTATTTATATTTTCTGAGGTTTTCTATAATTACTGTGATTGTACTTTCTCCAAATATGTATGTCTATGCCAATTAAAGCCATACTAGGTTTGTATGTTGATCAGACTAGCATGAAACTAGTCATTTAGTTTTAATCAAAACATAGAGATTAAATTATCTTCGCTTGTATTAATTCTAAATGCTATACTTCTGTACTCCAGAATTTAATTTTTCTGAAGCAGGCTAACTTTTTACTAAAACAGATTATTTTTACACAATCCTAATATACTTTTCTTTTTCTTTCTTTTTCACTCCTTTTTCTTTTCTTGCCTTTTTATTTTTTTCTTTAGGGCAGGTGAAGTTTTCTTGCTTTTGTTTCTAAATACACAGGACATTTTAGGCATAATTGCATTATGTCGTAATGCTGATCACAGTGTCAATGACTAAATGGATACAATACCAGACAAAATAACTACAAATGACTAACATCATTCTATCAACATTCTGCTGCCTTTGCTTTTTAGAGTATAATCTAATGGCTATGTAAATATATCTGAACAGCACTTACAAAATATCCAGAGTCACCAGATTATTTCATAACCTGTATACCCATATTAACCTGACTGGAATTTGAAGTGAAGATAATGAAAAATTTCTAAACTATTTCTATTGCGATATTGTTTAAATATTTTGTGGGGAAAAAATGCTATCTTCAAGGTTCCCATCAAACATAAATTTCTGTGCAATGTAAAAACTTACTGCTAATTGCAATTAGATTAGAAATTGTGGTATTTGTCCATAATGTGAGGATGAGACACAATTACTCTGAATAGCTGCCAGAAAGACTCATTTGCAGAAATCACTTGGTTCTTAGCAGGATGAATAGACAAAGAAAACAAAAGTAGGACAGAAATGAACAGTTGTTTCTCACCAAAGAGTCCAGTCATGTCCACAGTAGGGCTGAACGTTTCCCAGATAGAATCCCAGAGACTGCGTGACTTCAACTAGGTTGGTGAAATCCAGACTGATGCTATTGAAAAGCACAGAGGTCATGATGATTTCATCGATCGCCCACACATCTTCGCCTTGAGAAGAATGATATGGTTGCCACCATCTGAACTGAATGCCAATCTGTCTTGCATCTTCAGGCAGCTCGACTGAAATTATTCTGGAAAACAGAACAAAACATCTTATTGAAAGTTTTGCTGTTTATAATAATTCCATGGAGATGTATTTTGTGGTTATTTTTTTCTTACTGACTGTAAAAATTACGGGTTACATTCAACCCACAAATACCTTAGCATCTACTGGTATAACTTCTACCAGTGACAGGGGAATCATTAGTTCCCTTGGTAGTCAATGTATTTATTGAATGACAGCCATGAGTGAAAGCCACCAATTTCGTAAATATTGTTGCTACTGTGGAGGTCTCTGTAAGTTTTACAGTTGCTCTTTCTTGCCAGAAGAAAACTGAATGCCCTCCATCTGAAACCCAGCTGTAGGCCAGGGACTTAGACTGCCAAAGGAATGATCACCTGACAAAGATTTACAAATTCCAGCTCCACTTCCTCAGACTCAGTGCATTTTATTCTGATCTGAAGAGGTGCATCTTCTTAACATCTGTGCTTGTTTCTGCCCAGCACTGATGTCATGCCTGTGTTGCTCGTCCTAGAAAAACCCATTCCTCTAAATCGCCATGTTCAAAGGGGAAAAGGTTCATCTTGTCATACAACATGATTATGTGTAGTCTCTTACGGCACACACTTTTCTTCTGTAGTTGCATAGAGATGCAAGTGGAGGTGAGACCCAGGCGCTTCTCCTGGTATGCAAGGTCACCTGATTTGTCATGGCATCTATGTCAACAAACCTATAATTGACAAACTGCAAAGAAAATTAAGAGTAATATCTAATTTCCAGGAGCAATTATCTTATACAGCAGCAGGGAGCATGCATTAATTGCCACAACAGCAACACCTTCTTGAAAGCTCCATAAATCACCAGGACCATGGTGCCCCACACAATGCATGTGAGCTGTGAAACAGACTGGCGACAGGGACATTTGTCTCCCTCGGTGTACAATTACTTGCTGGCAAAAGAGTTTTTGGCAAGCTCATCATGTAGCTGGTATTTTTCTTTCTCTCTTAGAGGAAAAGTGGACAAAATGACTAATCAGGTAAACTGGAAGCATCATTTTATACTTTAGCACCAAGTTTTTTCCAGATTTAAGGCTAAGCTGCCTGTTGTAGTATTTTGTTCTGTGCAGATGAAAGTCTTGTGCCTGCAGTGCTCTGAGTGCAAAACCACACTCTTAAAAACGACTTGCTAAGCTGTCCTTGTAAAGAGTAAATTTGTAATATTGCTGTTTAATGCCACACTGATTTTAAAGAAGAATATGTTAATCCATTAGCAAGAAAAAAATCAAACCATTTGCCTAAGCCAGTGGGAAGCACTCAAAAAGTGCTGGCTGGCATTTCTAGGAGCCGCTTTCTGCTGGTCATAGGCCGGAGAGAGCAGTGTCAAGGGACAGCGAGAGGTGACGGCTACCGTGTCCCCACAGCAAGAGACCAGCAGTGCACACACTTATGTACGGTGGATACATTTCTTCTGCTGCCCAAATAAATGTGCTCAAATGACTTCATAGCCTTCAAAGAGAAAGACCAACTCTCTGGCATATGGATAAACTACAAAGACTTTCCTTCTACCAAGGTTTTCCTAATAAGTAGCAACTCTACAACTTTCTGGGTCAATTTTTAAAGGCACAAATGACATTAAGTCACTACTAATGCTAAAAAGCACCAATTATTTTGTCTTCCATGGGCAGTAGGGTGAAGCTAAGGAAAGCCGGTACCTTGGCTAGGAGGAGCACTGCATCCAGCATACACCGTAAAGCACTTGGCACTTGTGTGAGCTAATGCTGTGTTATAATCCTGGGCATATTTCTCTGCTGGTGGCTGTGTCTGATGCCTGCATCTTCCCTTATACTCTTAACTCTCATAAGCTTTCCCACATGGACACTAATTCTCACTGACAGTAATTTACAGAAAATCCTAAATCATGACATACACCACCGATACACCTATCAGATGGTAAAATATTTAACACATGTTAGAATAATTTCTCATCCCAGGCAATTAAGCAAATACAATTTTAAAATGTTGGCGTAAACCGCCATATATGGCACAGATGTTAGTATGCAGAACCCAACTACATCTTCAGCTTCTCCTGTCTGGCTTTGATTTGCTGGAGATAGATGGAGAGGGAGGGGGATTCCTGCTAATGACTTTTCTGCTGCAGAGAAGAAAAGTGTTCCTACTAACATTACCAGCCACCATTAGATTTCTTAAAAACCAGCTGGGAGACCTTTGCTCTGATCTCATTCTTTCAAGCTATGCGCATACCTAATATTGAAAAGCTACCGCTGTTCTGCTCAGAAGAAAAATGCAGCTGTCAAATGTTAGCAGATTAAATGTACCTTTTCAGCAGAACATTAAATGTGTAATTATTTTTTGTATGACTGAAGATTAATTAAATTTCTGGATACAGATTGATTGCCAAACTTTGCAGCAGTCCATCTATGTTACCAAAAGTGCTGATATTTTCAGACAACATAATATGAAAAGGTGAAGCTTTCTTCATGTTCTTCATCATAATTATTGCCAGCATTATCTTCAGGTTTGTATGCCTGTCATTTTTCTATCTACCCAGAGTGGAGTATACATATACCATGGCAAAACCTTTCTAACCTGTGTAAGTTGTGCTCAGCTCTTTGCCCTGTCAGAACAACAGAAATGAATTGTGTCGTACCTAATCTCAAAAAGCAAAAAATGTCTGTGCTATCAATATAATTTACTCATTTAGATCTTAAACGTCATTAAAATCTGTCATCGGAATGTATTTTTCTCCTTTTTATTATAAAAATTTCATAGTGCTATATATTAAAAATCTTTAGGGAAATATAATTCCTACAGCTATAATATTGAATCTAAGAATTGGAAACAGGGCCATATAACATATATATGTGACTACAATAAAGGACGGCAAAGGAAATTTTGAAGAAGGCTTATGAGTGTTCCAGTTCATACGAACTTTCCTTTAGAAACATTCAAAACTTCAGAAGTTAAAGTCCACATGCAGTATACTTCTACCAAGTACAGTCATTTCTCTCAGATTTTTGAAGAATTTCTTACAGCTACCAGGAACCAGATTTAATGTTACAAGTTTTCTTCCATCAGAATATTCTTAATCACCTTTTGTATTTTTGTACTGAGTTATTAACAAGATGAGGAAATCTATTTTTTCTTCTTAAAATGAGCTGATCTGAGCTCAACAAATATAAATAATGAAAGTTATATGTAGCTACCGTGAATTGCAAATGTATCTAGAGTCCCATCTCTGAGGTTGACATGCCAGGACAATACTCAGTGCAAAGCCACCCTTGGGCAGGAACGGACCTGCTGGGATGGGACCCCGATGCCACTGTCAGCTCTGCCTCTCATGTGCCCCCTCACAGAGCATCTCCTGTTGCTGGGATTCATTGGCTCTGCTGCAGCACTCTGTGAAGGTGGACGCTTCCAGATTTGAGTCAGCTTCACAGAACCAGCCCAGTTTGTGCTGGGCTTGCAGTACAGGTGTGCTGGGGACACTCCTGATTTTGCTTTATTAAAATTGGTGGATGATCTCACAAGTGTAACAGTAAAGAATACCTTCTTCTCTAAATACATCAGATACATTCCGTTCTAATCTGACACCAAACACAGGTGCTGCTAGGTGAGATGAGCTCTTTGTTCAGCTTCTTCATGACTTGCACAATTCCCAGGCACAGTCACCAGCAGGTCCTGCCAGGACACCGAGTCCAACCACAGGCACAGACACAAAGTCGTGCAACCCCCTTCATAACGGGAGCAGGAGGAATTTCCGTGCTGGAGAGATCCTCACAGTCGGATTTCATCTCAGCTGTCCTATGCTGCCTGCAAACTCCTAATCCCAGAGGATGGTGTAGTGAAGGTATCTATGGCTTCAAAGGTACAAATAATTTATGTTAATTTTTCTTTACAAGTGGCCCCTTCCATGGGAAAAGACATGCCCCTATTTCCCACAAGTACATTTCTACTCCTCATCCCGCACTGACTCGGCTTGTTCTGTCACATCACCTGAGACTCAGATGCCGTTAAATCCATGCGTTCGTTTTCATAGAAGCAGCTAAAAATGGGAACTGCCCAGAACAGCCACAAAATTTTAAGGAAATGAGGTAACTTTCAGTGTGCAGTAAAAGATCTTCACTCCACTCGTTCCCGCACCATGTGGGCAGGTGTACTTATTCTCTGCATTGCAGTGACTACCACTACCAGCATTAACTGAAAGTAGATAACAGTCTTTGTAATATTTATGCATATACCTTGGCTCGTGGTAGTTCAGATAGGAATAGTGTTCCAGTAGTTTCCAGGTAATCCCATTGTCATAGGAGTAGTGCAGCAGCACTCCTTCCCCGGGCTGGTCGGGTGCTTTGCAGGTACTCAGCACTGACTTGCTGCCCAGGCGTAGTGTGAACTGCAGGAACCTGGGTCAGAATTACACAAATATTTATAGGCTACAATTTGCATAGTTTTTTGGCTTTTTTTTTTTCCCCCATCCAGGTTGTTTTCAGATCTCCTCAATCTACACAAATTTTGATAAATATCAGTTATGGGGTTCTGTACGTGCAATTTGTTTTTACTGTCAAGTAATGCAATGTGGCAACTATAGTTAAAAAATGCCAATCATTACGGCACTTAATTATTTATTAGGCACTGAAGGGGAGGGAGAGATAGTGAATGGATCTAATCAGCTGCCACAAGCTGTCAAATAAACACAACCTTATAAATAATTAATTAGCACTTGGCTTTGACACTCAGGTTTGATATTAACATTTCATATTTTCCATCCGAGCTGTACAATAACTTCCCTCCAGTCTGTTTTGGGCTCTGTTGTTTATCAAGCTGCAGAAAAAAAGGCAAAGCTATGAAATCACCATTAAAATATGGAACTAGAAGTTTTTTAAGAAAACTTTTCCTCCTGCTAGAACGATCGGCTAAATAACACACAATGTTGTAGCTGGAAGAGGAGGGGTTCCCCGGTGTCTTTGCCTCACATTTCTGCTCTTTCCCTCTCACCTGGACTGGGAGCTGTCAAGGAAGGAGGTGATAAGCTGCCGCCTCCCATCCTTGTTGAAGACCAGGGCCTTGCCGCTGGCCAGGACCCCGCAGCCGAAGCTGACCTCAGCCCCCCGGATGGAGTAAAAGTTGTGGTAGGAGGAGAGGCGGGAGCTGGCGAAGCTCTCCGAGATGAACATGGGGAAGGTCTGCGACGCCATCTCACACGCCGGCCCTGAAAAGCCAGGGTCACACCTGCAGGCGAAGGAGATCGAACAGCGTAATGAATGGTCCATCTTCACCTGTAGTTGGTTAGCAAAACAATACCGTGGCTGCAGTCGTTCATGAACTTCACATACTTACAAAGTCCCTCTCAAATCTAAGGACCAAGAAGCTCTTTAAAATTTGTTTAGGTACTGCCTAGCCAGTACCTTTCTTTTAGCTAGTACTTACTTTTCCAACTAAAAATAAATATAGTTATGAACATCCCCCCAATCTCTATATAACTCACAATACAGAAATATTCTTAATTTTTGGAGCAGAAATACCACTGAAGTAATTTGTTGTTGTTCACATGTAAAATTATTAATTCACTTTTATCTGTAGCTTGTCAGATGTGATTGCAAGAAATTGTGTAACAGAACAGAGCACCCCATGGACCACACTCTTGTTAATATCTAAACATAGTTACAGAAATATTTTGAATGTACTTACTGATTTTGAGAAACGTACCTTTACTTTTTAGGCTGGAACAGTTTTAATAAGGCATATTCAGAAAAACAGTGGAGTGCTGAACTTCTGTCCTTGAGGTCTGTTAGGCTACGCGATATTAGAACTACAAAAATTGTGATTCTTTCCCAAAATTTAATATAATTTAATGATACAGTCTCAAATCATATCTGAAAACAGTATAAAGCACGCATCACTGATGTTTGTGTGCTCTGTAGCAGCACATTTTAAGGTGAACTGGAAGTTATCTCCCAAAAGAAAGTTATTTTTAAAAAAATTAAATACTCTGCTTTTAAGAAAGATTGATCTTTAGCTCTCCAGTGAGCTTTGTGCATTCTGAGGGCTATTCTAGTTTTATATTTAGTCATCTCAAAAATCAAGGACTGAAATGAAAATCACTTGAACTTTCTGATCATCAAGTGAACTATGTGACAGAAATTGAATACAAGTACTGAATTAGAACTCTTACTTGCAGCCATTTCTAGTACACTGTCCTCGCCCTGAGCAGAATTTGAGGCAAGATGGACCAATATAAACTGCAGAGAAAAGAAATAAGTTAAATGAAGGGTTACGCTATGTGATAAATAGAATATAATGAATACAAGAAAGAATACAGACCTGATCATACAGTTATATTTATCTTAATCCCACTAGCTGGAAGAGGTCTACAAAAGGATAAAATGTATTTGATTGCATCCTTCTGTAGAATGGAGTAAAGGAGTTTTGCTCTGTGTCAAGGATAGCCAGGGATAACATATTATTTAATGAATAATATCTATCTGTGGCTTGAGGCACCTGTGATGTTTTAATTAATGCACTTTTGATTTATCTAAGATTGTGAATGAGATCGGGTGAGTTGCTACGCATTGGCCTTTTGCTTGCCTTCCCTTTTCGTCATCTTCTTTTAGAGATAGAATCCAATATATATATTAGTACATTCCAACAGTACTCTTGTAGATTTTTAAAATATGCCACAGCTTCTTTCACTGAAATCCATGTACTTAACTTCAGTGGATTCACTGGAATTAGAACTTGCCCTCATATGTCTTAAAGAACTATTAACTATCCCACACTTCCACTGATTCTTTCAAATGGAATAAAATTCCAAATCATATGCACTCAAAAATTTTCCAGACTATTTTTACTCTTGTATTTCCTCTTCCTCCATTGACTCCTAATCAACAGTGTTGATATTTTGTGAAAAATATGAAGGATGGAAAGATGAGCAAATGTCAGTATAATCCACAATTCACTGCACTGTTATAAAGAAAAGCATTAATCTGGATACAACCTGAAGTGTTAACTTGTGGGCAATGTTCTTTCAATACAATGTGATATACAAGCCTTAACCATGAACAATGTCATCTTTTCTATTGAAGAATGCCTATTACTTGGAGTTATCCACTTGCATTGTGACTTTTGGAATGTCATCCAAGTAGCCACCAATTTGGAATTATCTATAACAACCAGTACTTGTTCCCTCTCTTAGTTTTACGATGCTGCCCATGACAGCAGTGTGTCAGTACTCCCTGGCAGACGCACTCTAAATCCTCGTTAGCTACTCGCTGTAACTAACTCCCCATCAGACTTCATGTGATTTCTAGATTTTCTCACTTCTCAGGGTGCAAAAATTCTGTTCAGTCTCTTTGAATTATTTGTCTCGTTCAAGGTCTTTTTGAGGGGGCGGTAAAAGTAGAAGGGTTAAAGATGTAATCATGTCATTCAAAATGAAAAAAAGCTTTATGAAAATTGG
>Ga0181612_112759_pt1 | contig 14220 bp, 11 predicted proteins | sample HoacroProtozoa21_FD_119630 | JGI IMG/M metagenome (GOLD analysis project Ga0181612, IMG submission 119630) | Hoatzin crop microbial communities from Cojedes, Venezuel. Combined Assembly of Gp0051906, Gp0051904, Gp0051908
GTTGGACAATGATTCCCCACTCCTGTCTGGTTGGGAGCAGACCCAAGGGAAGGAGCTCTCCTCCTGGTAGTCCGCTTTTTGTTGTGTGAGCTGCAGTGCTGGGGGGGGCCTCCTATCAGTCGTCTTGGGGAACTTATGCTATGTTGTTACAGGGTTTTAGTGTGGTGGGGCTCTTTTAACCAATTGTACCTATTTTGTTTTGTGTGGCCTCACAGTCGCTTGTATTGATGCAACAGAACAGATGTGAATAGTGTTCAGACAAGAGGACAGGGGTGATGGGAGGCTCTTGCAGTAAGTTCATAGCACAGGAGTATGTACCTGGGAACCCAGATCTTGGTCCTTTCAGCATGTCTGCCTTTGGGAGCCTGCTAACTCAGAGGGGACAACCGGTTCCTCATTTTACCAGGCATGAGCAACAAAGCAGAGATTAAGGCAATAACAACAGCTGGCAGAATATAGCCTTTTTAGCAGGGTATTGGAAAGGAAGTTTGGCCTGTGTCCGTCTCAACTGAGAATGCATCAGCGAATCCTGGGAAAGATGAAGAAATGAGTATGTGGCAGTGTCTGTTCCCCAGCTTGCTGTAAACCATATGTCTGTCTGCAGAATACACAAATACTGAGTAGGTGAATAGGTGACTCAGATATTCAGTTGGCCAGATATTATGATTACCAGCACTACCCAGTCATGCAGGCTCTGCCAAATAACTTTGAGGCACTTAGCACCTGTGGATGCTGTCCCTGTCAACGTGCCAGAACTGACTGCTGTCTGACTAACAGCAGCTCCAGCCCCTTGGTGTTGTCTGCGTGTCCTGCTGAGCCAAGCTTAATGCACACAGAAATTGTTTTACCTACAAATGAAGTAGAACCACTCTGCTTGGTATTGCTGTGTGTTCCTGTACTATACGACAGTGCAGGCAATGAGTAAGAGACAATTTCTCATTGAACTGCAGGTAACACAAATGCAATTAGCCGTATTGGTATTTGGCCAGAAAAAATACAGCAACATTCTTGGAAGCCGGAGAGTTAATGATGTTAAATCTTCATGAGCAGCCAAAGTCCATCCTCTCCTACCACTTTCTTTTTGCCTGCCTTAATGTATAACTTCCTACCTTTGAATCGTAGGTAATTAAGCTGGACTCCTCTGTGTGGAAATGTCACACTTACCACCTATAGGCTTCCTATCTCCAGCTTTAAAAGAAATTATTCTTCCTACAGCTCCTGCTGCTCCTGTGTTCGACTCTTATTAACCTCATGGCCACAAAGAACAGCCTCTCCTGTGTTTTCATTAGATCTGCCTTCTAAAGAGATGCAACCGGGAACCAAAGGAAAATATTCAGAGAACCGATTTGACTTCTTTTGCTTGTGGGGTGAGGTGAGAATTGGGAAAGAATCCTTCCAGCTCTCACTGGCCCCTCTGACCTGGTCCTTCTGCTGGATCTGCCTCAGACATGTTTTCCTGGTTTGTCTCTCGGCAAGAAGGCAATAGCAGATACACGTTTGACATCATTCAGCCTCACATTGCAAAGCAACCCTAATTTGATACTGTCATAGAACTGAAAGATATTTTCACCCAGACTGGGACGCAGCTCTTGTTAGGGCTTTGCAGCAGAGCAGTGCATTTCTTTTTTGTGGTTAAATCTTAATTATAACTCGAGGGCACCCTGTGTGGTGACACTGGGCAGCACAGACAGTGCTAGTCTATGAGTCCGGGTTCTGGAGCTGAGATAGAGAAACTGTGTTATCCGTTTGAGCAAGGGAATCCATCAAAAGACCCTGTAATACGTTAAACATTCAGATTCTTTCACCCATTGCACCGCTTAGCTGGTACTTCGGTGTTGCTCTGTGCCCACTCTGCAAGATGTGCACTTGTGCCATGGTGGAGCTGTGAAAGCATTGGATCCACAGTGGATGCCAGCAGGAGACTGGATGCCTGCAGGAGATTGATTAAGCATGGTGACATGGTCAGATACTCCAACTCATGCAGTGACTGCACCTTCTGGGTGCAGCGCTGACACTCCTGGCCTGACCTTTTTGATTTTGAGACAAGATAAATGTCGTTAAGAGAGAGAAAAGAAAGAAAGAAGGGCATGTGTAAACTGAAGCTGGTTTGGAGCCACTAGAAATTGCAGGTTCTTCTTGATGAGTTCACGCAAGCAAGATTTTCAGTTCCCTTATGCTAGCTGTAGCCATTTATGTTTGTATTAAGCATTTAAGCCATTAGCAAATCAGAAAGAGATTGTTTGTTAGCTGCTTTGCCCAGATTCAGAAAGTATAGTTCTGGATTCCAGGTAATAAAAACAGTGCCCAAAACATTTGGGAAGGAGCCTGTCTGCTCTCATCTCATGGGTTGTGCATCTGGAGGGACAGGAACATACTTTCCACTGGCAGGGCACAGAGCACAAAAGAGCGAATACCTGGGAGCTGGACGTTCTCACCTGCCAGCCCAGACTGTGTAAACAGGCGCTGCAGAGAACTTCAAGAGACCTCACCTCAATCCCAAGACATACTAAACTATAACTGGGTGACTCAATTTTGGTATGGTGAAGCTTGTTTCCATGATTCTTTCCTCCACAGTTTGAGTAGGAGGAGATCTGGGCTTCCTGCAGCAGACTTGGATGGTTGCAAGAGCTCGTCCTCTGCACTCGGTAGGGCTGCCCCATGCCCCATGGCAGCGAGCAGCTGCCCGGCACTCACAGTCTGCCTGGGGCCAGCTCAGCAGCTTGCTGCTTCCATCGGGTTTGCACAGGGCGAGTGCTGCACTCGGCGTGTGAGGCAGAGGCACGAGGAGTGCTGTTTGGTTTCCTGCTTTCTGATGTTAAAAGCTTCTTCCCTGGAAAATGTTTTCCCTTCCCTTGGGGCCCTCTTCTTGTCAATCAAGAACAGGAGTTACAAAGACACACGACTGATTTTTAGATCTTTGTAATAAACAGTTAGCAAGGCTTTGGTATGTACTGTGCTCAGGAGCCCTGGGATATGCAGAGATGTTGCTTGTCATCAGCAGTTCCACAGGACAATGAAGTCCCGTTTCTCACTTACAGCAGTCTGAGGACACGCAATCTTTCTGGTTTGCTTGGAGCGTCCAAAAGATGGAGGATGCCAGCAGTAGGGCACAACCAACAGAGGCATCCCCAGCCCAAAAAGCCTCTCCCCCATGCCGAGAGGAGGATTGCCACTCGTCTGCCTCTGCCTTTTTCTGTGTGGTAGAGGTGATTGGGTCTGGGACATGGTAAAGCCTAGAACAACGAGGTGAGGAGGGCAGAAAGGTGACATCCGTGATGCTTCAGTTCTGGATTGCTTGGCGTGGCTGCTCTGTACTGTTGGTATAGGCACACAACCGTCCCCGGGTTTCCTACGTCTTATGCCAAGATCCCTGAGTATGAGGAGCTGTAAATTGCTTGCTCTCCCTCCAAGTCACAGGATGGGTCTGCCCCAGATGGGATAAGCCATGTGGCTCTGTCAGAAGTGGGATTTTCCCTTGTAGACACACTCTTGTCATGAGTAGGGAATACTGCTGGGAGTTCATCACACCCAGCTTACGTGTCCTCATCTGGTTCCCCAGCCAGCTGTGACCATTCACTGTCAGTGACAGGCTGTGGCTGAGCTGTTTATCACAGGAGACCTAGTATGCGTGTGGGGTAAGTGAATGTCTATCCTCTGACCTTCAGGGGCCTGTGGAAGAAACAACCCAGTACAAAGTCTGAGGTGGGCTGGTGGATTGGCAAGGAAGGGTTTTAGCAGTCGTAATTTATGTAGTGAGGAGGAGGCTGATGGAGCAGCTGTGAGGATCTGAGAAGGGAATTTGGTGATCAAGGTTCAGGAAGAGAGACTGCCTGTTTTGTTAGAGAATAAGAAGACAAGGATGAGGCTATTTTTAGGAACATCATGTCCAGGCAAGTGGATGACAGTTGTACTTCACAACAGAAATTCTGATGCTGAAGTGCAAACGCTGCTGAGCCTGTGCTGCCAGCTTAATGAGCAGACGAACATGACAAGCCAACTACAGTAAACCAGGGATTTAAATAGAATGGTTCACAGGGGATTTGAATGGGAAACAGGAGATGTGCAGGAATGGATGGCAGAAAGAGCACATTCTTTTTGGGTAAGCTTCCTGTACAGCTTTCCCCAAAGAGGGCATCCATGCCATGAGCATGTGGAAGGGGAGGTAAGCGGTGATGTTCATTCTGTGGTTTCTGTCGGCAAAGCGGAGCCAAAGCCCCATGCTTGCCCCGTTTCAGAGCTGCCTAACCAAAGCCAGAGGGGAAGGCGCTGGTCCTGTTTCTTTTGTCTGAGGAGCATCTCTGGAGCTGCCATTGCTTCTGTTTGTCTCATTCTGCCAGGGCGAGCCTGTCTGGGGTAGACATTCAATCCTACTCCCACTAGAAGGAAGGGCAGAGTTTTGGAGGCTTGGATTTCATCTCCTTGCAGACTTTCCCTCAAGTTCTCCATCCTTTGCTTTAGATCACAAAAAATATTGAACCCAAAAGAAATAAAGCAAAAACCAAAAAGCCCACCATACCTGTTTAAAAGTAATGTCCCCACTCCCCTGATTTGAAGTTTGTGAAGACTCTGCAGAAAATCGTAGCTGTGTCAGTCATGGTAAGCCTTCCAAGGTGAGCTCAGCTCCAGAAAGTCTAAGACGAAGGGACTGTGTTATGGTCCTGCCTCCCAAAGGGATATGCTGGTAAATGGCGTGGTAATCATGTTTGTTATCTGCAGCGTGTTGCTTCATTCCATTAGGTACAAGTACGAGGCGACTGCAACATAACATTGTCACTTAGGATGCTCTGCGAGTCTTCCCCTCCTTCCCCTGGCCCTCCTCTCAGCACACGTGGCTGCAGGAGCCCTCTGCAGTCAGACTGCAGGAGCCCTGCTCACCTCTGGCTCTTGGCTTTCAGAAGGTCTGTTCTGAAATGTGACATGGGCAGCCAGGGTATCCAGACTCAGGGAATTCACAGGCAGGCAATGGGAAAGAGCTGTCTGTGAGACCACATTTATCAAAAGCCTGGCCCGATGGGGGAGGTATAGGTTGAATGAGCAGCTTAGCCGTAAGGCATTCTTTCTCCGCTCAGTATAGACTGGCAGGCCAAACTTTGGCTCCTTTGAGATGACAGTGAATAGCCAGGCAGTTTCATATTTAAGCACTTTGTTGAGTCTGCTTGCTGCTGTCAAATGGGATCCCAAGGCTTGTCAACATGACTGATAGCAGCCTTACGTCTCTCTCTCTGCATATGAGTAAGAGGCCCCGTGCTCATTTGGATGAGCTTCACTGCACAGCCCCTCCTGAGGTGATGGTGTGGCAAAGAAGCTGGGTTGCAAGCCTGGGAGAAGTGAAGCTGTCAAATTACTCAGCACTCAGCGCCCATGGTGGCAAGAGCAGCAGGGCAGTGCCTGTGGGGCATCGGGGTTCAGGCAGTTGTCACCAGAGAAGAGTAAGGCTGGTCTTGGCCCTTCTGCCTCGGTGGCAGCTAACCTGGTGGTATCAGGTGGTGTGACAATGACACAGGTCCCAGTATGATTCCTATAGCCATGTGGGGACCTGGTGCCACTCCGTGGTTCCCATGAGAGGGTACCACCGTCATTGTTGATGGCTGTTGTGGGCGATAAACGAGCAAGTCCTCCCTCACTGAAGGAATGAATGTCCTGTGTCTTGTGCCAGTGAGGCTTTCCTCTCCTGCTATGTCTGTGAGATCTCTTGGGTTGGCCCCGCACATGGGCTTTTCACTGGTTTTAACTGAGTTGTCTTAGGAACAGAATTAATGGAATTTCTGGAACGGGTTGGTGAGGTCTCTTGGTTTGGGTTGGGGGACCCCAGGTAGATGTTACCTGTGCACACCAGACTGGCACCAGAACCTCTTTAATACAAAGTGCAAGCAGATGCACAAGGAGTCAAATCAAATTTAGTAGCCTGATTTAGAAAACGATTTTATTAAACCAGTAGGGCTCCTGTGTGTAGATTGGACCAGGGCAGACGTGATTGTTAAAGTCGCTGTAGTTAAACTCATATAAATCTGAGTGCAGACAGGCTTGTACAAATTCATTTCTGTGGTTCAATCATGCTGTTGATCCAACAGAAGCACTTTGCAGAGCACAGAAGAGAAGTTAATATGCTGCATGTTGGTTATGGGCCGATATTCAAAGGCTCACCTGCTGGTAAAGGCCATATCCAGGCATGTGGTGTGGGACACTGACATTTGTCGCCATCATGGGGATGCTCAGGTCAGCATCTGTCCAGCCTTTCAACATCAGTCCTGTCCCGTGGGTAGTGAAACCTATTCAAACAGCGGCTTTTTCCATGCCTCTGCTGGGGCATTGAGGTGATTCTCCTTTGTCAGGGCGAGATCCAAGACATTCAAAGGCCAGTATCACACCTGACAGCTTTCTCAAGCTCAAAATAATAAGGACAGTTTCCGTACCAACTCCAAAATACCAACCTTTTCCTAAAGGAGACTCCAGCGGGAGCGCGAACGAGGCAGTAGCTCATATTTAATAATGCTACTTTTAAAAATAAATCATGTTTTATGGATCTAAACTTAGCATCTCCAGATAAGCGAGTCCCAGGGCCGCTGGTGATTAATATGCAGCGCCGGAGCGTGGCCCAGCGGGGCCCTGATTAATAGCGATGACATCATGACTTTTAAACATTCTGTTAATGCCGGCCCCGGTGACAAATGGGGACGTGCGGCATCGCTTCCCCTGGCATTTGCGTTGCTGGAGCGAGGGCTGGGTTCAGCACCCTCTCGCCTCCCTGGAGCCGGGAGCTGCGGGGCTGGGGGCTGTGCCCCGGGACCCGGAGCTGCACTGCTCACCCTGTCCCCATTCAACAGCTTGCAGGAATCCCCACAGGGAGAGCCAGGTTTTGGTGCTTTATCCACCCGCAGCTTCCTCTGGCACCCTGCCTTTCAGGCAATTTGCTCGTATGCTTGGGGCCAAGACAGATCCCCATGCAAAGGCTCCTGCTCCCCGCTGCAGTCCTTCCTGAGTTTTAGGGGGCTGGTACACCGCAACCCCAGCACAGCACGCACCCCTAGCAGGTGTCAAGCCTGGGTCCGTACCCTGCCGGGTGTCGTCAGGTGACAGCTTTGCTTCAGCCATCGCCTCTCCCCTTTGGCAGTAGGAATTAATTAACGTGTGTGGGTGCTTGCTGTGCTGCCAGGGAGAAAGGAGTCCTGTGGTTGTGCACTATTTCACACTGTGCAGCTTTGTGACCTCCCGGTCTCCAGCACCTACAGTCGAGCTCCTGCGTGACAGGGCAGCGCGTTGCACGCGTGTGTGTACTGTCCCGCGGTACCGGCGGGCAGCAGCTCTGTGCCTGCAGGCTGCCAGCTGGTGAGCAACCTCATCACTTCCATTTTCCTCCACTGCTTTTCTGTCATCTTTCCAGTGGAAGGCTTGAACCAGCACGCTGGCCCTGACTTCCACGGGTGCTCTGGAAAATTCTGGCTAGACTGATGTATGGGTATTAGGGCTTGGGATCTGTTTCTACCTTCTGTTCGCAGGGCTGGAGGTGGACTAGCCTGGTGTCTGGAGAGCGATCTATTGCACCAGACTGCTAAAGCTTTAGGATCCTGCTGAGCAGGTTTTAACTGTCTAAGATTTTGCTAAGATTTTCTGCCTAGTTTCCACCATCTCCTCCACCATCCCACCAGCACCAGTGAGAAAGAGGTTGTTCGAAATGCTCTGCCTGTGTGTTCAAATGGTGAACGCCCACGAATCCAGATTGTGTTTTGGCATCCAGGAGTAACACCAGGAAAGTCCTTGACAGTTTGGGTTTTATAATACGATCTCTCCTTTGCAGTGATCTCTATGCCACACTAATGTGTAGCTTGGGGACCAAATATATGAGGAGCTCCGAACTGGCAAACATCTCTGGGAGACTCACTGGTTGTGCTGGGGTAGGGGCTTTGCTGGGCGCTGCCCTGTAGCCCCATTGTTGTTAAAAGTTTCACAAAAAGCTGATGTCTGGAGACTGTTGAGTTAAAGTTATATCTGGTCTACTACTGTCTCTTTGAACCTTCCTTGCCCAGTGTGTGGGGGTGGTTTTTTTTATTCCTAAACACCTCCCTCTCAAACCCAAGACATCTAACTGTAATGCCATGCAGTACAGAGCATATTTTATGACCTCAAAGGTATGAGAATATAAAAAGTGTTATAAATACATAACCTCTGAGCTACTGAGCATCAGCCAGGGAGATGTCCCCCCCTCCTCTTCGGCATGACTAGGAGAATGCAGACACGCTCTCTGTCAGAGAAATCTTTACTTGATGGCATCATCTGTTCTGCAATGCTTCACCCTTGCAGCAAATCCTCTCACCCCTTCTCCAATCAGTCTTGTTCTTTGCGCTTTCAAAGTCTTTGCCACCCCACCTTTAATGTGTGCTCCTTGTGCAGTGATAAAGCGTGTCTCGGAGTGAAGGCAGTGCAGATGGGATCAGGGGCATCTATTTTCGTGTCTCAGCCACGGACCCGTGTGTACTTGGTTTCTCTGTGCTTCAGCTTGCTCCTCAGCGTCAGGAACAAATTGGTATTTGTCATAAGCTCTTTTGATCCTTGAAGAAAATAAAGGGCCATTTAACATTTTTAGCGTAATAATAATAATGGAGGAAAAGGGACATATTCTGGTATCGGAGAACAGCAGGTATTTGTTCAAGAGCGTACTTTAGAATAATAGCAAAAAGGACCTTTAATCTCAGAATTTCAAGGCACCTTGTAAACTATAAACATTGATTCTCCTTCTTCTTGTTATTCCTTGTGGGCATTTTACCGCTATAAAACAGAACAAGGTTCCTACCCTGATGATCTTGCAGCAAGAACAAACAAATATTAGAGAGAACTGAGGCTAAGTACAAGCAGGATTCGGGTGGCAAACACAACTGGGAGTATGCTGGGAATGGGTGGTTTATGGTCATGATATCACACTCATGGGGACATCCATTCTGGGTAAGTCAGCCTTGTGGACACATGTGAAAAAGAAATTTATCCTGCCCTGGGGAAGCTGAGTAGTGGGGCATGTAAATGAGATTGGTCACTCAATAAATTTCTCTTTGCGAAATGTAGCTTTTAACCTGACAAGGAGGTGAATGAGTGGGTGAGTGTTGTTGGATCATGGAGGGGACAAGCAGCAGCCAAGAGAGTTTTCCGTTGGCTCCAGGAGCTAATGATTTCCTACCAGAAGCCAAAGGAAGGGGGATCTAGGTTTGCCTCCATAGGGGTGTGCCTGCAGTGTCACCTCTACACTGATAACATTATGCCTCCTTTTCTTTTTTCTTTTTTTCGGTTTCTATAAAGTAAGCACTGAAAACCAATTTAAGCTGTTCTGAAATTTTGGGTTCCTTTGTTTCTCTGCATTTCTATTGGATTACATCCCTGACATTATTGCCAAGAAGTTAAAGAATACATCTAGAGATGGAGGAAGCTGAATAATGCAGCTCTGCAGCTTATAGCTTTTCTAGTGCTGTGCCAGAGAGCTTTTTGAGTTGAAAATTGTGACTGGCAGGCAAATTTAGATAAAAATGTTTTGGAAATTATTTTTTTTTCCTTTCTTTTTTTATCTGATAAGGACCAAAATGTACTGCTGAAAGCTGTGATGTTCACATCAAAATAACCACACAGATTCAGAAAAGGTAAATGCAGATAAGTAGCAAACCTGTTTGCTTAACAAGCGCCTGTGGTTGCAGACCATGGGTTATTCAAAAAGTGCGGGCTGTGCTGCTCCATAGCGAAGGAGCTGGACACGCCTGACTCGTCTGGAGGCTTGTGCAGGATCAAATGGTAAAGGAAATTCAGCCTGAGCCTCAGGACTGATGGAGGACTCCTCCAGCACCTATGGAAAGGGTGGAAGGATTTCCATTGTTACGTGTGGATTTTGACAGCTAGACCAAATCAAATTCAGCACCTCCAGCTCCACCCCGTTGTCCTCTGTTTGCAAGTCCTACAACCTCTGCCCAGTCTCCTTCTCTCTGCAGCACCCCATTTTGCAGTGAACACTAGGGTCTGGGTTTAGCCTACCTGCACTTTGACTTGTCCTCTCTCTGTCCCTGGATGGTAGGTAGAGTCAAGGGCAACTGAGCTTAGACCTTGGGTGCCTCAGGGTACCATGTGACAGCCTGGAGGTTCTCCTTAACCTTTTCAACATCCCCGGGTCCCCTCATTACTGCCTACTGCCCCATCCCCAAGCTTGTTCAGGAAACTGCTTGCCAAGCTTCAGTCGGATCAACCAGGTGAACTCTTCCTCCCTCTTTTGCCTGTGGGAAGAGAAAGAGATAATAAAGCCCCTCCAAAACAAACTGAACAGAAGCCATTATTTTATGTCCAGGCCTTGCTGGGTAATAATCATCTGTCTTTAACCACCCACTCGTGCCTCTGCTTATCCCCCTGCTTGTTCATGACCTTCACTCATTGTGTCCTGTTGAATTGAGCTGTACATTCCCAACACACAGGAGCTGCATCTTCATTCATTTGTGGTAAATGCCTAAGACACTCAGAGCACTTGAAATTAAATAATCAGCCGTGAAACAAAAGACCCCAAATGAGCACACAGGCACAATGTCTGTTTTATTTGCAGATAAGTTCTGCCTAAAAGCCAGCAATGCATGATGCTTTTGCTGCTTTTTTAGTTTAAAGCAGATGTTATATACGTTGTTAGAAGCTGTATCCTTGCAGTCCATGATGTAATGAGAGCAGCAAGCAAGTGGTGAGGAGCTGGGATATCTGCTTTTTTAGGTGAGGCTTTGGGGAAGGGCTGTGGAGCAAGGGCTTTGCATTCAAGAAAAATGTCCTGTGCTTTTGTGCCTTTTGAGGCTGGATGCTTATACAGATTGAAGGTGGTAGGTGTATGTGAGGGAGAGTAAGAAATCAAGGTTTTATTGCTCTATGTTGGATCCATACGGCATGAGTCAGTGGAGGTGTGAGGTGTGCCAGGGTCTGGAAGGTGGTGTTTCTGTCCTGGAGGTGAGAGTAGAGGCTGCGGGTTTTGTGGTGGTGCTTGATGCTCTGAGAAGCCAATATTGTACTATCAGATGCGTGAAAAATACAAAAAACTGTGAGAGATACAGGCATATATTTGCACCCAGGATAGATTCAAAGGGCACTCACATCCAAGGAGAATCCCCTCTCTCTTCTCCCCCCTTGCATTTTTGGGAGAAAGCCCCACAGGAAGATGCATTTGCCATCCTTGCTGAAGAAACACCCCATGCAGCACCCTGACCGCGGGTGGGACATCTTTGAGCGGGAAACGTGTAGCAGTGCAGTGAATTCTTCCTGGAAGCAGGTGAACGCATTTGATTTAAAATTTTGAAAATGCGGGAAGTATTTTGTGTTTGCATGCACGTGCCTAGGTCTCCCCTCGGATCGCTGCAAGCGGCTGCTAGGCGTGTGCAGCCGGGAGATAACACGCTCATCTCCCCCACCGAGGGCAAGCCCCGGTTATCTGCCACCAGCACGCCGCTTGCTGCGTCTCTCGTCTCTTCTCGCCTGGCTCCAGCCGATTCCATGTGAACTGCTCTACCTACAAACTCATGGTTGTGATTTAGTCCATCGGCCCCCCTGGGCCTCGAAGGTCTGGCTGCAGAGTAGGGGGAGTCTCGTGAGAGGGCAGTGGGTGGAACTAATTAACCAAGCCTGCCAGATAGAGTGGGGTCTGGCGGTCTCCGGCTGTCCCCCAAAAACCTCCTGGTTTGTGTGGAGCAGCGCTCAGATTGCTGGTTACCTGCCAGAAATGGCAGCGACGGGTTGTTCTTCCCTTTCCTTATTCACCACTCCGGAAGGATTTGTGGAAGCCCTCCAGGAGGTCTATGTGGCCCGGGGTGCTTGGTGCATCAGGGTGGAACAGCTGAACCGAAACCACAGTGGTGCTTGTTCGGCAGGGGTACCTTGGAAACCCCTCTTTGTGAGTAGCAAGCAAGGGGAGGACATTTATCTGCGTGGGGGCAGTTGGCACTACTTCTGGGATAATGGTTGATTGTTACCTGAATATCAAAGGGGCTTGGTGAGTCACAGCCACTTCCCCATGTTGCAGCCTATTCAAGTTGTTAAGGATCTCCTCTGTCACTTGGGTGGAGTAACACCTGTCAAAGTGGAGAAGTGGTAGGTCTGCTTCAGGTCTGGTCCTAGCACAGTCACCTCTCCCCACAGAAATGACTTTACTCACAGCTCATGAGAAAACATCAATAAATGGAAAAGCAGGTTGGAGCTTCACTACCCAAAGAAAACCAGCAGGTTTTTATGTGAGCAGGGCTCAGGAAAGCCACTCCTTCTACACTCTGTGCATAGAGTCACAGGGCTTTTTGTTGAAATTACCAAGTAAATAAATGGGAGTTGTCTATCTAAACCCCTCAGGCAGCCTTGGAAATCTTGACTATAGGCTACAAAGATGTCAATTTATTGTTTTGCCAGCATTTGTAGTTGAGGGTTTGTTATCTGTTGTAAAGAAAGAAAAAAGCAGAGAGGTAGGGAAAGAAGAAGCAAAAAGGAAAGAGGGAAAGGAATGAGGGAGAATGAAGGGAGAAAGAAAGAGAAAGAGGAAGGAAGGAAAGAGCAAACTACATTAGAAGAATATTAAGATTTGATAAGGTACAGATACATCGTGGAGTCAAGGAACCTTGCCTCACTTGCTCTGTGTGCTGCAGAAGTTATGAAGAAAAGTGAGTGACATAATATATCTTGTGATTTAAGGAATAAGATGAAGGCTGTGCATTTCCTTGCATTAGTGTACTTGTGCAGCTATCGTATTTTCAGAGTATCTATTTAGTGCGTTTTTTTTCTTCTTTAATGAATTTTGTAGGGTGGGCCGTTTATTACAAAACGTTTTACATATTCCATAACCATTTCTGAATACTGCTGCATAATCCCCAATTTCAGCAATGCAGAGTCCTGTTATGATGAATGAATTGTAGAACAGCTGGATTTGGAAGGGATGTCTTAAGACCATCTAGTCTGACCCCTTTGCTCAAGCAGGGTCAGCTAGAGCAGGTTGCCCAGGACCATGTCCAGTTGGGTTTTGAGTATCTCCACAGATGGAGGCTCCACAACCTCTCTGGACAACCTGTTCCAGTGTTTGACCACTCTTAGAGTTAAAAAGTGTTCAGGTGGAATTCCTTGGGGTTTAGTTTGTGTTTTTAGTGAAAGAGGCACTGCTGCAGGGCCCCACCTTCTTGCTTGCTTGTGAGAGGAGTGGAAGAAATATCAGTATCCTTGAAATGAAAGGTGGAAAGACAGCCCAGAATGATTCCTTTACACACTTATTTTAGCTTAGAAAAGTGATGGGTGAGACCATCTGGAGAAAGCAGGAACTATTTTGAATGAATAGAACATGGCTTCATCTGAAAAAGTTTGATCCGCAGTTAGCTCTTAAGTGTCTTAAAGTTTGTGGTGTAATCAGAGATTTGCAGTTCATTTGTGATGAAGACAAACAGGTGCCAGCTGTAAAATTTATTCCTGGATCTGGACTCAAGAGTTTTTATCCTCCACAACTCTTCAGAAGTTTTAATTCAGATTTTGTTTCTGTTTTCCCCTTTCCTTCTCTGGCCAAGACGAAATGTCTAAGTCTTGATTTGGAGTCTGTAAAAAATCTGGAAAAGAGAGGGTGAATATGCATACCTCTTAGGACTGACATCTCCCTATGAGTTCTGGGGTGTTACACCAAACATTAAATCAGTGTTCCTTAGCTTCCTGGGGCTGCTGGTAAAAATTACCAGATTGAGGACATGGATCAAAATGACCTAGTGGCCCAAGATGACCCAAAGAGCCGGTGCTTGAGAGAAAATGCTGCAGTCCTGGTTCCTGAACAACCACAGTGGCATCTGCAGGAAGGCAGCCACAGATGTCACCTCTCTCTTCTGAGGTTTCATGGCTCAGAGCCTAATCCTGCAGGTTGATAGGCACCTCTTGAAAGCTGACGAGGTTCCTCAGTTGCCACTCAGTGTAGTGTGGAGTGGGATCTGCACTGGCGGACATCACCGGGGTTGATGCTGCTCAAGAGGAACCACCAGGCTTTGGTGTGATGCAGGGAAGGATCCGGGCCTCCTGAGGCATTGTTCAAACTGACCCTCTAAGCAGGATGATTGCCTGTCAGTAAGGAAGACACCATAGAGAACCACCGGCTGGTTCTTGACAGTGTGATGGGATATTCATGACAGTATAATAGGATTTTGGTGAAATGCAATACTTTATTCTCATTACCGGAATACAGCAGGGGCCCTTTAAGTCAGAAAAATTGATTTTAGA
>Ga0181612_172057_pt1 | contig 14220 bp, 11 predicted proteins | sample HoacroProtozoa21_FD_119630 | JGI IMG/M metagenome (GOLD analysis project Ga0181612, IMG submission 119630) | Hoatzin crop microbial communities from Cojedes, Venezuel. Combined Assembly of Gp0051906, Gp0051904, Gp0051908
TAGACTCCAATTTTTTTTTTTTTTTTTAAAAAAAAAAACAAAACCCCCCAACCCCCCCCCCCCCCCCAAAAAAAAAACAAAGCACCAGACTATAAAACTAGAGAATGTGTTCGTTGTAAAGCAAGACTGGGGAACCCAAACTGGTGAAGTTAGGCACATGTTCTTCCTCTAATACCAAGTAATAGAAGCCTGAGCCAGTTGCAGCCTTCCTGTATGCTTCTGCCACAATTAAGGAAAACTGGGAAAAAAAAATTAAAGGAGAAAATGTTTCTCAACATGTTCTCATTGCCCTTACTCTCTACTTCTCAATCCATGTATAAATGTGTATTTTCTAGGTTTTTAACAGATGGAAGGGACTTTTAAGAAGTACTATGGCAGGATCTGTTACACCTTCTTTATTCCTAACAGCCATTTCTTTCACCTGTTCTTAAAGATTTTGTGTTAGACTTGATGTCCGTATCCCTCCTGTTGGTAAGGAAAGTGAAGGACTGAAATAGAGGCTTGTTTTCTGGAGAGGAAATTGAATCCTTATTATTGCAGTTGAAGTTTTTCTTATCCTATAGACCACAGATACAGACATGTTGATCACTTCTGTTTTACAAAATACTTTTGCGTACTGATAGACCACTGTCATAATTCTCATTATTCTCTTCTTTGAGCCAAATAATTCCAAATATTTGTGTCCGTCTTTATAGGTAATAAACCTTGGCTGTTTCATTGCCCTTGTTTTGTTCTATCCGGTTTGTCCGTGTTTCTTGGAAATCAAAGCCAAGAGCTGGAGAGCATGTTGCAGCCAAAGCTTGATCAGTTCTGTCTATAGGGAAAGATTGCCTGATGAATCTTGACTCTTTCGTTTTCAGCTGTCTGAGGGGGGTATTTGGCTTTTACTCAACAGTGTAACATTGTTGACTCATGTTCATCATTGATGCATAACAAGCATCACATCTTTTTTCTGTAAAACTGCTAACTACTTGATCCACGTCCTACATTTGCATAGCTAATTATTCATGCTTAGGTGTAGAACCTTGCTTTTGTCCCCACTGAATAAACATCCTATGCTTTTCATCTGCTTTCCCATTTGTCAAGTTCATTTGAATTCCTAGCTTGTCGTCCAGCTTATTTGTAGTCCCTACAAGCTTTGTTATCTGCAGATTTAAAAACTCATCGCGATTTCACAATTCTGTACGGAAGACAAAGGTCTTAATACTTGGTACTCATCCAAATCTTGAAATGCAGCGTAATTGGGAAAGGCACTCAATCCTGAAACAATGGACTTACTCGTTGCAAGATCTTGAGCTGTCTTTTCCCAAGTGATGTGAGCATTTGGGGACTATGCTAGTTTAAGAAGATGAAAGAAGAATGCCCACTGTGTTACGCAATTTGCATTAAAACGTACCTACGTGAAATAATTGGTAACTTGGGACCAGTTTCTTGAAAGAGCAAGCAAAACAATGACAGATTTTACTAAAATAAGAGATCACATTTTAGGCAGACAGGTGAAAGATCTCTGTTAATTAATTTAAAAAATTATATGCATCAGATCATTTGAATTTGAATGCAATTTTGAGATGTTCTGTAATTCAAAAGTTTCAGGTTGGCTTACTGTCTCTCCACAAGGCACTTATGTTGCTAATGGCAAAGACAACCTCTTGAGGATACCTCTTAAAAGGTTATTGCCATCAAAGATTAGTTGCCATTCCCTATCAGAAATTATCTCTCTGTGCCCCAGGAATGTTACTAGAGTATCTCTGCTCTCTTAGTGCTGAGTCAGCTGAGCTAACTTATTCAGAGACCTTTTTTTTGAATTATACAAGGTATAGTGCCAGGATGGCTGCTGTTTTCAGCTAGCCTTAAATGAAAGGATGTCTTTGATGTTTGTTTGCTTGTGGTCTTTTTTTAAAGACCCTGGCAGGTTGTGGAGGGTTTTTTTTGTATTCTTAAAGAATAAGCTCAGTCCCAATTTGAGCTGAATATTAGAAATATTTTCAGAGTTCAGCTTTATCTCTGTATCCTGTTGCTCAGTGCTTCTGTAATGTTCCGAGTGGATTTCCGGGAGCCCAGACCAATATACAACTGGAAGCCTCTGAAGGGAGTCCTGTCCCTGCAACTGGGACCCCTACAGCCTATTGCTACAAGGCTTTAGTTTTCTATGGGTTGAATTTTAACTGTCAGCAGAGGTATATGTGCAACAAATCAGGAGAAGGCTAGTGCAGAATATCCTCAGCACTATAAGAGTTAAAGATCAACCATGCAATTAGCCAGAAAAATCTACATTTCACATACAGTATTTTTTTTTTTTTCAACTGTTGGTAAGGTCACCATGGGGGACAGTCTGCAGTGCTCCTGAGATGACAGTTAAAAGATATTGGATTGAGCCATTCTCCCACCAGTCATGTGACAAACTGGTAGGGATGGGTTCATCAGAAGATTTAATAAAGTTCAAAGTAATTGTCACTGGCAGTAATGTTTTTTAATTATTCTGAGACACAGTGAGTTAGGCCATTAACTAGACTCTCTTGCAGGAATTTTGTCTCATTTCGTAAATTGCTTTGTGGTATATTTGTTTTGAAAAATGTATCTGTCTGTGTGTGCTGAGGGGAAGGAATCGTAGAATCTTTAAGGTTGGAAAAGACCTCTAAGAACATCAAGTCCGACCGTCAACCCAACACCACCATGCCTAGTATGGAAGTTATATTCCAAATTGTATATTGTGTCCCATTCTAGATGCTAACATGTCAGTGCCTTCTCTAGTTTTGGAAGCTTTTGAGGAGGTGGATTGTAATTTAGAGCCAGAGTATATCTCCACACTGTCATACAGAATGACTGTACTTTAGGAACGCTGTAAGGAAGGAACTGCAGCCCCGAGGAACTCTGTTTATTCATGTGAATGTTAATATGCTTGCACACCACATCAGCTGCAAAATTATCATGGTTCCTGGACTGGATCCACTGCACTAACTAAACATCCCTGGAGTACACAGAAAATACATCAAGGCTATTCAACACACCCCAATTCCAAAGCACATATTGATGTGTTGCCTTCAACCAGAGTACAGGCTCTGGTATGGGTAGGAGGAAGGTCACACGTGTCCAGTGAGAATTGAAATCTACATTAAAAAAACCTTCATTTCAAAAATTGAGTTCCATTTTTAATCGTATATGATGGAGACAAGCGTTTGAAATAGTTTGAAATGCTGTGGGGTGTCAATACACAGCCATATGGTTGTAATGGAGGAATAAGGAAGGAGGGGGTGTATCTTCACCAACTATTGAGATGTGAGACAGAAAAATAATCGCAAAATTTGCATCAAAAAGGCGGTCCGTACTTTATGCCCACACTGTCAATGCACCAAAAACACACAGAAAAATTTGCTTTATTAATTTCAGAGTAGAAGTTAATATGAAATTGCTTTAGAAGAAGGAAGTCCTTGCACCTCTAAGTATGTGGTGAATACATGTAATTAAGGAACTCAAGTTAGTCTAAAATTTGTTGAATTACACTGTTCCACAACTGGCAGCTTGTCACGGTTTAATTACTATAGGGAAAAGTCATACATGCAGGAGGGGAAAAAAAGAAGCTTGTCATGAATGCTGCTGCACTTTATTTGTTTTCCTCATTTTGTACACACTTTACAAATGTTATTTATGCTTTTGTAGAAGAGTTCTTCAAAGAAAAATTGTCACTTAAAATGACACAAGGGCTTTCAGTATCTACAAATATAAGTAGAGTTATAATGGTATCTCTTTCAAGTCTTTAGTAATATCATTAAATATGGTGAGAAAGGTTTACAAGACTTGAAACTATGATAGTGATACTGCACAGATAAATATCTAAGAATAGTAGGATCCTCTCTCTTCATCTTGACTAAATGTATTTGAAGCTTTGTTAACAGTGAGGGTTAATGGTCAGTCATCGGTCTCTTAACTGTTCTCAGTAAAACCAGACCTCAGGGGAGGCTTAGCAGGGCAGGAAAATAGTCTAGGCCTTCTGTAAGGCGACCAGAGAGCTACAACGCTGTTATGGGCGTTTCTGTATCTTTGGTGTGTTCGTGGCTTCTGTTGTGTATGGAGATAGGACTTGTGAACCACAAAGGTCTGCTCTTTTCAAAAGAAAAAAACCCAAAAATCAGGGGAAGGCATTAGCAGCAGGCATGAAGGATGAGAGGCTTTTCTTGAAAAATAAGGGAAATACAGATGACACGTGGTGACATTTAATATTTACCTGGAAGGATGAACCAGTAACGGGAGTTTTTGGACCTGGGTGCAGTGCCTGAAATCTGTGGAAGACAAGCAGTGTGAATCGCACTTAGCCATAATCAAGAAGGAGTTAACTTCATTTTTGTATTCGTCATTGGAAATACATTTTTCTCACTTGCTTGTGTCTGTCTTTTTATAAGTAGATGAAAGAAACTTTCTTTTAGAAGTATTTACATTCTATAATACAGAGGAGCCCGCTTCAAACCTTTAAGAGCTTTTTACTGCTTGGTACCCTTCTAAACACTCATTCAGCTACCTTAATAAGATGATCTTATTATGCCCTCAGTTCAATTGTGAATTGGTGTTGGTCACCCAACCCATTAGTGAAGGCAAAACACACAGCAATTCAGCTTGACATACTTAATGAGAATTCCGAGGCTGCTTAATTTATCAGCCTTTAACACGAAGATACTTCATCAAAGCTTCAGTGTTATGAATGTTATGTGCTGAATCTTTTGACAATACATAATGATCCTCATCATTGTGAAGCCTGTGAATAGAATAATCTGATCAGTTCATTAAGACCAGAGAGGTCTGAACACACTAATAATGCCATTGTTTACGCTCTGAATGCTGAAAACCAAATTAATTTCTGGTGTAATACCATACAGTGGCTGCATGGATACTGTTGACCTAAGAAAAACAAGTCCTTTCGAGGAATCCTGAAACTCAACCCTGACAGTCCTTTTTGTACAATTGCCCTCTTGGTTGAGGTGTGTATTACTGGAGATTTGTATAGAAAGAGTTGTACATGCCGTTTTGCCGTATAATGCTGATTTTGAAACACTAAAGTACTAATAGAGGAAAATATGTGGCTCATCTCTTCTGAGCTTGGTGGAGTGACACCAGCAATTGCTTTGTCAATGTGACTTTACCAGGGTAACTTTTCATGTATCATATTTTCTGGAATCATACACATGAGAAAACTGTCATAAGTCTAAAGAAGTACTTTGAACCTAGAGAACCTGACTGGATCTGTTTGTTTGTTTGTGATTTCCCTGCTGTTGGAAATGAAAAGATGAGATACTCGGGAAAATCTACTCTGACCTAGTGAATCTAACCTCCTTCAAGATGCACTCCTGTGCAAGACTAATCAGAACAGCTACATTAGGTTCCTGCTCTGAATTTCTGTTTAAGGAACGCGTCTCTCTCCAATGACTGTAGAGAAGGCAGACTACTACGAAGTTACCTTTAGTCAGCATACTTCTGTCACTTCAGACTTGCTGATTTCCTGCCTTGAACCACAGCTGCGATTTGAGGTGCAGGAGCTGGCAGAGACCTGCATGAGGTTTCACAGACCGGGACAGCATTTAATCACTTGAGGATGACAATTGCTTTGTGGAGCTTTATTTGTAAATTTGTTTGGAGCCCACCATGTAGCTCTTTTGCCAAACTGTGCAGCTGTGTGTAGCAGTAAGAACAAAATTCTGCTCTCTTGGATAACTTGCAGCAGTTACCCTACAAGTGATACAACTGATTACCTGGCTAAGCACCTTGTAATGTTTTAGGGAAATTACCTTCCTGATCAATGTTACTGGAGTAATTATCAAGAGGTAAATGAAATGTGAGTGATGAGTAGATTAGCTCAAGTTGAAGATCTTAAGTCCTTTAATGTCGTATCTAGAATTGCAGTTTATCCATTTTTGTGAGGTGTGTGGGTTTTTTATCTTATCAAAAGGGTCATGAAATTTGAAAAGCTCTGTTTAACAGAAAAATAGTGGGAGTTATTCATATTCTTCAAAGAAATAGAACTCTAGTCTTTAAGGCGATTTCCTAGAAGAGAGTTTTAGACAAACTTCTCCATCGAGTGTGTTGAAATTATATTTCTCTACAAACAGAGGTCAGTGAAGCTCAGCCAATTTTCAAAAGAAAAGAGCTCAGCCAATTTCTCTGCCAGTGTAGAGAAACCAAGCACTGGAGTCTGGTGGTCCTTGGTGGAGGGAATTTCCTTTTGGCACTTCCGTCAGTTAGAGTAGGAGTCCTGGGCTATTCACTTCCACACCCATTCAGGTAGAATCGACTTTATGGTTGCAGAGCTGGAGCATGGGCCCATGATGACTCCTTTCTCTCCTCTGGTAATCAGAAATACAGTGTACCAAGGATTTGGGAACCTTTCTTTTTGGAGGAATAACTGTCTGTCTGTCTATTCACGTCTACATCAATAAGCAACTTCTTCATCAAATAACTGAATTTGCATCTTAAATAAGTTTCTTAACCAAATCACTAAACTTTTCCAATAAACTAATACAAAATATCTCCTGTTTCCCAGTGTTGAAATACATCTGATGCAGACTGCACTTGAAGTTTATACATACACAATAAGTGACATGATTTTATGCAAGAATATACAGCAATGAATTCATGATTATATTGCTCCCCTATTGTCATTACTAACTCCTCCAGAAATAACTGACACGAGCACTTCTTCCTTATCCGCAAAGAATCAAAATTTCAACAACTTTTATTTAAAAAGCATGGATTACTGTGCTCCCTAAAGATCTGCAGACTTAAGGTGAGGAAGGGTTGGTTTCATAGCATTTACAATTATTTTTTATTGTTCCTAGTACATTATCTCAGTGCTCTAGCTGGTTATACAGATTGTGAGGAACTGAAACATGGTAGATCAACTATTTCCATGTCTAAGAATTACTTTTCTTTGCCAAGTTTTATAGAAAACATTCGTTGCAGAAGTGAGATATAAGCAACAGATGTATCAAAACAGGACTTTCCTGAATATCCCTGCCATCAGCCATTTCTCATCAACTTGTTGCCGACACTGGTAGCCCTAGCTCTTTTAAAACTATTTCAAATGGTGTTCATTTGTAAGTGAAATAAGTAAAACATTTATAATATCTTAGTCCAGTCTCTCTATTCATAGTTTTTTTTACTGGTCACACCTGATCATGAAATAGCTTTGAAACTATGTCAAAATTAGAGATAGAACATTTGGAGCTGGTTACTGGCTCACAGATAGTTCTTTCGTAACACACGGCAATAGTTTGGGGTTTTTTTAATCATAGTACTTAATCACAATGATAGACGTAATCTGGATTAATATCCAGTAAATCTAAAAATCTAGAGTTGTTAGCATTTTTTAAACTGGACTAGATGCTCTGAATGCAGTTAGGCTTTTGAGAAGTCTGATTACTGTGTTGTGGTGCCCTTCTTTTGTATATTGCTGCGGAATGGCTAGGTTGATTTTTACTTCAAACACCCAAATTCCCTTGCTAGTTTCTTAGCACTTCCTAATAAACATTTGTCTCCATATTTTTTTGCTCCACATTTTACTCAATCCATTTCTAGAAAGGGCAATGGTAGTTTTTTAGTCTCCTCGGTTAGTATAAAAAAAGAAAGTTTTTATTTTTATCCATCCTTCTTTTTTTACAAAAGTATATATGATAAATATTCAGGGAAGAAATGCATTTTATTAAGAGGTCAACAAATCCCCAGAGAGACACAGATGTTCATAAAAGATGATACTAGCATATGGAAGGTAATATCCCCATTCTTTCTCTATAGTCATAAGAGACAGAGGTTGTGGATACTTGAATTACAGTCTAAATACACCTTCTCACTCCGTGTAAAAACAGCAAGATGTGTCTCAACTGTATGAATAAACATGCACTACTGTGGTATTTCTGAGGAAAGATGTTGTAGATCTATGGAGAAATAAAAGTTTAGCTGATATTGGCAAAACCTACCTTGATTCTGGCATAATCAGGATTAAGTAGCAGGAATAATTTGTTTTGTTCTCACACTTTTGAATTTACTAATTTTATGCAAAATTAAGACGCCCACCCAAACTGAGTAAACTGCAGTTTTTCCTCATTGTAGATCATGAGAGACTTTTTCTAATTCTGCTTTCCTCACCTGAATCTAGTGTGAAGATCTCAGTCAAGTTTTCCTTGCCCTGTTAGAGTGTGTGCTCATTCAGATATTTCATTCTTGACAGATAGAAATTAAAATGTCAGTCTCTACAGTTACTTTCCTCTTCCCCAAAAAAGTGACAAAGGTGGAAGGCTAACCACAATCCAAATGAAGTATGTAAGGGATTTTTTCAGTGAAACAAAGGAAAAAGAAATAGATCCTTGCTTTCATACTAAGACCACAATTGAATCATGTATTCAAAAGCCAGGTGTTAAATCTTTCCTATTCTGTATGAATTGGCAGCTTCCCCTATTTTATTAGTGCTTTCATTAAAAGGCACATACTTTTTCCAGTGAAGCAACTTTCTAACAGTGTACAAACATTTTAAATCCTAATGAAAGAAATTAAAAATTTTCTAAAAAAATGTAATCTGTTATCCCCTACTATGTAAGGTCTACTTCTTTTCAGCAAAGACTTTCTCCCTCGGAAATGCATTTTACACATATTAATATGTTAAAGGTTGCCTTTTAAAAACACCATATGAGGTTTTTGCAGTGCAATATGCTAGATGAATGCATATTTAATTTATATAATACCCAGAACAGATAAAATGTTATGATAACATTTTTCATATAAGAAGTGATAAAAATGTCAACTATTGCTCATTTATAATATGTTTGTCACTGTAGGCTACATATTTAGGTCAGGTTAAATTGCAAGGAAAATAATGACTCAATTATCAGTAGCACAGTGTTCGTTCTGCACCAAATGAAAGACTTCCGTTCCTAACTAGGAAAAGTTCTAAATACGGGAGGAATTTGAAATTACAGTTATGCAAAAGAAAAAATTAAGAATAAAAATGTTATAGCTTTGGTTCTGATTTAAAATGACTATTGTTGTCACAGAGCCACTGAAAGAGTCTTCACTTAACTATTGGACACTGCCGACAAGTGTGTAACAGTATGGGATTTTTGTCATGCCATCCTTTCTCTACAGCGTTGTAGAATAACACAGTTTGGAAGGGATGTCTAGAGGTCATCCGGTCCATCTTACACAACCTACCTGTTGGAGACTTAATCATATATCATCTCTTCAACAACATGCTCCATTGAAAAAGACTCTACGCAGAAGGGGGAACATGTCTTTATTTTATTCCTTGAATAGTTTTTCTCATTCGTAGACTTTTCAGAATAGTTCTTAATAACACTGAGATGATCTGTTGCCCTAGGGTGGCTCTCATACTCCATAATGCATTGACACCAGCAAAAAAAAGAAAACTTGCTGTGCTTTTGGAGGACTTAATCCCAGCAGCTGAGTCTTACGGTGGTGGTAGGATGAATTTAATAGCCTTATCATCCCTTGAAACAGCCAAAATACAGACAATTCATTTCAGCTAATCACTATGAGTTATATATACTAGATAATATATATATATATTTTTTTTTGTGCTCGGTTACACCAGTGGAATCTCAAGGAGTTACAAATGTTAAATAAATTAGGGCAAATATTTGGCCTATTGGCTACATGTTTTTGGCAAAGATGAAGATATATTTTCCTTCAATGTAAGTATTGACCTCCTCTTTGTTTTGGTCAATATTTAGTTCTTGACTCAAATTATCTCAGCAGATACCCATACAAAGATCAATATTTACTTATTGGAATCAGTGGAAATTATGTATATGTGGGGAGGAAATAATGTGTTTCCGAGATTTTTCTGTTTATGGTTTACTTAAGTTTCCAAAAAACAACACAGTGGAAGAAGTGGCATCTGTAGCCTTGACAGTGATACTAAAGCACCTGAAATTTTCTGTATTCTTTCTTCAGAAGTTACTGTATGTCTGGCCTTTGTATTCTAAGAAATCTGGTAAGATTTATGAAGATTTCTTAGGAAGAACGAATAAGAAGTCTTTGGCAGATGTGATGGTGGCCTGCTTTGAGACTCGGAATTGATGTGTGCCCAGCATAGTCATGAATTTCCCTTATATTCCTTGGCCCCCCATTTACCAACTGTGGGAAAGAGAAGCTGTTGTACCATGCAAGACTTGGAAGACACCTTCCCCCCCTTTTGTGTGAACATGCATAGGGCACGCTGGACTTTGTATGGTTGATGTTTCACAGGTTAATCGGAGGCCTTCTGAAAGATTGGTCTGCCTAAGACTGGATTTTGCCTGTGTATGTCTCAGTTATTTTTCTTTTCTCTCTTAAACATGCATGCTCATTTCTGTTTTCTTATGCTTTCAGCAGAAGTCCTGGGAAAGCAAATAAATGAACTGAAATCGTGTCTGCTAATAATGGCATGCATTCATCTCCATTACTTTCATGCACATTAAATATGGATAGGATCAGATGAGTATCTTTTAAAAAAATTGGGGGAAATATGAATAATGTTGGGGGCTGAATGTTGGTCAGGTTTGTAGCCTTTTTCAGTTTGGTGTTCCTAGGAACCCTTTTTCATTAGAAGATAATTGCTTGCGTTGTTTTCTGAATTTAATTTTATGGCATTTCTTGAGCTGCACTTTGTTACGTGCTTTCTCTTCACACCTCTTCAGCCTACATACAGAGGGGGAGAGGGGGGGAGAGAAACAGGAAAAAGCCCTGCAGAAACCCAGACTCCCACCTCCTCACAACAGAAAACAGCTGAGGTTGCAGTCATCTTAAGTAGCTGATAGTTAAAATGCAGTTACAGAGACCCATCACCTGCTTCAGTTGCAAGTAGTAAATATTGAATGAAAGCTGAAAGCAAACTGCTTGTGGCAAAGTTCACTAACTAAATTTATTCACCAAAATATGAGGAAATGCCCCCAAAATATTATATTTTTTCCTGTTAACAGGCTGAATTCATTGGTTAAATTGTTTGTTGCCAAATAAATGTGTTGCTTAATGATCTGCAGAGCAATTAACCTGTCATTTCGCAGACTAATTTACTAAATCCTTTCCAGTCTCCCTTAATATTTAGCCTTAATTGTTAATTTGAAGAGATTAGGTATTTATTTAAATATATTTAATGTTTCCTGATAAAATGTTTGACATAAATCTGCTTCAGACACTCATTGATACCAAAGGAATTAATCTCATATTACTATTGAAAGTATTCTTAGAATATAAGGAATCTTTGGAGATGATCTAGTCCAACCCCTGCTCAGAGCAGGGCCAGCTAGAGTAAAGGTTGCCCAGGACCATGTCCAGCTGCCTTTTGAGTATCTCCAAGGACGGAGACTTCACAACCTCCCTCGGCAAGCTGTGCTGATATTTGACCAGTAAAAAGTAAAAAGAATTATTTTTTTCTTTCTTTTTTAAAATGGAATTTTAAATATTTCTGTTTGTGCCCATTTTCTTTACTCTTGCCAGTATTTGTGCACATGGAGACTCCCACGAGCCTTTTCTTCTCAAGGCTGACCGTTGCCAGCTCTCTCAGCCTTTCCTCACATGCTGGGTGGTTCAATCACTTCAGCATCTTTGCAGCCTTCTGCTGGCCTTGCTCCAGCATGTCCCTGTCTCTCTGCACCGGGGAGCCGATAGCTGGGCGCAGCACTCGGGGTGTGTCCCAGCCGTGCTGCGTCGAGGGGAAGGCTCCCTGCCCTCGACCTTCTGGCAGTACTCTTCTGAACGCAGCCCAGGATCCCGTTGGGCGCCTCACTTGACAACTTCTTTGATTCTAGGATTTATAATCAAAATGAAGAATAACACCAAAATAAGTATCTTTTATTCTGCTGCTTTTACTGTGTGAAGGTACATACGTAGTTATTGGTTCTATATTAGATCACTTCAGTATGAGTCTTATTTTGCAACCACAAACAGCAATACAACAAGAAGTGACAATTAGTATTTTCATCAACTTTGATATAGAGCCTACAGCACTGGATAAATATAAACAAGGACACAGTTTTCTTGCCAGATACTGTACACCGTCAAGCAGGGAATCTCTTAATGCTTTTCAGGCAGAACGAAGTTTCTCCAAAGTGGGTAGTATCCTTGCTTATTATATGTCAGCCATTAGCTATGGTTTAAGTACTGTATTTAAAAGAAATCAGGCTTGGCATTTTAATAAAGAGAAAGAAGTTGGTAGGAGGAAAAAAATATTTGTGTAGCCTGGCTTTGTCTTTAACACTGTATTTGGGACTTTCAGAAGCAGTGGTGATGCCTGCTGGTTAAAGAACACATACAAGCCTGAATTTCAAATGACATTCCAGATAAAAATAATAAAAACCTTCTGATGTGATAAAAGTGCCTATTCTTTAAATAGAGATATCCTTTCTGAAAGCTGGATGATAAAAGGTTTAAGATAAGATTCTGTCATTCCTATTTACCCAACTAACCAGTCAGGCTTTAGCATTACTGCTCCTAAACACAGTGCAACACCATGAGGGCATTTCTGACTTCATGTGGATGATGGTCATGCTTTTGAAGCAAATCTATGCGTCATCCTCACTTACTGTTCCCAGGTCCACATTCCAGAACACTGTCAGAGTATGACCCCGGTACCTTTCAGCTGAAAGAAAACTGGAAAATGCATCCTGAGAGAATGCCTAATGCACTCCAGCTCTAAAATACATTCTGGATATTTATATGTATTATTTTATATGTATTTTCTTGGATATTTATATATGCATATTCAGTCCATAGGGCCAGATCAGAGGTCGTCCAAAGTTTTAAGAAACAATCAGACTGTCACTGGGGCCGAGTCTGGTTGTCAGCAATTTGTTGCTCATGGCTAGATAGTGGAAGATCTAAGTTTGGAAATCAGAAATTCTTCTACTCTAGCCTTTGCTCTAAGTACAGGGAAATTAACAACAGCATTATAAAACCCGAAGAATTAAAAGACTGAACAATTAGTAAATGATCTCATTTTAGATAATGCTTCTTGGTTTTATTCTCTTCAGGAGCTAGCACGTAATAGAGATATCCAAATACAGTACAGAAACTTTGCAGTCCCAAGTAAATACATGTTAAGCATGTTACCTTTCTTTAGATGGTTGATTTTGGATTGATCTGTTTAAATTCTCTTCAGACAGCAATTAGTCATAGACTGTCAACAAGTAAAAACAAGGCTATAATTATTAACTCACGGGGATATGTTGCTGTTCATAATCAGATATAGATATGATACCCAATTTTATAATTTCATAAAAATGTTCAAGCAAATTACAGCCTTGTAATAACTCAATGGCAGTTTTATCTTTCATATTATCTTTGTTGCTAGTTAATATTGGCATAACATCTTGTAAAAATGGTTGTCTTTCTAATCAAATGTAGTACATGGTGGGGAGAAAATGTGTGCTAATGAAGCAGCAATGCATACTGGAAGTGTCTGAACAGTTCTACTTCCAGTTTAAAAAAACAAAACCTAAAACAAACCAAAAACATCCACTGAACCCATTATTAATCTGAACCTATTTATGGATGAGCATCTGGCCACCTACATACCAGTCCTCTTTCGACATTTATTTCTGATGCTGAGTAAATACACTCTTACAATTGGATTTTTTTATCCAAGCTACTGGTATCACAGGTACTGAGCGTTCCCACGGTGCTATGACTTGCAAGCAGATGGTGTGAGTACAGCAAGAGAAAGTGGGATGAAAATCCCGTTCAGATAGTGGGCTGGGACACTGCTGAAGGCTAGTACCAGGCTTGTGTGTTTTAGAGGAAATCTGTGGACTGTCATTTTTTAATCTGTCCCTTTCTTCTGTGGCACCCAGATTCTGACACGTTATTTACAACTGTGCATTTTGCTACAGTATCCTTATTTGCTGCTTTTTTTAAAATCATTGAATGTTGCTATCAGACTGTTGGATCTGGTTCCCAGAAAAGCAACCCCTTGCTCTGGGTGTCAGATTCAGCAGCATCACTCCTATGTGGAGGGCACGCTGTGCACAGGTATCTTTGCTGCACGAAAGGATATGGAGAAGCCTGGTCCTAATTTTCATTTGGGTCATTTAAATAACTACTTTCGCTTCAGTTAGGTTGCTTTGGAGTTGTGTCAGAAGGGAATAAAAACAAGAGAGGTTGTTCCACATCTTCACTGATTACACTAAACACAAAGCATGTAATATTAAGGCTAACCTTACAAGTTCTTTTGAAGTCATTTCTTTCCCA
>Ga0181612_133961_pt1 | contig 14219 bp, 13 predicted proteins | sample HoacroProtozoa21_FD_119630 | JGI IMG/M metagenome (GOLD analysis project Ga0181612, IMG submission 119630) | Hoatzin crop microbial communities from Cojedes, Venezuel. Combined Assembly of Gp0051906, Gp0051904, Gp0051908
AGGTGGTCGATGCCCCATCCCTGGCAGTGTTCAAGGCCAGGTTGAATGGGGCTCTGAGCAACCTGGTCTAGTGGAAGATGTTCCTACTCACTGCAGGGGGGTTGGGCTAGATGACCTCTAAAAGGTCCCTTCCAACCCAAAGCATTCTGTGATTCTGTAAGTCACTTGAAAGCAGCTCTCCCTGGTGTGGGTTGTGGGCAGCCCAGTGCCCCCGCCCCAGGCAGCGGAGTGGTGCCGAGTTTGGCAGGCAGGAGGGCCATGCCGAGGGTGGGCAGCTCCAGGCCCACGCCACAGAGGGGGAAGCCCACCTCCCACAGACTGCGTGCGGTTCTCACAAGCAAAATGCCTTTAAAGAGACCCTAATCTCATCTGTGCTGGTGGCTTTTAGCAGACTGAGACACTCTTCTGAATTCCTCCGTGTGAACAAGAGGAGCCTATCCCAGCTCTGCAGCCATGTGTTGGTGGTTTTCAACCTTCGTTTCCACAGAAGAGAAGTTTAAGTGTGCGGGCTGCAGGAGCGCAAGGCCCTCCAGCAGACTCCCAGTCTGGATGTCCCGCAGAAGGTGGCCGCAGGCCAGCCGGCCCTGTACCCCCCGAGGTGTGACTGGCTGTGTAACACTGACTGAAAAGCACGAATCTGATTACTCCTTCCCCGAGCGCCTTGTGTCTGATGAAGGCGTACCTTCTACAAAGACACCCTGGGCTGGCTTGGAGGACACCAGGAGATGGAGTGTCCCCTCCTGGTCCTAGAAGAGAATTGCACTACTGGCAGAATTGGAAAAGAAACGCTGAGGAGGATTTACATGTGCAATGCTGATTCTGCGGCAGAAATGCCCAAGGTGAAATGTCTGGACCAGGATGCAAATTTCTCCAAACTTAGCAGTGCTTTTACCTCAAGCTGTCCTTGAACCTGTCTCTCCACCTCTCTTTAGTACATGGTACTAAAGCTCCACCTTCCCTGTAACGTTAAAAGCACCCAAGACCCAGCTGAAGACTACGTTCAAGGGGGAGGTTGAGCCCACACGCTGGGGTTGCAGAAGCCAGAGCAGAACCAGCTCCTCATGTGGGTACGACAACGCTGACTGCGAGTGTTTCGGTGGAATTGGTGCTGGCAGGAAGGGACGGAGACTGTTGATGTATGTCAGCACAGGGGCTCCTGGAAACCCTGCAGAGCACTACCATGTTCTCGCACGCTAGACTCTACCTCCCAGCAGTTACAAGCATGTCACACACAGAAGGATGTCCCCAGCCACAAAGCCAGTATCCTAGGTGATTTTTTAGCCACTTAATTTGCAGCTGACCTAACTCCATAAGCATTTGGTCTGTACATGGAGAACATGCTTGAAGTTCATAGACACATCCCCCGTCACTGCCCGCCTGAAGCTCTGGCCACCTCAGACGGACCTTACGCCAGTTTTCGCACTCAAATACCAACCTGAAGACACGGAAGTGTCACAGGGCTCACTAGCCAGAATGTGGGCAACACCTTCACTACGCACTCACCACACTCCTCAGCCCCAGGCTCTCGGGTTCGGCGGGCGCGGGGCTGGGGAGGCACAGCCCAGCACAGCGTCTCCTGGCGTCAGTCTCCGGCTCAATGCAGCTGCTGGTTCAGAGCGAACGGGAGAGGGTCAGGGCACATGGCCTTCCTGACCCCCCGAGCCACCTACCAAAGCGTTTGTCAGGCGAAGAGCCACAAACCACACACACGGTTGCACAGAGAGACAAGGGGAAAGGAAGCTCTGGGAGGAGTCTTTACGCGGGAGACGACAGCAGCTCCCCAGAGGTTGTCCTGTGAGAAGGGGCTGAGGCTGAGCACGCAGCTGGGTGCTAAGGCACCTCGCGCTGTCAGCTGAGAGCCTGTGCTGGCTGCCTTCCCCTCACACCTGGGGATTCGTGTCACTCAGCAGCTCCGGGGACAGCCCGGCCCGGCTGCTGGCCACGTGGCAGCGCCTGGCCTGGGAACCGCACGGGAACTGGTGCTGAGCCGGGGCTGGCAGCGCTGCAGCAGGGAGGCTTGTGCTGCTCCCAAGGCGCAGAAATCACAGCGCTTGTTAAAGGCGGCTGACAATTAACCAACTCCCAGGCCAGCCGCCCCGCTCGGCAGCCTTCCTTTCTGTGGCTGTGGTCACAACAAAATGACATTGACACGAACACATAGCTGACACAAACAGACACGAGGAGATCACATCAACCTGCCCTGAAGCAGATGGTCTGTCCCCTCCTTGGCAGACCATATCCCAAGCAGGATCTGCTCTAAAACCCAGCGTACACAGAGTCTGCAGTGTGCACTTGAACCCCATAAACTCCAGAGAAGTCAGTGGGATTGCACAGATTTTAAATGAGTGTGAAAGGATCAGCAGGCTCCCACTGTTTAGAGAGCCCAAATGCACTATGCAAACAGTCTGATTCTGCTCTCACATCAATTTTGCATCATTCCAGCTCATGGTTTTCAGCAGTTACCCTCAGCTGACATCCACGGAGCGCTGGAACAAAAATCATGCTTATAGTATCTTTTCTCATTCAGTTGTTTCTCTAGAGCAAAATTTGTACCAGTGCAGGGTCCAGTCCCTTGTTTCTGTTCTAGACACATTCTGAGCACTGAAACGCAACGTCAGAAGGCTGCACGTGGTACGCACGGGTCACTGCAACGCAGCACCTTTCACCCCCCGCGCCAAAGGCCCCCAGCAGCGACCGCGTGGGAAGGGAAAGATATGAACAGATTACCCCTTCACTGGTTTTCTGCAAATCTGAAGAAGTGTTTCTTGTGTCGTTGCCTGCGTCCCCAGCATCAGAGCTGCTCTTATTTTCTTCCTCTTTGCAGTCCTTATCATCTTCATCACCAGGAGATTTCCGTGACTGCTTGGAGGATTTCTAAAACAATCAACAACAAAGTTAAAAACTGAGTTTCGGCCACAGAAAGACATTTCTGTGACGTATGCGAAATCCTGTCTGATCACGTGGTTCCCTGTTCCAGGTGAGTACTGGGGAGGAGATGTGGGGTGAAAAGTATTTTTAAGGTGAAGTAGTTGGAGTTACTGCCATCACTGAAGCAAAGGGAGTTCTGTGTTCACCACAGGTCAGCAGCGCAGCTGAGTGTGAGACAGACACAGTAACAGGAGATGGGTATTAGTGCTGGCTCACCTGTAGGGTTTGTTAGTTAATGAAACAGATGGTGCCAGCTTGACAAAAGGTTTGATTAAACACAGAGACGTAAAATGAGAATAACATTAGCAGAGCTGCTTTCCATACTTTTTTTAGTGCTGTCAGCTTTAATATATTAACATTAAAGCCATGTGGAACCAATACATCTTTTCTGCTCCCTTTATGTTATGCAATTCTACAGTACAAAAGGCTAAATTGTGGCATTAAGCCACCATTTTCCTAATCCTCTGTTTGCCCAGAGTCTTCTGGAAAGAAGATGGTAGACCAGACCTGAATTTCTAATGCAAAACACACAACAGGGGTGAAATTACTTCATGCATTTTGTTCAGTGGATGAACCACAAAAACTCCTGCTTTCTCCCAAATTATGCCTGGATCACATTGTTTGCTTCCTTCTTTTAATTTCATTTAGTTTTCACTTTCAGAGAAGAATAACACGAGTGTGAATGCACATGACTCTGCCACACTTTCCACAACTTTTTAAGCAAAGTACAGACCTGGAGGCACACAGAGAACTGGAGGAAGTGGCCATAATGTTGCTCCCTTTCACCCAGGTGAGAAGCGAGAAGCGTATCTGAACACAAAGTTGTCACTGCGCAGGTGATTATGTTCACCAGCCATTATGAGGCAGTCTAAGACACATGACTCTTATGTTCCTCATCTACGCTGTTACTGAGATATTAACAGGTCAGGTAGGTCTTCTGTCTACAAATTGAGTGTCCTGCTGCCTGCTCAGTGAATTAGTTCTTCCTCCCTCCCACTCTGTATCTTGTACTGAAGTATTCTACACTCAGCTACAAGAGGAGCCGCCCAGCACACCTGACCCTACCACATCTTTTAGCATGGCATCTGGGGCACTCGCACTGGGGGCAGGAGAGGGAAGCTTGAATTCTCCCAGAGAGGAACCAGACCTGAACTCCTGTCTCCCAGGAGGCACAGTCCTAAGGCTTTTTTTGCCCTTCGTGGGGAAATACCTATCCAAGATGATCAAACCTATCAATCCATCTTTGGGTGGATTTTCTTCCCAGCCCTTCTGAACGCCTCGCCATACTTGCACCTCTTCTCAAAGTGTGGGCACCAGAACAGGGCAGAGTATTTCAGCTGCTGTCTCACCAAGGCTGCCTACAGAAACAAGCGCACCTCCCTTTGCCTGTTTGAACACCATAGTTGCGGCACTGGAATCAAAAGCTGAAGAAGGAAGAACAGATTGCCGTGAGGTGGACAGCATTCTAATTATAAAAGCACATGGGTAACAATGGAAAAACTCAGAAGATCACCTTTGAAGTGTAGGATTTTTTCCGTTTTGAGCCTGCTTTTTCATTCTTTCTTTTTCCTTTTCCATCCTCTTCTACCCGATCACCTTCCTCCTCACTGCTGGCATCTGCTGTATTTCCTCCTTCTCCTTCAGTTTCTGATGAGCTCTGTTGCTGAATTGCCTTTCAAATAAAAATAAGAGTAACAACATAAACAATAAAAATATCACTAAAATCTATTACTTAATTTTTGTTCTGTACTGAAGACAGAAATCCTGGTAACAGACAGCTGACACTTTAATCGCGGTGGTCAGGAAGAGCTCAGGTCATTCCTGCAATTACCAAGAAAAAGGGCCACAAAGACAAATTTCTCAGTCACCACTTGGAAACGGTTATCAGATGCAGATTTTGGGATTGCATCTTCTGAAGGGTTTACACAGAAACAGAAGATCTGATAACAAAAATGCGCTTGCTGGAGAACTAAGGGCTGCTCCGTGGAGAGGCCTGGCACGTTCTGCTCTGGGCAAAGCTACGGAGACTTCTAGACTGTGGCTGCAACAGGAGAGACTCACTCAGGAGAGAAGATGGCTCTTACAAACCGCCCCAGAGGGCAGGATCTCTGTGTTAGGAAAGAGCACACGCTGACAAGCAGGCTGAGAGCTCTTTGACAGTCCGTCTCTCACAGCCTATTCACGAGATTTTTTCAAATCCCCAAGTGTATGCAAAACATCTGTGGGGCTGAAAATATGCAGCGGGAACTGCGAGGGGTGGCAGCTTGTCTGCAGGTGGTCCGTACCTCTGGTTTGTCAGGTTTTGTGCTAATAATGTAATAGGTGTTCGCCTTCTTCTGGAGGTGATTTTTGCCTCCAAAGGGCCCCATTTTTTTAATAAGAAAAGCTCTTTGGTTTTATACAGCCTACCAACTACTCTTCTCTCCCTCCAGCTTCACTGACTTTTGCTCCGGACATCCAACAGGGAGAGCTGTTGTACAGCAGCTACTATCTCCTAACGCCAGCTTAAATCTCCACCTTCTCACCCCTCACAACTTTGGCAGTGGTGTCCTACGTGTTATACATTACCAATGTAAAAATCAAAAGTGCAGTGACCTTAAGGTCTGTGTAAAATACACTGAACCTGATATAAAAATAAACAACAGAAAGAAGTCAGAAATTATTCATGTTTATATTGGAGTAAATAAAACCTTCCATTTTTAATTCAGCTAGATCTGCTGCAGAATTTTCCACTTCACCACCCCAGAACATCACAGAAAGCAAAGGGCTCTGCAGTACGATTAAAGTTCAATTTGTCACAGAGTGCAAGACCAGAGCTGTCTTTACATTACACAGTTACAAAAGCTGTGAAACTTTCTAGCTCCACCAGACCCAGGACCTTCCACACCACTCGTACAATGTTTACACCGACAAGCAGTCTTCAAAAAAGAAGACAAGAAAGACAAGGAGGAACAGAAGTGAAAGTCATTTACCTGATATCCAGTAAACTTTACTCCAGGGTTGTTTTCTATTTCCCACAGGCCTTCATTAAATCCTTTTCGCTTGTTCGACTTCCCAAACTTATCTTTATATTCTTTATACGGGAAAAGGTCTTTGGGTCCCAGGAATGCACTGCATTTTAACAAAGGTAACATTGGAAAAAGGATTTCAATTTCTCCTCTTCAAAAAAAACAAAACCCATTAACAGTGCAAATGTCTTCCCTATTCTTCTGCTCATTCCATAATTTTTTTTTCAGTTTTATTTGTTTGTTTGTTTATTTTTTTATTTAACGCACTGGCTTTGAGTTACTGCTGTGAGTCCGATTTAATGGACTGGCTCACCATCCTGATGTTTGATGTTGCAAAATCATGCTGGGTCTCTCTAGAAACAACAAAACCGAGTCTCATTTATTATATTAACTACTGCTGGGAACTGGCACTCGAACGGTTTATGAAAGGCACTGTATGACGTAACTGCCTGCGATAGCAAGGGACCAGACCTCCAATCCTGTGTTTTACAAACCCAGAAAGGCCTAAAAATACCGTATGAAAAGTTAAAGCATGTGAGGAGTGCCTAGAACCCACAAGCCAAAACGCGTCCCTTGTCCTACTGGACAGAAAAGGCAGTGGCATTTATTCTCCTCTATACTGCCAGTAAGCCTGTGAGCTTCTTTCTTGGCATAAGCCCCCCACATGCTAGATTCTGTGTGAACACAATAACACTACTCTCTCCCAAAAATCTTGTAATTTCATATAAGACAAGAAACAATGGGTGAATATAGGCAGATGAGTAATACAAGGAAACAATGAGACACACAGGGTGCTTGTGGCCAAATCATTTTTTAGACAGCACAGCAAAGGAGGGATTTTGTGCTCTGCTGCTGCATTAAGTCAGCTACGCACTGGGCCAACCAATTTCAGGCACAGGCAGCACAATGCAGGGAAAAATAATAATAAAAAAAAAGAAGAGTGGTGATTTATCCTGCTTTTTCTACATACTTTACAGCAAAATTCTAACTTCTTACGTAAAACTGAAGAAAGCATAATTTCCTTTTCATTGGGTATCTATATCCAGTGTGTTTACTGTGCTCTGTATCACGGTACTGGGATGGCTAATTGTAAGTGAAATTAAAAACAGTGAAGGCAAAAACCCCTTCATTCCCACATGGAAGATTCTATGTCGCCAATGACCGGAGCTGAGCAAATCATGGTCTCCTTCACTACAATCACTGTCCTACTTTCCTGATGATCCCTGCAATTAATGTTAACTCTATGGTCTCAATTGCCATGGGATCTTGGAGCTCCACCACTTACAACACATTTATTCTCGTACCATCAGCACGAGGTTGGGAAGTTGCCCTTATTTGCAGACAGGCTGCTGAGGCACAGAGATTTGGCCAAGGTCAAACTCAAACTGATAGCAGAGTACAGAGGAAAACCCAACTCTCTTCAGTCTCAGTCTACTACCTTACCCACAGGATCACATTTCTTCCTTGCTGTAAACATCATTTTAGATTAATGCCTGATTTATATCCTGATTCTTCCAAGCATTTATGAATGTGCAAAGTTTCATTCACTTAAACCATCCCACTGGCCAAGAAGTTTGCCAGTACAGAGACGACTGGTGGCTAAAGGCATCAGATGAGAAGCCTCTGGGGAAAGAGCTTCCTTTTAGCTGCGCAGGAGACGGAATGGTATCCACACTCAGTCGTCGCATTGAGAAATATCTCAATTATATAATTACAAAGCCAAGAATGCATTTCTACCTGAAAGCCAAGCAGTGATTTCCAAAGTAACAGATGTCTTATTAATATTAAAGGCTAAAACAGAGCACGAGTTCTGCATACATTATTTTATCTATGCTTCTGCTAGGAGATGCCTCCTTGTTGCCAAAAATACATACAAACAGTTCTACCACCAATAACAAACTGTATGAAACTTACAATAAGCTGCCTTAATTTACCTCAACAGTAATGTATGGAAATGTTTCTACAGCCTTTATGTATAGTAAACACTGAAAAACTGTCTACATCTTTGTTTGAAATAGGTTCATTGCCACTGGGAGAGTAGAACAGTTTCCACTGCTCTGCTATAAAACTAAGGAGCTGCAAGCCACAGTTCATTTTTAACAGTTATTTTTTTTAAATTATTAAGGTATTAACTACAAACTATTTTCCTGTTTCAGATGTTACAGTCAGATCATGGGCTAACAAAACCCAAACAAAAGGAGATTAGCAGTTTGGGATTCACTCATTTCAGAACAAAGGTGGTCAGAGTCTTCTTCTCAAAATGTTTCTCCAGAAAAATGCTTCCATTAAAAAAAAAATATTACATTTCGGTTTCTGATTTTAAAGCATCATTAGTGTATATGAACTTTTCTCTTTTTGGATCATTTTGTGACAGTAGTAATAGATCTCAATACATCCAAATATCAGGTTGTTTCATTACAGTGATAGGAAGAAATATTTTAACTAAAGAGAGGCTATTTTGATCGTTATTAAGCAGAAATTGCCTTTAAAGATTTTTACAACAAAATGTGATGTATGAGCTATAGGGCTTATTATGTTCTGGAATAATGTCAAAATTTAAAATTAAATTTTTTTAATACAGCTTCAAAACTCTAAAACTGAATGTAAAATGTAACCAGAATTTCATTTTTTATTTTTTCAATTTTTTAAGGAATTCTAGAAAACGTGTTCCCTGCAAGTGGGGAAGGAAAAGTTTTAAAATGTAAACATTTAATGCAAAATGGAAATGGCAATTTATTTTTTTTAACTGCCTCAGACATAGTTTAAAATAGGCATGTACATTATAATTTTGGAACTCTGTACTTTGTAGCCATTTCTACGAGACCTAACTCACCCTTTCAGTTCTGGTTCCCTTCTTTCCCTACGAGCTCAGCCAGCTCAGGTCCTCCATCGCTCCCGAGCGCTCGCTCCTACAATATCCCCAGCACAAGTCTCGCAGGCATGCGTGTGTTTCACAGCCATGCGAGGGCCGCTGAGACTCTGGGGTCTGCTTCCTTTCATTTTACAAACTACCTAGCGAGCCCTCACTCAGGACATGAACACAGACGTGTCGGAATACAATAGTCTGATCTCTGCTATCATGTATATCCAAGTAAAACATTTTGCTCCTGCATCTGAGTTCAGATGACCCTTTAATAAACTTATGTCAACACTTTTCTTTACGGGAAACACAGGCACTGGTTATTATTTATGCTTAGACCATGGTATACGATCCACGCAGCAGCATTCCCACCCACTTTCAGGTTTCACTTCCACGTGTTAGTACAAATGAGCTGGGCTCGTAGGACCTATCTCTAGGCTCCCAGTGGCTTCAGTCAGGATTTGTTCCAATAAAATCAGCGGAGATGACATTAGCTGCAGTAGAAGAAGACATTTTCAAAGGAAAAGATTGTGTTCATTCACTTACGTTTCATGAGTCCCAAAAAAGAAGATGGGGTATTTGTTTGCTGGAGGCTTCACGGCTCCTTCAGGGAGTTCATCAATCTGTGAGACAGAAATGGAAGAAGCATTATTCTCAAATGTGGTGTCCCTCGTCCAAGAACCCCTACCAAGCCATGGCAGTGCTAGTGCAGGTATCTCGCACCCCTGGGAGGTCCCACTCGGTGCTGGGGTGGGGAAGGGAAGATGGCTGCTGGGTTTTCAGGCAGGCAGGTCATACAAAGTCAGCATATGACAGAACCACTACAGGGAGACAACAGAAGACCAAGGAGCAGACAAAAAGTTTGAATGATTTCATGGGCATTATAATACACAAAGGCAGTAAAATCAAGTCTGCTTAATTTAAATGTTAACTTTGGATGCTGCCTCACCAAAGACACGGCAGAGCAGAGGGTAACCCTGCCTGTCCCACACAGCCACCTAAATAACTTCTGCAACAAACGGGGAACAGATGGCATCTCTGAGCCTCGGCAGCCGGAAAACCGGACAATCTCTCACCGGTGCTTCCTGGTGGTGATGGTGGTACCCGGCGCAACACACACAACGCACACCAGGGAAGAGGGCCGGGGACTCTCCTTCCCCTGCAGCACCCTAGTAACTATTTTTGGTCATCGCTCCCCTCTGTACCCCATCTCTTCTTTCACATTTTATGCCCAGCCTCATATTTCTCAAGATAGAGCTGCAGAGCAGCTAAGGGAGGGGTGGTGAGGGTGCTCTCCTGAGACGTAGCCAGGACTGGGACAAAGCCTCACGCTGAGCAGCGCCTAGACCCGGTCTTCTGACGCCTGAGAGCGTTGGTTGCGAGGCTGGAGGTTAGGCCCACGACTTAGCCTTGTCCATACCTAATTTTTCAGTCTTCTGCAACAGAAATAACAGAATCCAGGTGCCTACCCACATAAACCAGAAACACAGCATAGCTTTAAATAACATCTCAGTGCCTGCCTTCCCAGAAATGGCACTTCTGAGCATATGTGGGCACCTAAAGCTAAGCGCCCAGCGAACTCTCCGGCTAAGAAGAGGAAGCCTAATGAATCTAGGTATCCATAGGGCAAGACCAGAGAGCATGTGAACGGCTTGCTGCCTGGCTCTTAGGCAATTGAATATCAACACAAGCACAGTGAATCCTGCCAAATGTCACTGGAACTGAGAGCAAAGTGCTGACATACCAATGCTGGACCAAATCTGTTCCTCAGCAGAGCACGGGGATGGAACCTGCATGTTTTCACTCAGGAGGCCAGGCCCACATGTGCTTTCCTTCTCTCTTCCTGACGAAGGACCCCAAAGACTGAATTCTTATTGATTAATAAACACCAGATTGTTTTCCAAAGATGTTCTCTTTCACTGTAAAGCATCTGCTGGCTACGTAGCTCTCAAAGGAGTACGAGCTTTTATAAGAATCCAAGTCCTTTTGGTCTTTCTGCAAGGACACCCGTTGGGGACGGAGAAACCAGAGCCATATGTGGAGCTGTAACATCACAGGACTCCTTTCTGCAAAAGAAAGGGACGCCTATCTTTTAGGTCAAAGTGGAGCATTCCCTGAAGCCATGTAAAAATCAGGGGATATAAGAGCACTTCCAAACCACTCCATATCTCTTTTCTATGGCAAGACCCAGGGGTACAGATGGTGGGGCTTGGCATACCGGGCCGTGTGTCGCCGTGCCCTCCCTGCCCAGCATGGTCTGCAGGAGACAGCCCTTGATGGCCAGAGGCATCACATGCCTTGTGGGCACAGCAATTGCACAACTTCTTTTACTTATAAAAGCTTATGAGTTGATAAATAAAAGGAGAATCTATTGTATAAGTGCACATAGAAGGGAGATATACACTGGTGGAAGATGGAAGCATGCATCCACTTTTAGCTCGGCTGTGCATAAGAAGGAACTGAAATGATATGACAGGCTGTTCGGTGTCCTCTTCGTCACCAGGAATACATAGAGGAGAGACTGCCAAAGATATTTTTTAAAACTCATTATTTTCTGACATTAACTATCTGTTTTTAGCTAAGTGCCCATAATGTGGTTATTTGCTCACTAATTCATGATTTAAATACAGGTATTAGACTACAACAGTGAGAAAAAGACTGCCAGGGAAAAACACCACAACTTGCTTTACAAACTGCAGACAAGTCAGGGAGATAGCATGACCCACTCTGCAACACATTTTATGCCTCCTTAAAGATGGAATTATCTATGCATCGGACCAAAAAAGGCTGTGCTGGCAGTTTACCAAGTACGGGGGTAACACACCTCAACTGCCTGGATGCCACAGCCATCTTCCTCTTTACTACGACAAGAAAGATGTCCAGAGAGATACCAGACCCCAAAAAATGTGGACCCCCGCGAGTGAGATGAACAATGTCTGCTGGGACTGGAGTGCGAATCTCATGTGGCTGCTGGAAATGCAGCGCCAGCTCTGGGCTGCATTACAGAACAGCGCAGTCCAGTTACTGTCTCAGCCCTTTAAGAATTTCTCATGAAATAAAGCAAACAGCTGTAAATGATCAGTAAAGCAGCGGAATGAAGATATGCTTAGCAGGGAACGCTGATCAGAAGGGGATGGGGATCTTACACCACACAACGTGCTCTGCTCCAAAGCAGTGAGGATCTTCTCCTAAGCAACATCCCAAGTGGAGTTCAGCCCACGCCATATTCCCAGCACTTTATGGCATTAGCTAAAGAGCAGCACCAAACCGACAAAGGACGGCACACACATCTGTCACGCAGCTCACCTGCTCCCCATTTTGTGGCGTATGTCTTTATTCATCCGAGTATCCCCTCTGACTATGTATCATCACAGGAAACCATAAAAAAAGCTTTTCATAGCTTTTGAGAGTTGGCATGCACATACAAACCCATGCAGTATAAATCTGCACTAAAAAGCTCAAGGACAGAGTGTTAATGCTCCCACTCTAACATTTCACTCTGCAGCTGAGGTCAGGACTTCTCCTGCCTTCCGTGATTCTGCTGTGAGCTCCTCAGCTCTCAGGCTTATGTCACTAATACTGTAATGAGGTTGAACATGAAGTGACAGTGCTATCTTACGGCCATTTAACTCTGCGGCAAAAAACTCCAGGGAATTTTGTGAAGGATGAGACCCTCTCCGCCATTAGGAAACATCTCTTCCTTTTTCACCTGTTTCACGCAAATCCTTGCATTAGGGACCTTGAGAGGAGAGCTTTGCTCAGTGCGCCCATTCCCAGAAAAACCACCTTAGCCCTCGGTGAATGCTGAGCCCTTAAGTGCTTATTTAGCTGCAGAACAACACCAGCACTCTTTGATGATTGCTGCTGTTTTGTTGTAACAGAAAGCAAGCAGTACAGGCAACCATACTGCAGCTCCCTGCTGCTGCACTCGGTCACAATTTATTTCCATCCTACAAGACGTTTCAGTTAAATATGCTGAAGATTTTGATCTGATGTTTTTCCCCCGTATCAGCGAGATCAAAGACAGAGAGAGGGAGGGAGAGAGAGCGAGCGCGTGAGCACAAGAGCGAGAAAAGCATTGCTGCTTCGAACCAGGAACAAAAGAGATAAGTGCACCCATACTAGGACACAGTGCTGTAGTCACAGAAACCCCACTAATGACTAAAGCATCTGTCTATCAGAGAGCCACACTGCGATTGCATCTTGCTCCTGGAAGGAAAAAAACAGATTTTAAAGTGCCCGTTATAGCCTGCAATCAAACCGGAGATCCATCCCCTCCCGAACCAGAGCAGACAGCGGGCTGGAGCCTGCTGCCACAGAAATCAGTGAGGGGAGCGCATGGCGTGCAAATCTGATACGTGCATCAGCAACAGCATGGGCAGCCGCTTCAATTATGGCTCAAATTAAAGCAGGTGGTTTCAGATTTCGAGTTTTATCCCCTTTGCTCCCGTTGCTGTCATCTGCTTAATGAATAGCAATTGCTTTCTTTTTGCACAACCTCAGCAGAGCTACACTTCCCCGCATTTGTTTGCCAACCAAGCAGCAGAGCTTTAAAGACGTAACTGCCTTTTTTTTTTTTTTTTTTCCCGGTAAACAAATGCTAGGCTTCTGGGGTCAGGAACGCTGAACAGAAAATTCAGCCTGGACCTCTCAAACCAGAGCAGGGCTTTATCAAATGGTGTTGCCAGGGACTACAGATGTGCAAGCAAGAAATCTGTCTCCTTATGTTGTAGCTTACAGGCTGGGATGTATATGCAGCCCGACTATTCTGCTCTCAGTGGTGCTGAGTAATGGCTGACTTCTCAGGGGGTATTTCCAGCTGGTTCTCACAGGCTGGGTTCGGCGGTACCCACACGGCAGCACCTTCTCCCCAGCGGCTATGAGGTTAGGGACCCTGGGAAGAGAAGCGCTGGCTGGGTGGATCGGACTGGAGCTGCAGAGCTGTAGCCCTGCGGGGCACAGAGCTGCCCTCCGAGAACACACCAGTGGCTCCCAGCAGCACAAACCATCCCCGTGCCTGCCCGTGGGATAACGCGGCGTATTCCAGGCAGGCGGAGGAGCTCCCTGGCAGGGCTGGTGCAGAACCAGAGAAAGCTGCACCCCCCTCCCCGGGCTGTTCGGCTCCGCAGCGCTCCGCAGTCCCTGCAAAATGGGAAACGTCTCTCCCAGAGGCAGAGAAAACGGCAGGCTTTGTCTCTCTGTTCGTCTACGGCAAGCGGCGTTCTGCGGAGGTTTAGTTACTGCAGCAGCCAAGAGAGGGGCAGCTCTGCCCATCAAGGCGGAAGGGCATCGCAGACGCGTCCTCTTCCGCTTGGAGGGACAGCAGGTGTCACGTTGGAGGGCGACCACACACTCCCACTCCTTCGGCCGGGGATAAGCTGCTGCTCAGAAGTGGGAATTCCAGGCTGTCAGGGTGGCTTCTG
>Ga0181612_162232_pt1 | contig 14219 bp, 7 predicted proteins | sample HoacroProtozoa21_FD_119630 | JGI IMG/M metagenome (GOLD analysis project Ga0181612, IMG submission 119630) | Hoatzin crop microbial communities from Cojedes, Venezuel. Combined Assembly of Gp0051906, Gp0051904, Gp0051908
AAAGTCATTCATTATGTGGCTGCACCAAAACCCCACTTACAAACATCCTCTGCATTCACAAGTGACTTAGGAAAATATGTGTATAAGCAAAGTATGGAAAGCTGTAGAGTATGAATCTAGAAAAGACACGCAGCAGTCAGGCACTGACAGCTAATGAACACTAAATATAGTGGCAATGCAGTAATTATCCATACATCCTTCAGAATGAAGGAAATTTAGCGCCCCATTCACGGTACGATCCTGTCCCGGAATCTGTTTACAAAGGTCTCACCCAAGCATTCAAGTGCAGGAGTAAAATTACTGAGAAAGGAGGAAGGAGATCAGAAGCAGAGGATGGGAATCAAAAATAGAACAGTGCAAGAAGCCAAAAGTGATAAGTATTGTTTACCTGTCAGTTGACATTGATTAATCTTGTGTTCTGTGATATCGCTCAGCGACTCAAACACCTGGAGGCAGCTGTCACAGCTGTGCACAGCTTCTTCTTCTAACTCCTCCCCTTCATCCGGCCTTTTCTTACAGTCTAGCACTTCTCCATCTTCTGCCTTGTCTTCTAGTTTACAGTTAGGGTCTGAAAAAAAATCAAGACCGTGACGTCAGGCATCTAAGAAGAGAACCTTTAAAAAGAAAAAAAAAAAAAAAAAAAAATCAAGATAGGTTCTTGTGGTAATGATGAGAAGAAACATATTTAGCATGAGCCTGCAGCACACTGTAGATTTTATTGCTAAATAAGCAAAGGAGGATTTTCCCTTCATTTTTTTCTAATCTCAATGAAAGGAGAAATTCCCTTTTACTTCCACAAATGCAGCTCCATTTCTTACTCCAGCAATTCTTCCGTGCTTCAATGTTAGGTTTGTCGATTTTATCACAGCTATTGAAGCTGCTTTGATCATTGTAAGAAAGGGTAAACTACCTATGCAATTAGTTTTCAATGAAAAGAAAAATCAAATCAATCAGTGCACAGGAACTTCTTTTCACTGTTAACTACAGCGTTTCACAGGAAATTACCAGAATTAAGAGACTAACAAATTTGATTTACATAAACATGAAATTAATCTTGATTTTACAATCCACTCCAATACACCATCACCACACTATTTGACACAAACAAAGCCCTGGAAAGATTATACCCTGGATCAAAATGCTACACATGCTTTGAACTTGTGTATGACTTCAGGCAAATCTGATAAAGTTCCTGTATTTGCCAGACCATGGACAACTGGAAACTAACTATTGTAAAACCTAAATAGTGCACAAGGAACGCTTTGTCTGTTTGACACGTTAACAAGCATTTTGGGGATAGCAGGACAGCTCTAGCCTCAGAGCAGCAGTCCTGAGCCCAGTGGAAGCTTCTAAACTGGAAGCAAAGTGCGGTCTCACCACCATCCCCTATGTGCAGAAAAGCCACATGGCTTGCTGCACTACTGCGGTTCTGCAGATGACCAGCACAGTGAGATAATGTGAAGTCTAGAACTCCACCTCTGAGGAGGAGGAGGAGCAGAGTCGCTTTAACTACTCCTGACTTTTTGCCCACTTTACTAAAAGCTTCCTTCAAAAGACAGAAACAAAACAATCTGTCTTCCCTAATAAAGCAAGCTGGCACTTAACTTTGTTTTTCCTTGGGAACCACAGGACAACAAGTGAAATGCAGAAGAAAAATGGTTGTGTACATTCCAGCAAAAGGAATGCAAGTGTTTCACCACTTTTTTCTGCTTTGGCTGCCTCATCTTTCCTTTTCGATATTTGAGAGAGCTGAGACTGAAATAAGTCATTTTAGAAAACAAGGACAAACTCACATAATAACAGGAGATTGTGCAAGTACGTTTTAAGCTGTTACGCTCTTTAGCCAAGCGGCTGACTAACCGGAGTAGGGTTCTTTACCACAGCAACACAGAGACGCTATCTGTGAACCCACTTCATTTAGCGTTGTAATTGATTAGGATCATGCACAATTACCTGCAAGGAGAGAAACTAAAACATGCTAACACAAAGTTCACATTAGAACGGGGAAGGGGTGAGGAGGAGGACCGTGATTCTGCTTTAAACCACTCTTAAAGCCTCTCTCTGCACCCTACCGGGACGCAGGCACAGCTATCCCTGTATTTGCCACTGTGCACAGAGCGCGGGCGCTCTTGCTGCTCACAGCGAAGGTCAGGGCTCTCATCATCTTTCTACATCCTTCTGTCCACCACCCTGCTGCACCCTGCCCTTCAACTGTTCAAACACAGATGGACCCACAAGCAGAAACTGGAAATGACCCATTTCAGGAAGGGTCCCTCATGCTATGTCGCTCGTGACCAAAACCGAGGAATTTCTTTGATAGGGTAAAGAGCAGCATTTATTTTTAAGGGAATTATATTACAGAGTGAAATCAGATTAATTTTAAAAAATAAAAGACATAATCTGAAGGCAAAAAATATATTTGCTGTGCAAAAGCCCTGTTTGTATACACTGAGTGCAATCGTTGTACGACAAATTACATTCACGAGGTTCTTTCAAGAGTGAAAACTTCAACTTGGGCAGCTACTTCCAAACAGAGGAGTAGTCTGCAAATTTACACGCCAAAAAGGAATGCTAATTAAATAAAAGGACTTCACGGCATTTTAGCCATTGTTGAATGCTCTGAATCTATTAACTCCTATTGTCACTTCATTTTTCAAGGTATTTGGCATGATTAATAAAAGTAGTTAGGAGATCACCAGGTTATAAGCAGTTCAGTAAAAGAAATAATTGTCTCAGCTGATGCAAACTGACCCCAACATCATTAAACACTTGTTGGAAGGCAGCATGTGCACATCTCATACTATTCGTTGTTCAGCTCAAGCTCACAGTTTCATCTCATGAAACTGACAGCACTCAGGGAAATGTGGGCACTGGGTCTGAATTTTAACTTGAGTATTTAAATGCTGCACGTAAAGTTTACAGACCTGTTTGTTTTAAAACAAGGGCAGTGTCTGACTCTGCTTTAAGTACAATGCTGAAGGAAAGAAAAGGGAGGGGAGGGAATTCTCAGGACTTGTTATTCAGAAACACTTGCACCTTACAGGAATTCAGCAATACGCACACACGTATGCACACATGCACCCCATAGTGCACAAAAGCCTAAAGAATCGCTCAATTTAAAGCTTCCTACTTAGAGATCAGTTATTAAAATTAGAATCATTTTAAGACTAATAAATGTTTTGCTTCTCCTTCTGCATTTGCAGATATAAACTCTACAGGGACAGAAGTCAGTCAAGCTTATTCCCTTCTGCCGCAACTTTCGAATACATGCTCTAGCCAACTGGCACATTTGTTTTTAGGTCAACACTTAAGTGGGACCCTCTGGGACCTAGGTTCGAGTTTAGCCTACAACAGCTTTGTGAAATGAGTTCTGGCAGTCTCAGACCCTGTCAATGAATGCATTTCCACTGTGATGTGCTTCCATGAATAGATGTCACCACCAAAATAAAAAAATACTTAAAGAGAGAAAATATCATTTGGATGCTTTGTGAATTGATAGCTTTTTTGTTACAACAACAAATATCTTCCATCAAGAGCTGGTCTAACCTTACATGGTTACTTAAACTGAGGATAAGCTGCCTTATTTGAGCTACTCTTTTGAAAGACTAATATAAAATGTATAATAAAAATGCAATACGCATTCACCTACACTTTCTCCTTAACCTCCTGTTCAAAGCTCATGCTCGCACACAGACTTCAGGCCAAATGTCATTCATCTCCCACATTTCTTTCTCCCCAATATCTGCAATAATCAGAGCCACAATTCCCTCAACAAAGCTTGTCTTTATAGTAAGATTACCTTTCCCAACATCTGCAAATGCCACTGTCATTTCCAGAGGCTTCCCTGCCCTATTTTAGAGGCTGCCCTGCACCAACTGAAATTTTTCAACACATACCAGCAACAATACACACACCAGCTCCACCTGCAGATATCAATGAAAATTATCTAGTACAGAAAGAAGGCTTAAATTTTTGGAATAAAAATAAATTCAGCCTATTAAGGCACTTAAAAAAAAAAAAAGAGAAAGAACAGTTGTCTTCTGTTACTGATTATGTTAACATTATTTATAAATGGAAATTAAAAGAAGCATGATTTTCTCATTACTATGTTCCCTGGCAGGTGGTTCTCCCCTTCCCTTCTTCCTCCTCCTCATAAGGGATGTTATTGCTGTAACTTGGCCTAATAAACCTGCAACTTTGGGGAAAATGAAAAATTGCATTGGCTTAAAAGTGTTGGAGGCAATAAAGCCATGGACTTCAATTAATTTCAAGTATGGGAGCGGTTTAAGGCCAACCAGCAGAAATTCTATTCTGTCCATGTAAAAATGAGGTTTCACCACATTTACTTTTTATAACCCATATGAAAGTCAAGTAAAAGTAATGAATATCTAAAAGCCATCTCAGTGGACTGGCAAAGACTATCTGTATTCTTGAAACTCATCTTACATATTTCTGTCTATGCTAGAAGGATCCATAGCTAATCACAACTAAAATATCAAGCTACCAAGCAAACAGCCTCCTTTCCAATCCATTTCACTGCCTTGCAGTAGACCTCCTTCCAAGCCACTTCTGCATGGAAAAGTGCTGGCAAAAGAAAGGAAAACCTAGATCATGTGGTTATAATTATTACCAGGCAAGGAACATTTCTTCAGCTCAGTGGTAAAGTAAAACTCTGTCGCTCTCTGCTCCCAATAGTGTCCATCGCAAAACAACTGCCTCATTAAATCTCTGCAGTAAGATTAATATGCCGTAGCTGCACTACATTTATAACTTGGTACTCTATAAAAAGCACATTTAATGGCTAGACCCAGAGCTTAGATACAAAGTATTACTATAAAAACTTCTGGCAGTGTGTACACAGTGTGGGCCTTCTGTACTGCTTGCTCTATCAGAAGGGTTTTTGTTTTTAATATCAGCAATGCATTCTTGCTATAGAGAAAAACAGAACGTTAAATCTTGCCTAGAAACAGACAGAGAACAACACAGGACATGATGGGAAAAAAATAACTGGCAAGACAACCTAACCATTGAGAATTATTTTAAGAAAAAATGCAGAAAATCAACTATTCCTTGTCATATTGATCTCCAGTTTTGCAGCCCCTATTTTTCAACCTCACTTGTCTACAGCAGTAGAAGTTTGCGTTTTTTCAAGTTGCAGATAGGTAAATGGAGACATAAGTACATTCAGAAGAGTTTGAGAACTTTCCCATTAAAAAAGCAGAGAACTCTCTCACTTTTATTTCCTCTTTTCAAACAACATACTTTATGCACAGAGCCACTAGAACCTATAAAAGACACCAAACACGAACCAGACGACACACGCACAGGAGAAACAGAAAGTCTTCTAACTGAAGAAAAAATATACTGCATTCTTCACCTTCATAAGAAGAGTAACTCCAACTGTTCTCAAACAAATTACCTACATGTATTCAGAGACAACTAGCCTTCTAGGAATATCCTTAAGGAGTCAGCCCTTACTCCAAAAGGTGACCTCAGCTGAATGAATGAGACTATTCAGATTAGTCAGTCCTGCTCCTCAGATAAAAATCAGTATGAAAGACAGAAGTGAAGTATTTTTTGCATTCTCAGAACCATTTGAGAGAATAAAAGAGCCCTTGTTGTTATTGGGAACTAACAATTATTTCTTCAAGATTATTCACAATACATATCCCTGTGATCCTGACTCAAACAACAGCTTTGTCTACCCAGCCTCACTGATTTAAAATTAAGGAGCCCTAAATTAATCCCTGACTGGTAAGAAATTATACAAACAATGCTAAAAGAAATTACCTTTATCCATATATTTTACAAATATGAAAATAATTTCAGTGGAATGAATATTCAAGTTCATCTGAAATGGCACAGGGTGGGGTTTGATGTGGAGGATGTAGAGGATGATTATTGTTAACAAAAAGAAAAAGAAAAAAAAAAAGCATGCTGCACTTCAGAAGCCTCTCACTTTCAGCTGGCTGACCTACAAAAGGCAGGATTTCTGATTCTCAGGAACTGAGACGTGAGGGGAGAAGAATGTTATTTTCCATTGCAAGCCCCCAGAATGCATTCTGAGCTGAAACAGAAAGAGTGCAGGCTTTGCAGAAACACCCTGGTACAAAAGTCCCTCACACTGCTGTCAGAGTAAGCAAGCACTAACGAAGGAATTCAGCATTACCAGTCTGTGCGGCTGTGTGTCCCACACCTGCCTGCTGGTCCTCTGTTTCATTTTCTTCTACTGTCAGAAAAAGGTAAACAAAACAAAAACAAAACAAAAAAAGATGTTAGGTAGGTAGCTGAAGTGTTTCAAGCATCTTTACACCAGCTTCAGTTCTGAAAGCCAGTAATGCTTGTACAACATGGGCAAGAAAAGCTGCGCTGCAAAGTGCAGAAGTGTAGACCAGACCAAAACAGAGCATGTTGCTGTATGGAAGCTACAAATCTGAGAACAGAGTGACCAAATCGGTTATGTGGCTTAAAAAACAAATCAAATTTCCTCTGGGATATTTGCCTTCAATGCACTCTGCTGTATTTGATTGTGGAACTAAATGAGAGAATAATTCTGGGCTTTAAGAGTCTACTTGCTCCACACGGATAAGAGAAAGCCTTCTCCTGGCAGACAGGAGAGGTGCGTGTGCTAATTCATATATAAGATTTAAAAAAAAAAATTTAAAAAAATCCTATATTCAGTAGCATACATCTCAGCAGTGCAGACAGCCTTGCAAAGGAGAAGTAGCCCCATGCTGTTTTACTGTATACACCATGCCAGCATCTTTCCTTTGGCTCACAGCTTTCCAGAGCAGCAGAAGTAAAAACAATAAAATTCTTGTCAGATTCACTATTCAAAACTTGTTGGGCGAGAGTGAACCTAACAAGAGCCATTCTGCTGTTACTTTGAGAACTGTTCTCATACGCTCTGATATGATGTCTAAGTAAGATTGACTCTCCCAAAGTAAAAGTAAGGGAAGAGCTAAAAGGCAGAACCACTTCCTTTTTATTCTCCCAAAGACTGAGTTCTTTGAGTGAGAGAACAGTGGAGAGAAAATAATTCATTCTCCCTCCACAGGGGAAAAAGCTGAAAGAGGAAAGACTGCACTTTGACAGCATTTCCACTCCCAAGAATTCAGACCTCAAAAAATAATCATGCAACTAAGTTAAAATCCAAAGATTTAGGGTTTTGTTTCTGGTTCTTGGGACAAGAGAGTGCAACACTTAGGGTCACACATAAATCTAGACATATATTCAAAAGAAGAGATACATATACACACTCCACAGGTACCTCTTTTCCTCCTCCGCCAACCCCAAGGCTTCATACAACTGGTTGTTTCTAGAATCTGAGTTTCTAGAAAAAAAACACCAGTTTTCATAAGGACACTCTTAGGACACCAGATATTTGAAACACAGTGCATATATTAACGAGTCAAGCACAATCTCTAGAGGACTCTCAACAATCTCTATCTCTGTCCCAGAGCTGTGGCTAGTAAGCATACTCTTCTCATCAACAGAGATCTGACAGAGTTTCCCCCGCCCTGGTGTAAGTCAGGTATTTCACAAAATGTGGTTTTATGAGCTGTTTCAGCTGAACTTCTGTTTTGCAGCCATGAAGTTACCAGAATGTCAGCTGTGATAATACTGTATGATTTTCTTTGTTATGCTGAAGCAGTCACCCCAGCAGTCCTCACAGCTAAAGGAAACTGGTCAGACAAAGAAAGCAATGGGAAAAGCTCATGAAAAGCTGAGTTTCGGGGAACACGTGGTCAAACACATACTAAGCTAAACAGAAAGATTTTTCAGTAGGGCAGCACAGGTCAGTAAGACTCCCTAATAAAGCAAGGAAAATAATGCATACAACTAGTATACAGTTAAAAAAAAAAAATATATACCACCTTTTGTGACCCCCTCAAAGCCCCCAGTGAAACATCTGCAGCAGCCCAGCCTGACCCCATTTACGGCCACCATCAGCTGTCGATCTATTTCCAAAATACGTGCTCAAGAACAAGTTCTAAAACTGAAAATTGAGTCCACTGCTCTGTCTCTCAAGAGGAAACTCACCTTGGTCATCAGTACCTAGTGACCAACCTTATTACAGGTTGTAGATGTATATGTGACATATCATTGAAATCCTCAACCATGACACGTGTCACAACTCGGTCCAGAAAAGCAATTTAAAAACTCTGTCATTTTTTAAGTTTCAACATGGAACTGAGGTGGCCAAACATGAACTTTTCAAGAACTGATTCCCAAGTGGGAAATTTTAAAATAAAGCAGCTACCTGCTAAGAGGTAAACAAGATCTGCTTGTCAGAAGCGGATGTCCACTTATAAGTGTGCACACACCAAATGCAAGAGTTCATCCTTTCCGCTGCTCAGTGCTGAATGCCTGCTGCCACCAGCTGCAGTACCAGCATCTCTCGCTGCTAGGGAGCAGTGACTGCACGCCAAAATGTGCTCAGCTTCGCACTGCTGACCGAGAGGTACACCAAACATTTTTAGGTCTACAAACGCAAAAAACAAACATGGCCACTGCGTGACAAATTGTTTTCAGGTATGCAGTTTTTGTAATGTGAAAAGATACCAGTGTATGCCTTGTGAAACCAAACATTTAAAACCTCCCTGCTATTTAGGGATCTGAAAAATCTGTGAGAGCTGAGGTTTGTTTTCAAGAAAGGCTGACCACTATGTCTTTATTACACTATTAAAAAAAGGAAACAAGCATCAGAGCAGGTAACTTTGTGGTTAGCATCTTTCTAAACTGTTGTTCGCCCTTGAAGGATTCTCAGTCACAACAGGACCAAGTAGTTCACAGCAGGCCATGGCACAAAGACTTACTAATAATATTCAACTAGACTGTCAGGAAAATTAAAACCGCACTTAGGGGGAAATATGGTAAAAGGAATAAGAAAACTACCCCACAAAACCCACAGAATTAGGGAAATCTTAGCACTAGCACAAATCAGTTACAAAACAGCATCTCATTTTCCTTTGCTTTAAGTTAGATCATTCCTCCAGCCAGCACAAGTATTTATTACATTAGGTAAGCTACAGCTGGTAGCATCAGATAAGCTCCCAATTAGCACTTAATGCCTTTCCACAATCAGACTCTGAAAATTTCAGTGCTATTTCAGCTCTCAGACCAATATTAAACTCACCTGACTATGAAAGGTAGCGTGACATGCAGCCAACATTAACTACCCTTAAACATTAACTATACCATTTTCTTTCAGGAGAGAAAAGCAACTTTAAACAGAACCTACGTAGAGAGATGTTTGAAATTTTGCTAACCAAAAAAAATTTCTCCAGCACTAGCACGAAATGTAACTAACAAAAGCCACAAAGATCATATGCAGATAAAACAGTAGCATGCGTGCACTATTATTAATCCAAACATCAAAATTAGTGATAAACTAGGACTGTAATTGCACATAGGGGTGTCATCTTCTTTACAGCATATACCACATCTCAGCATAAGGTAAGATCAACTCTAGATGACAAAGTGATAGAATACTAGTAAAAGGAGAGGCCTCAGGAAACCAGAACAAAAGCTTATGAATCCAAACTTTAAGTGATGTTACTGCTGAACAGCACATCTAGGTACATTTGAAATAATGTTGTCACAAAAGCAACAATATAGCTTGTACCTACAATTACATGTTTATGACCACAGGTCATCTGTTTTGTTAGCTGTAGAAATATTTCTCAGCTGACTTATCTGTTCCCTCAAACAACAAACCATCAAGTCCCTGCTACATATTTCATCCATTCAACTTCTGACAAAAGAAACGGGAATCCCAAATAACAAAAATTTGAAAAAAGATCAGATCATCACAACAACTGTGGCACCACACTTCTTGAGAGTAATTAAAAAAAAACCCAACAATCTCAGTAAGGGAAAACAGAATTCCAGCATGTCAATTCTATCTCCCATTATAAAAGCTTGTGGGTTGGACAGATACCAGTTTTTAAAATTTTACTGAAAAACCGCGTCTCTAAACTGAAGCTGTATCTATGTGAAAGGTTAGGACATTTCAGCTTTGGTACAGCCAGCGTCCAAGGAAAACCCTGGTGTCAGTTCAGAGTACCTCTCATGCTTAAGCTGCTGAATGTCAACATGAAGACCAACTATTCCTTTTTAAAGAAAACAAACAAACAACAAACAAATCAAATAGTACCATCAGACACAGTCAATGAGGAAAACCCATGGGAATTTTGATAGAGGTCCTAAAAATAGAATTCATCTCCTGACTGCTCTACAGCAACACCTGCTGATCAACGAGGATTTCACCCCTTTTGCTTAGAGTCTCTTCATGGGACGCATAGTCAGTCTGTAAAGGAGGGAGATTATTTTATGAGGTTGGTACAAAAATATACACAGATATTCTAGCTTGCAAAATCTCATTCATATTCTACTGACTAACCAGGATTCCCCTTCACTGAAGAGTTAATCTGTAGATTTAGCACCTACACCTACCTAAAGGAAGAGCACAAGTCATGTCTGGTTGATGCCTGGGAAAAACTTTGTATGTAAAAGAAAAGGATAAAATTAGAAATGTGAAAAAGGACATTTTCACTGAAAGGAAGTCTTTTGGAGAACTCCGGCTAAGATTTATGGCTTCTGAGCTATTACAAACCATAATAAAATAAAAGCAAAAGATAATTGAAAAAAGTCTATTTTCTTCTAGTCTAGGTGGGTTAATAAATTTTAAAAAAGGAAAAAAAAAAAAAAAAGAACTGCCCCAAATGCCTGAGCCTCTTTTCAGCTTGTTAAACAAAGCAGGAGAAGCCACATATCTCAAAATAAACTATAAAAATAGATTGCTATTGATTCATCCCTTCCTAAAACATATTCCTTGAGAGATGTGAAAATAAACCTAGTATAGCAACTAAGACTGTTGGGATAGGAAGTCTAGAATATATATTTTTAACTTGCACTTTGCTTTTCCTATAATTCAATACTCAATCTATAAATTCCATTAGCATATGATTAGTAATTCAATTTAAAGCCATATTTGCACAAAAGCCTTTTTCTTCGGATGGTAACTTTGCCAAGTGCATCTTCAATCTACATGTTTGAATAATTTCTGCAGACAAGTAATAGAGACACCAGCTGTATTAGCATAATCAATACACAATTTACTGAGTTACCCAGACAGAACAGAAATAAAACGTGTGTGCCATTATTTCAGTACCTACAAATGACTGTAATTTCTGGAAATATCTCTCTACTTTTCTTTTGCCTCCTCCTCATGGTCACATAAAAACCAAGAGGACATTCATACTGCCACCATCTACAGGTAGATATGAAGTATGATTAGATAGATGAATCGCTTAGCAGAAGGCAAATTTAAAAGCCAGTTACAGGAGGTGCTGAGTATCCTCTAATTCTACTAAAGTCAATGGATTTTTGAAGATGTTTCACATTTTGCACTAAAGTGCTGTGAAAATGCACCTCCGTAAGGGTGCAGTCAGGATACAAAACTGAAATTAAAGAAGTTACAGACTAGCATTAAATGCAGGATCACACATCAGTGCATCACCGGCTAGGGCTACACCTGCTTCTGCTTTCTCCTCTCCCTAGGTACCAGTGGTACTCTAAGACTCACCTTTTCAACTCTTCCAGCCAGCACATGCGAGAGCAAGATTTCACAACTGGCTACGCCACACATAAGCGGCAATTCAGTGGGTGACTCCTGGAAGTCAACAACTGTTTCAGGCTGCTTCACAATGTCCTTTAAGCTAACTGGCATTCTAAAAGTTCAGAACTACTAAGAAAGTATTGTCTTCTGAACAGCTTCACCTCATATCAATAAAAGTCTGTTACCTACTAGCCGGAAACCTGATTACCATTCTGACTCCAAAATGTATATGTACTCAATGACTTTAGTGTGAGAACAATTGGAAAAAGAAATATATTGACATACTAACATTTCAAATATCCACATTCCAGGACTCTACTGAAAATTAGTACTCTGTGTGTAGATACACAACTGTACAAAACTCCAATTAATCGTATGCATGAATATTTTTATTTCTGATTTGCTTTACTTTGTGCCGTGACACACCCCTTTTCCTATTTCTACCTCTCCAATAACAGCATTCTCTTGACATTTGGAAATTACTTCTAAAAGATTTCTGTTATATAAAGCATTTTTTGTCTTGCATTTGCTTTTTCCAGAAGACAAAGCCCCTCATTGCATTCATATTCTTTACTCCTCTCTTTAGTCTATCCCAACACTGAGCTTGGGGGTTTTTTCCCCTAATGTTCTTCTTGTAGAAAGACTGAATTAAGAGTTCCCAATTAGACTGCAGCGGTTGGAAAATATTATTCTTATGCTAAAATAAAGTATTTTCCTAGGCAGCACATAAACATAAAAGTAATAAATACACTTAAGCGGAAAGAAATTATGCTTACGAAATCCTTTGGATATTCTTCCAACCCTTGATCTCAAGGATGACAGTATCCAAATGTGACAGCCCAAAGACATCCAGTTTTACATAACATTGTGTGCAGAAAAGGCAGAAGATGCTCTTGCCTGTAGCAGAGGGAGAATTCTACAGAAACCCCAAAGGTAGGGGCAGGGCAGGGATATCTTTTTCTGGGTAGCTGAGGTAGCAGATTAATTAATCCTGCCAAGAACGCTAACTTTGCCTCCCTAATCATGTCTCTTTTAACAAGCTTAAGCCACATCTACATATACTTATATTTTTATTGATTAAAGTAAACTAGTAATGGCATGATATATTTCAAAAAGTACTTTTCTCCAGAGAATCTGAAAGGTTTTTACAAACCTCAAACCATCACTAAGACTCTGTCATGCAACGTAACAGATTATAATGGATCTCTGAGTCAAACTGAGGACTGTGTTGGTTTTGGTGAGAATTAGCAAAGCAAGAAGGAACCTATCTGGGAGTCAATTCTTAGTACCAGGGTCAGGACTTTCAGCTTCCCTGCCTGTCTCAAACGAAGTACTCCACCACCACTCCTGACAATGTGACTGTGGGCATCCAGTGCATTTTGAGGTAAGGTAGAAGTTAGGAGGCTAGGATTAATTTTAACTCTAATTATCAAACCCAGTACTTAACACAAATGCTTTCAGAGTGATTCCTCTCAGTATACTGAAGCTATGTATCACCTAAGCTTTCTTACTCTCTCAGAGGGACACAGCTGAGAATTTCTGATACTCCTACAGACCTGTATTTTCAATTTGAATCAAACTGACGCATGGATCATGGAACCTCAAAGTAACCAACATCACACACGTCTGAACACAGGTGATATAAGGACGGGCTATGAGGACCTATAGTCACCAGGACCTACAGTCACGGTTACTGTAGATGATCATTGCCTTTGAAAGTTAAGTAATTTATTTATGTGTCTAAAATGAGACACTTAAACTGAGGAGTTTGGGTTGCCTGACACCGTTCGAACAACAAACCAATACAGCTGCATGCCTTGGCTCTATTACCAAGACATACATTTCTCTGAGTCAAAAAACCCACCTCATTTCAATTGAGATTATCCCTGATTTACCAGAGATCTCCATCTATTGTGTACCAGGGTTTTATACTTTTCATTTTGATCCCTCAAACTCTCTGCTCTGTTCTACGTGACTTTCTATCATGTGGAACAGTGCTCTTGTCTATATCCACAAAGAAGCTTAGAAGCCAAAAAAACAGTGAAGGGATGCAGCATCTAAACTACCAGAAGTTCTGCTCAGACACTACTCAGGTCAGGCAGTACCTATGGTTTTATCATTCAGGCTTTTTCAGTGCTCCACAGCTCAATGCTGAAATCAAACCAAAGCCCCACCACAGCTGGCTAGTGGAAGATTAAACATTCTCCTGCCTGCCCTGGCTTTGGACACAGTGTTATGGGCTGGTTGTTCAGAGTTTCCATACCCTTCCCTAGTTGCTACAAGACACTAGCAGAAAACGTGTGGGTTGAAATACCTCTTCCTTTCCCCCTCTTGCCCACACCCACTGCTTAGATCACTCACCCAGGATGTGGGTGGGACCAGCTAACTTTCTTATCAGCAGGATTTGCACTCACATCGTGAGCTTCCTAAGAAAGAGCACTTACCCTCAGAACTGAGGTGCACTCATTCATTGCTGTTGAAGCTGCCATACCTCATCTACAATATTCACTGAATTAGAAAGATGGAGATTTAGCATGATACTCTATCCTTGTGGTCAGGGCACCCACATGGGAAGTGGAACACATGGACTCCAGCT
>Ga0181612_140690_pt1 | contig 14217 bp, 8 predicted proteins | sample HoacroProtozoa21_FD_119630 | JGI IMG/M metagenome (GOLD analysis project Ga0181612, IMG submission 119630) | Hoatzin crop microbial communities from Cojedes, Venezuel. Combined Assembly of Gp0051906, Gp0051904, Gp0051908
AAAAAAAAACCCCAAACCAAACAGCACACCCTCCAGGCCTCTGTCCGGTGCCAGCTGTGACATGCATGGGAGCATGGTGTGGACCGCATTAAGGTAAAGCGGCAGCATCCCGTTATGAAGGGAAGAGGGTCCAGGCTGGGCAGTTTGCTAGGATCAACATCTGCCTGAATCTTTTCTTTTTGATTAAAAATCTCTGTAGTCTAAGCTAAGCCCAATGTGTCTTTAAAAAGTTAAATGGTTCCTTTAAGGTTACAGCTGTCGCTGTCTAAATCTCTCCTTTCTTGGTGACATTACACATATCTATGAGAAGGTTTTCCATGGTCGCAGCATAAAGAACTGATGTTTCATTAAGGCTTTTAAATCTTCTGTCTCCAGAAAAGTTCAAATCTCTGCCACTACTATCTTTTTCTTTACATACTCTGAAAGCATGATCAGTCTGACCTTCAATCTCCTTTGCCTTCTGCACTTATCTCCTTTGTCTCCTTGTGATTCTGTATATATTCACTTTCAGAATAGATCATGTCTTCAGTTTCCCCCACAGATTTCATGCCCATAACCTTTTTAGTACTAAGAATTGAGCCCCACGGCATGAAACCTTGATTCCCCAGCAAAAAATCTGGAGGATCAAGAATAACATTCCTCAATTTGTTTCAAGGTTAAACATTTACTCAGTTTTGTTTGTTTTTAAAGAGCAGGTCATACAATTTCTCTGAGAAGCAGAGTCTACCAATTAATCTCATATTACTGAACTACAATCACTCTTTCTTTACAGGAACAAATACAAGCACCACTAAAGCACAAAAGGCACCCAGAGAGTAAATGAGTGGGGAAAAAAATCACTACAGAAAATGATCTATACTACTTCCTTTAAACGCACAAGTGTAGGAGGTGTTTTTTCCCTTGTTTTTCTGAAGGAGGGCTTAAGTTCCCAGCCATTGAGCAGTAGCTTATCGTGTTGCCTTAACTCAGCAACTACACAATCTCCATCACTGCCATGTTTTAATGAATGCTAAAAAAATGAGTGATTTAATCCAGCTAATTTTGATATTTCAGTAGGGGAGAAAACTAAGCATTTCAGATTCTACATTCCTGACAACCAAGAAGATCGGCTAAGTACAGATGGCACATTTAGTCATTTAACCTGTAGGATATTTTACAAATTGTGGAAATATTTTTATTATAGGAAAGGAAATGGGAATATTGTGTCCTACCAAATCAATTCTAACAATGTTTACATTAGCAAAAATTAACGGTCAAGTATTAATCCCTGAACAACATACTTTATAAATAAGGTAGGAGGACTGGATATTAATTTTCACAGTCTGAATGCAATGTCTCTTGTGACTAAAGGATCTGAACCATGCCATAACTTCAATGTATTTTTTATTAGTACAATAAGTCTGTCCAACTGTATGATATACTGACATTATGCTTGAGATACCACTAAGTATACAGGGTAATACTGAAGCCAACATTTCTTGGTCGCTGAAGGATTCAGTAAATACAGCTGCAAAGTGAATCAAAAAGCATAGCAAAACTGACACCTTAAAAGCATATTTTGAAAGCACTAACTATTGCTACAAATGATCACAGGAAAAAATAAAACACAGTTTGCAAAGATCTAGTTCTTCTCTTCAAAGGGAAGATGACGAAAGCAAAGTGTTTAAGGTGCTTATACACTCTTTCAAAATCACTCTTTAAGAAGTAAAATAATGATGTGTCCTAAGAGGTAAGCCAGCAGATGACCCATAAATACCACGACCAATGTACTGCTAGCTTAAACACCATATTTATCCCACCTATCCTCTCTTTCACAACAGAATAACATGGCAAACACTTTCAGAAAAAAAGCCCGTGCTAGAACAGGAAGGTTTGTGTTTCTCCATCAAAAAGCACCGAGAAATTTAAGCATGGGATCTCATGACCTGCTCACCTTTCAATCTCCAGTTTAAAATCTCCACAATATGGCATAAAAAAAAACTTATGTAAAATTTGTACATACACATCTCCTTAATTTTAGGGTAATTAACCATAATCTAAAACATAAGCTGTTGTCCGTGCAGAACTTAAGGTAGAAAGCATAAATTGCCATTCAAATATCAAGGGTACGTGTGCTGCATTTCTGTTTCACTTTAGATTTAACAACAATTGAAAGATTTTTCCAGCTTTCCCTAAATTAGTAGCTGCTTCAGCAATTATGAACAGTAAAAATGATACTTCTTTCTATATCTTCATAAGCATTGACCGGATTTCAAATTCACTAAAGTCCCCATTCAGCTAAATGGAAAAAAAATGTAAAACATACAATTTGGTCAAACATATTTACAGTGTATATGCACAGATCTTTATTGTCAGGACGACAGCAAAGTCAGATTCACAGAAGATTCAGCCAGTTATTTGGAAAACCAGAGGTGTGGTGGTTATGACTAGTTTGCAAAGATCCCACCTCTGATTAATCAAAAGACCGCTCCCAAACCCTAGTGTTTATGCTTATCCACCATTAGCCCAAAAAGACGTTAAAAATAAAAAGTCAGATGGATCCTGTGTATGGATGAGCTTAGGTTACACAAAGACTACGTTTCCATCTGAGCATTATTCATTCCTGAGTGTCTGGAAACTCACAAGAATAGAAAAAAAACCTGAAAATAGGAGAAATGGGTGGCTTCTGAATTACAATTAGATGATGGACAGTGAAGAGAAAGACAGATATTCCCAAAAGCCTAAATCTTGTCTTCACTTAGTCAACTGTGGGTGTGTCTGCCTGAACCACTAGGCAAAACAAAACAAAAAAAAGATTTATTCATACTGTAGTAAAGATTTTAGAATAAGATCATTCAAGTATTTGTGAGCTGAAGGACTGGACTTCCAGGTACATGTTGCTTTCACGACACTGTTCAGCTTGTAGTCTAATTCAGTATTCAAAAGAGCAGTATCACTTCTTATCTGCATTCAGCAAGGATGGTTCTTCAAGTTTAGTATCCAAATTCACTGCTCAGGTTAAAGCCATGGCAAATAATCCCAAAGCAAATAACAGTTACATCTTCCCCACAACCGATATCTTGTTTTCAGGTTAGTGATGTTTTAATTTGTTGTTTACTATTTTATGAAAAAAAATCATATAGGTTTGAATTAATCTACTTTGTATTTGTGGCAGAGAAAATCTTTTATTATTACCTTTCAATTAAAAAGAAATAAAGCAGGATTGTGAGGTAAGAGAAAAGCTGGGGAATTCCTACAGAGTAAGCAGTAAGTTCACAAATGTAGCCTTGTTCATTGTTCCCTCCCTGTAGGTAGATGACGGTGGTGGTGTTTGTAATTATACATCTATCAGCAGCAGCACAAAATATTTAATTATATTTCTGACACATTTATTTCCATGCTCTCTGCTTCCCTCAAGTGCTAGATATAATCACCCTGCTGGACTCCAACCAGCTATAAATCACTTGCTCTACATGGCTTATCACTTCATTTATATTAGCCAGAAAGCCCACAGTAAAGCTGCAAGTACCAAGCCACCCCCCCAGCAGCTCCTTTATGGCCCTCTGCACCCACTCAGGCACACACCTGGCTGACATTAAACCACCAAACATCCTGCTGCAAACACAGCACTACTCAGACCTTCCTTAGTGCTCACTCTCTCAGATTAGAGCTGAGCACCTTTACCCTCCCCAGCATAAAACATCAGATTACTTTCATGAACATAGAAACTTTTTCCTTTTTTTTTTTTTTTTTTTAAGGGCTTGGAGCCTGCGCAAGCCCAAGACTCTGCAGCCCTCATTTCTTTGAATTAAAATAAGGGAGGTCATCCCCTTGAAGCTTCCACTGAAGAGAAAATCTTGACTTTGTTGTAATTAAAACACAAATGTGTATCAGTTACTTAAAGGTGAAAGCAAGTGGAAAATATGCAGCAGTGCTTTCAAATACGACTCTCAAAAAATACCAAATACCACTTTCAAAAAAACACTACTTTCACACAGCGTTTATCTCAGTAGTGACCTAGAAGACACAGGGGGTGGCTGTTGTTTTGGGATCTGTATAAACAGCATCTACTGTGTAAACAATAAATACAAATATTTTTCCTACTGCAGTCAAAACTGAATATTATTTGGTGACACCTTCAACAATTCTGAATGTGGAAGAGCCAACAGTAGCCATAATTACATTCAGTATGGCAGGGGCTTAAAAAAACCCATCTTTCATTAAAAACATCAAGCTACGCCCTTGAATTAACATGTCCAACACATATGTCATCACGCTATTCCTAGAATCATGGTATTTAACCGCATTTATATATAAAGAACAAGTGAGTCACTGAGCAAGTCTTCACAGAAATTTAAATTTCACATTGGGCATCACTTTAAATCACACTGATTTTATAGAACTCATACTGGACAGCGAGATCGAACTCAAGACATCCGAAGTGGAAAATACACATATCTAGTACTCATAAGAAGTAATTGTAGGAGATACACTGTGATTCATACTGTGCAGTATTACTTAATTAGCTACTTCAGAAAGGAATTCTTCACAGTAAGAAACAGCTACTTAACAAGAATGGAAAGCTTCTGGTCCCTAAACAAAAAGGCAAACAGCTCTTAAATTTCACAGATGCATACAGACTCTACTGCAATAAATTTTACTATTGAAGATGCTTCTTTTCAGTGTTGTAATACTGTTTCACTTGAGACTCATAGAATGTGTCATACAGGGTTCTTGAACACCAAAATATTGGCGAGTTAAATCTGAGCACTCTACCACATTCTTAACATATATTCTTTACTAAGAGAGGATTTGATATTGCTTTAGCATTTATAAAATGTACATGAATATATCAACACATTTTATTAACTTAACAGAAAGCCCCATGCAGTAACTATAGCAATTGACTACATCCAGTTTTCTCTGGTTTGCTGCATGGCAATAATGGCTTAGTACATATTAATCTGGCATTCAGCTGTTCCAAAAGCTAATAAAGTACCTTTTGTACCATCTTTGTTATACATAGTTATTTATACAAATGTGATTGTACCTTGAACCACAAGAGAATAAAAGAATGAAAACCTGTGTGTCCCAAGATCTACAAAAGCTTCTTTCAATGGCACAAAACCAGCCTTCGCGCAGTGTGTGATACTAAATCTCATGGTGGACCTACATGGAGAACACCAAGCAGTGCAGCACAACAGCCTGCATAAATTACCGTACCGAGGTGGATGGCGTCTGCCTCAATAGTGCCACATTAGACTCTCCACACGGAAACATATGATGTGTCTCAAACTCGATAAACGTAGATATTTTCTACAACATTTTTCTGTTTTTAAATATGCAACATGATCGTTTTCTAGAAAATAAATCTTGCAAACTGATAAGCGTTATGGTTTGCTTGGATTTGTGATAGCCATCTGGCTTCAAAACAATTGCATTGATACAGAAAATTGATTGCTAAACTATTGTCTGTAGCTATCATTTAAGGAACATATGCTTACATGTTCCCATCTTCGTTTTCCGTCCTTTCTAAACGGCCAGAGGCTGCATTTAGCACACACAGAAAAAACAAGAGACATGAGCTGCAAGAAAACCCCACAAACCCCTCATGAATTTGATAGCACTATAGCAATGTATTCAAATGAGCTACTGCACTGCCGTGATTCAGACAGGTCCCACAAAAACACATAGCTGCATTCATACTTGATAAGGTATCTGCAGCATTTCTAAATCAGTGTGCTTAGTGTTGTTTATGAGCAAAACCAGGTACAACAAGACAATAAACTTGTATAATTTTTCATGCTTTAATAAGGCAATTAATTTATAAAGCAGTTTATACAGCAAAGGAAGTAAAAATATATTGATACAAAGGGGAATTTAAACATACAAGAATAATTCAAAGTCTAGTTTTCTATTGCATGCAATAAGAATTTTCAGAGGTGGTGTTTTATAAAGCACGTGCAGATTAGATTTCAGGTCAGTAGATGTAAGGTAGTTCAAGAAACTTAAGTTTTCTTACCACAACAAAAAAGCTTTGAGGAAGGAGGACATGCTCATGCTCCAGTGTCAGTCATCTAGGTAGCTTTTCAGAGCTTTTTATAGCTCTGTGCATAGAGTGCCTTTGGCTTCTTCTTTTCTTCTCCTTTTTCATCAATTAAATCTTTTTTACTCTGCTCCTGTATGCAAGTATCACTGTAGCTACAGAACAGACCTGGCCCATTTCAGGTCCTCTGGTTTCAAGGCAATGATTTTGGAAACACCTTAAACTACATAAGCCAATACTGAAGTTAGAAGTAGTTTTCAACTTCGATCACAGCCTTTTTCCACTTACTTCCTCCCTAAATTGTTCAGTCCTGCCTCAGACCTTTGTATCTGAAGGGGCATTTGTGAGACATGAGAGAGAGATCAGGAAACCAAATTAAAATACGTCCATCAAAAATATGTGTTTAGTTTTAGCCTGGCTCCCTAAGTAAATGCCTCTGCTGGCACAAAGGATGGGGCAAAATGAGCCCAGAAGCACCCTTGGTACCTTACAGCGTTAGTGAAACTACAGCTTTAGCAGTTTGACAGAAACAGTACATACACTTGGTTGTTCAATTATGATGGCTGTGTGATGGGATTAAGTGGGGCAGAGTAGTCATTTTGGACTGCTGCTAAACATTTAGTTCTTCCTCAGGTATTCAGACAGAAATAACAGCAGAGTCTGCATTGACATAAACAGACAAAAGGAAGGCTGAGCAACGTGACCTAAATATAAGATGCTTAAGACCTGTAAGGAATCCCCAACGACAGAATCTTTTAGATCAACAAAAGCTAGGAAAAGGCAAAAAAATTCTATGAAGTCTTGATCTATTATATTATTCAGCATCATTATATTTTCTTCAGCAAGTACTAAAGATGCTTCAAGTGACATTTCAGGGGCATTTTAGTGCTTCTTGGCACCCTGATATCAGTGCTGAAACAAACTGAAGTGACAGCATATTTTAAATAGGACTTGACTATTCCCTGACCCCTTTCCCCGCTAACCAAAAACCACTGGCAAACTAGACGGCATCTAGAATACACTGGGGGAGGGAGAAGGGGGTGTAAGATTTAAAAAAAAAAAAAAAAATTCAGAGACTTTGTGAAAAATACCAAAATTTCTGAAGAAATTCCCATTTTGCAAGTTTCTCAATACTGCTGTGCTCAGAAGCCCACTGCATCAAGTACTTGGGTTTGTTACACTGGGACACATCCATCTTTTAGATGGGGAGAATGCCATACAGCTGTATTACAGTATGGTCATGAGACTTCATTAATATCTGTCAGGTGCTCCAAGCTTCTCAAACCAAAGACTTCATTTAAGTGCTAAGTCACCTACAGACAGTCAGTCACCTGGTTTTTCCTGGCTTTACAAGAAGTCATGACCTTTTGTAGCATTTCAAAGCAGTGCCCGAGCGCCACGTCTTTTCCAGCAAAAGTTTAGGCCCCGCTGTGCAGTTAAAGGTCTTTCCCTGTAATTACAGATTTGTCTTTTTGCAATTTAAATAGCTTCATATTTAAGCTCTTTTTCCATTGTTTCATTCACCTACAGCACACGCCTTGTAATAGAAAGACAGCAGAGAAGTATGTGTTGAACACGTTTAGGTTACAGACTGGCGACTTCCTTTGCGGCTGTGTTCAGCCCATTTTCAGAGACAGACAGCTATGCAGATATGGGATACGCAGCTGAAGAACAGAAAGGCATGGGGAGTTACAGCAGGGCAGGAAAAATGTTACAGTTGTAGGTACAGAGAGATCTACAGCATTATTAGACTTCAGTTGCCTTCCTACACCACCACTCTTTCTGAAAAGCCTCTAAACACTTGAAAGCATGATCTTGTCTACAGTATTAAATGCTAGAACAGCTCTTTCTTCCACCATATGTTAGAGTCACAGCAGTAAGGTTAATGCCATCTTTGAAAGCCCTTGTAGTATTTAAGAGCTAGATGGGGAGTTTCAGGAAATTATTGCAGTTTTCAAGGTAAACTCTGAATTTGTGCTGAGAATTGAGTAGTGTTATTTTCTCCGGGTTTTTTTGCTCTGTGGTTTCACTTATTTTACGTAACTATATTTAAAACACACATAGTTGGAACTTTATGAAACTCCCTGCACAAAGATATTATCAGGTACAAGTTGCTCGCTATGACCATGCACATAAAACCTCTAGGCTTCATAGAAAAACAGATTAATTTTATCACTTTATTCCCTATCACTTTCTTCCAGCCCCCACAAGGACACACACATATTTTCATGGCAGAGATTTTGTCAGATGCTTCTGCATTAGCAGCAGCAGCACTGAAAGCGCCTTCGTCTTACAGTATAGAACCAGTAGATAAATCTTGCACAATCTACAAGTGACATAATTGAAGAGAGACAGGGGAAGAGGAAAGTTAGAGCTGGTAGCTGAAAATGTGTATGTGCTGATAAGGAAAATGAACACTGCTAGACAGAGAAGTGGTATTGGTGTGATCACTAGAGACTAAATCTCAGTCTGGAAGCACAGTGGCTTGTACTCATGACCTGAGAGAGGGAATAGCAATCCAAGCTGGACTTGGCCATAAGGTTCTGAATTGTCCTTAAAATAGTGACTTCTAAAAAAAGAAAAAGAAACCCTTCTTCATAAGCTTCCCAAAACACCCAGCTTCAATTCTGCAAGACCACTTCCACAGCCTTCCCCCTCAAACACTTCATCTTTTCAACACAGGCCCCACGTTCACCCTGTTTTACTCCTCCTTATTGCCTCTTTCTCTCACCAAACCCAGATTCCCCACCCTTGGATGATCCACAAGGCCATGTCAAGTCTCCATTTCCTCAGCCTCCCAATGTTTTGCCCTTATTTCACAATCTTCCTTGGAAAATCAGATCCCACGACTGTTTCTGGCTGTAGGAGAGCATGCAGTCAGCTAATCCACTTGCTTGCACCCTTCCTGTGCACAGTGCAGATCATCTGAAATCGTGATCAAGGCTTGATAAATTATATTTTATCAAGATCGTTAGTGCTATGTTTAATATATTACTTTGTTGCAGAAAACTATTTGTTTACAATTTGCTTCAAAATAATCCATATAGTTATTGTTAGTGTTCAAGCATTCTTTTATAACCTTCCTAGTTCTTTCAGATTTTAGGTAACATTAGAATCAGATTTAAGCATCCTGTAAAAGAACCTGCCCTCCACAAGGAATTACCAAATCATGGACAAGAATTATAATGCAGAGGATAAAGAAGTTACCCTCTTAACATATAAATTGGATTCGATAATCACAAATTTATCACGCAGTCAGAGATGTATCTTAGAATTTTAAAAGACTGAGATTCTTCAAAGTCCACAGAAGAACAAGATAGAATGCAAATACATATCATTGAGTTGTTTTGTGTAATTCTCTCTTGATGTCTCCTCTTTGGTTTTCACTTCAGCACTGAAACAGTATTACTTGGTTTACCAACACAGCCCCTAGTTTCAAGTCTAGTTTCACGTAAATCCACCTGTCATACATGGTTGTTATTTTTGCCTCAATGACTACACGTAGTTTGCAATTATATTGTAGATGGCTCCATACTCAATGATAAACAAGCAATGGAGATAATGACCTTTGATAAAATTCCACCTAAATCCAAAAAAGTAGACAATGTACAAATAGCTGTTTGTTTTTTAAACTCAATTTCTCCCTTGACTATACAACAACACATTTTTCCTCAAAGGTTGTCTACTCTCTTCACTGACTTAAAAAAAACAAAAAAGCAAACCAAACAAGCAAAAAACCCCCACCCAACCAAAAAACCCACAAAGATACTTTACAATTAAAATTATCTCGCTGAAGAATTTTGCCGAGTATTGTCTTTGGCAAAGGTGCAAGCCAAAGAGCTCAGGCAGAACTCAGGTCCTGCTTTCAATTCATCCATAATGCTTTGCAACGCTGTTATGCAACATTCTACCTCTGCCAGGGTTTTGGTTGCTTCTCAACCTGAACTCTTTTTCTCATTCAAAATTCTCATCAAAATGTCACAGAGCAGAGGATCTCTATCTGCATCATTTGTATCCCTGAGCACTGTTTTGACTGTGTATGAAGAAATTAATGTCTGAAATGATACCCTAGAAATGCACTGAATAAGAATGAGATTAATAGGCAATGATTTACAGAACTAAATGTTTTTTTAGCTTTACATTAAGATTTCTGTTATTTTAATCCTGTTCATGAAATGTGAAATATACGCTAAAGTAACTAAGAAACTTCAATCAATAATTTTATTTAAAAAAAAGAAAAACACATTTTGGCTCATGAGAGGACTTCTAGGACACAGGGTGCTTTACCCTTCTGTTGTTGTCCATCGCACTCAACCTGTGAAGCACACCTCAGAGACAACATGTGTCATCGCAGAAATGGTATACACAATGAAGAACTTGGATAACTGCATTTTTCATTAAAGTTCATACAGTTTTAATTCAGTGGGAATTAGGTCAGACTAACAGAAAAGCATGGGAATCAAAGCTCATGAAATACAGAGGGAACTAAACAACACACAGCCACAAATTTAACTGCTAGACAACTCTAATTCTCAAAATCTTCCTTTACTGAAAAGTTGGCATTATTTATGCATTCAAGTCACCTAGAAGACTAAAGAGCATAAATTATTCCACCGCACATTGGCAGTAAATTTACATTTACTCAACTGGCTTCAGATCCGATTGTTTCAGGTGGTCGAATAAGAAAAACTTTTATATTTGATTATATCTTAAAATTTTGCCATCTGTTCACAAGCAATTTGCCAACTGAAAGACGCCAAAAATCATTTGATAATTGTTGGAGTTTCTCACTCTATTATTGATTGTGCATGACCATAAGACAAAAGCAGCTTATGACCTGCCTGGATTACAACTGACTCATAACCAGACTCACACGTATAATTTACAGAGGAATTCAAGCAGATAAATACATCACAGCAACAATGCCGGTTCTCCCACATATTCAAATAAATAAGCAAAGGTTTTATTCTTGTAGCAGAATGAACTGAGAATTTATCTCTTCACAAACTAAGGAAATATATTAGTAATGTTACCAAATTCAGAGGAATTGTTTCTACGAATAAGAAGTCAAGGCCATGAATAAAACCTGAACAATCTGAACCACTGAGCAAAATCTACTTGCCAAGTGCCTCCACCAAGCTGAATATGACTACCCAGCTTGGCTTCAATTTTTGTGATATATGTTTTCCTTTCATTCACAAACTCAAGTGCATCTCATTCATGCTGGCTCTGCCACATCTACGAAACAGAGGAAAACTGAACAGGTAACAACACAAACAACTCTGTGTAGGATACACAAAGGTATCTTCAGGGAAAAAAAAAAAAGAGTACATACAAGGGGAATGCAGCCCACTTGTTGGAAGTTTTCTCATCTCAAACATTCAAAATGTCAAGATAGTCAATAAAAACATTTTCCAGTGTAAAAATCTTTCAATTAAAATGGCTTGTGCACTTTATTGCAAAGGAGTTAGAATCCTAAGGAACTACCCACATACAAGAAAGGGACTCGACTGCTTCCAAGACCATCACAACAGATATTCCATTTTTAGTTTTTGCCAGCTAGCTTATACACTACATAATCTTCTAAGCTGTTAGAGCATTTCTAATCAACAGTCTTAAAATCAAATGACACTAATTATAATAGGAACTTAAATTATAATTTAGCTATAGAACAAAACATTACCAAAAACTAGGTAGAGAAAAAACTTTCGATTTCTAGGCTCAGAAAGAAATTCTCACTTATTTTAATTAAAGTTCTGGTCAGCAAGCAACATGAAAACAGCCACAGAGTTTAAAATATTAACCTTTGTCTATTCATAAGGCTTCCAAAATTCATATGTTTACCCATTGAAGAAACCTGAGGCCACCCCCCCAAAAAAGGGATGGATATAATTACTTCTTCAAAAGTTCAAAAAGGAAGCCTGAAAAATAATGAATACTAGTGGTAATTGCCTTCAAAGTTCTATCCAGATGACCAAATGCAAAACTGTTTGGAGCATCCTTAACTGCAACTAACACTTTCCAAAAAAAGGGGTGCATTAAAAATGAAATTTGTTCATTCGGATGAGGACTTCTCTCTTTCATATTCCAGACAGTTTTACAACTGTGAATAAAAATATAGACAGGGCAAAGGACAAGTACAACAACATGCAAATGAAACTAACTTGTAAGACATTTGTCATTTTAGTTGCAATTGGTAGCAATACCAGTACTGTGCCACACTGCTGAAGAGTCAGAGAGCATCTGCTTTAAGCTCCTTAACTCTTAAGGAGGTTGACAGTCTTCCCAATAACAGGAGATAAAGGCAGCATCGTACACATCTTTGAAAGAAGCACTCTTTAGCAGTGTCTCTCTCAAGCCCTTCCAGCTCTGCATTGATTAATTGAAAACAGGTACAAGTTAAAGATACTTGTTGAATCTCTCTTTGGCTGCTTGCAGGCACTGCTAACCATTCTAAATGTGATAATTCACCCAGGCTTCTGCTTAGCCTATATGCATACACCAACAGATAATTATCTTTACACTTGCTGTGCATACAATATTAACGTACAGTACAGGTGGATATTAAAGTAAAATAGACTGTCAGCCTAATAAAGACTGCATTAACAATAAAAAAAAAGTCTATCCCAAAAAGCACATTTTGAATGCATAAATTTCAGAAAAAAAAATCCTGATGAAGATGCAGTACTCCTTGTGGCATTATTTCAAATCCTTCCTCAGTCTTGTCTACACGTGGTGACCACCGCATGATTTCAAATGTTCTAGGTATCAAAAGCATTACAGAGTCAAAGTAGTTTATGAATTTTTGTATATATTATTTTATTTTTTATTTGACTATTTCAATGGCTGCAGAGAAAGTGAATTATTCCCATTCCAGCTCTACCTGGTTTACAGACTTAACAAAATCCTTTCACACAGCAGCAGTAGAAACTACAGGAAAAAATAAAAGAGGGGAGAGAGGGGGGAAGAGCAGCTATATCCCATGCATTTGGTTAGGCTGGCAATCTGTCTTACCCTGAAACCCAAATTATGGGATGCAGAAACAAGGGCAGATGTGGACTGAAGTCATAAGTGACAAAGCTTAGTAACGTTACCTCTTTACCAAGCAAAACTGCTTGTTCTTCTCAATTGATTGAGGTCCCAGAACACATATTTAAGACTTGTTCCTAGTTTTAATTCTCTTTAAATCACTGAAGACACTCTTTAGGACTAGGATCTCATAGGGACTTGTTCCTTCATCAATCAGATCCTATTGTATTTGACAGCTATTGAACAGTGCACAGTAGTTCACCAAGTCTGAAGAAAATAAACAAAATGTGCTGAGGTCGACACCATGATAACAAGAAAGACTATAGCAAACAGAAACAGGCAAACCCTTCAGCACAAAACGATCTATTATTTTGTGGTAAGTTCAAGAAGGAAATAAAAATTTTTTTCAAAAAAAAGAAGTAACCCTGGGAAAGTCTGGAGAGCCTGAAGTTTTACCCCTTTGATATTCTTCATTAAATGCTGTCACTGCCACATTGACAGATGATGTATTGGATGGTAAATCATGTTGGAAATGGACTATAAAAACTACTTGCAGTTATGGAAACCATGTATTTTGGAAGCGTGTCATTTTACTTCGAGGCATATAGCCAAAATACAATTAGTAAATTTAAAGTTATATTGTAGCTGTTTATGAAGAAAAAGAGCTCAACATTCAGCGTATAAACAGCTTGCAGAAAGAATGTGGCAAGCACGTTTCTTCTTCCATACTTCTACAGGAACAATTCTGGTTTGGGAATTAAACAAGTATTTATGTGGGAAGACATAAGCACACAACTGCTGCTTTAGTGGATGGTGTTATCAGGTGGTGGCACAGTGTGGTAGGTTTTTTTTTGGGGGGGGAGGCAAGTGTTGTTTGTTTTGTGTTTGGCAGTTAAATAAAAAAGATTGAGAAATCAGCTTTCAGGCAGCTGGGTCTTTCTCCAAATTCAGCACTGTAGCTGGAAATCACTGCAGACATGTATATACACATGAGAAAGTATGTGTGTGTATATATATGTACGGAATTTTACTACAGAACCATCTAACACACTATTTGCAAGTACCAGAAAAAGAGAAAAATGCCACCAACGTTGCCATATGCATCTATGGCATTGGTCCACCTTCCCAAACATACTCACTGGCATTTTATTTTTTTTTTTAAA
>Ga0181612_146500_pt1 | contig 14217 bp, 12 predicted proteins | sample HoacroProtozoa21_FD_119630 | JGI IMG/M metagenome (GOLD analysis project Ga0181612, IMG submission 119630) | Hoatzin crop microbial communities from Cojedes, Venezuel. Combined Assembly of Gp0051906, Gp0051904, Gp0051908
ACCGTCATTGGTAAGAAGAATCAAACCTCTGGAATTTTTATCCAACCTTCCTATATAGAAGAAGGACTTGTATATCTTAACGGTAGAATCGCCGTAAACGGAGATAAGGTTGATGCAAGTGATGAGGTAAAATATAAAGGAAAGATTATATCGCCGACGGAAAGATTTGTTCTTCTTGCCTATAACAAGCCTGTTGGTGTGGAATGTACAACGGACAAGGACAATAAAGACAATATAATTAAAGCTCTGGGATATAAGGAAAGAGTTTTCTATATAGGAAGGTTGGATAAAAATTCCAGAGGTTTGATTCTTCTTACCAATGACGGTATGCTTTGTAATTCCATAGCAAAATCCGTTAATAATCATGAGAAGGAATATATTGTAAAGGTTAATAAAAAGATTACCGATGAATTTTTAGATAAAATGAGTAGAGGAGTCAGACTCCATGAAACCAGGAACGGCAAAGATATAATAAATACTGTGACAAAACCTTGTAAAATAAAGAAAATCGATGATTATACGTTTAATATAATATTGACTCAGGGTCTTAACAGGCAGATAAGAAGAATGTGCAAGGCATTTTCTTATACGGTAGTTGACCTGAAACGAATTAGGGTTATTAATATTAATATTGATAACCTTAAGGAAGGTGCATACAGAGAATGCAGTGAAAAAGAAATTCGGGAATTAAAGGAAAGCGTGGAATTAAAATGAATCAGTATATAAATAATGAAATTGAATCGCTTGAAAATATAAATCAATCATATGATAAAAATCAAACAGACAATAATAAAGATGATATAGCAAGAATCAAGGAATTGGTTAACATTTTAAATGAAGCATCAAAAGCATACTATCAGGAAGGCAGGGAGATTATGAGTAATCTGGCCTTTGATGAGATGTATGATGAACTGGAAGCTCTTGAAAAGAAGACGGGAATAGTATTGTCAAACAGTCCGACAGTTAATGTAGGATATGAAGTGTTAAGCGAACTTCCTAAGGAGAAACACAGTGAACCTATGCTTTCTCTCAACAAGACAAAGAGTGTGGATGAACTGGCGGATTTCCTGGGAGATAAAAAGGGTGTGCTTTCGTGGAAACTGGACGGTCTTACAGTTGTATTGACTTATGATGAAGGCAAACTTGTTAAGGCGGTTACCAGAGGAACCGGTGAAGTTGGAGAGGTAATTACAGAGAACGCAAAAAAATTCAAAAACATCCCATTGAATATAAAATATAAAGGAAAACTTATTGTAAGAGGAGAAGCTATAATAAAATATTCCGATTTTGAAAAAATAAATGATTCTATTGGGGATGAAAAGGAGAAATATAAAAATCCCAGAAATCTTTGTTCCGGAAGCGTAAGACAGCTGGACAGCAGAATCACAGCAGATAGAAATGTTAATTTTTATGCATTTACTTTGGTTCATGTTGATGAAGATATGCATAATTCAGTTAAATATCAGATGGAGTGGCTTGAAAAACAGGGATTTGATGCAGTAGAGAATTATATTGTTACAGGAGAAGATATTGCAGAAAGAGTAGAGTTCTTTTCTGAAAAGATTAAGACATATGATCTTCCTTCCGATGGTTTGGTATTGATGTATGATGATATAGAGTATGGCTTATCTTTGGGAAGGACAGCAAAATTTCCGAGGAACGGATTAGCTTTTAAATGGAGAGATGAGATAAAGGAAACTACGCTTCTTGATATTGAGTGGAGTGCCTCAAGAACGGGACTTATTAATCCTGTTGCGATATTTGAAAGTGTAGAATTGGAAGGGACTACGGTTTCAAGAGCCAGTATACATAATGTAAGTATAGCAGAGAATCTCATGCTTGGTATCGGTGATACCATAGAGGTTTATAAGGCAAATATGATTATTCCTCAGATAGCTTCCAATCTTACAAAATCCGGGCTTAAAAACGTACCGGAAACATGTCCTGTATGCGGCGGAAAAACCGTAATAAAAGAGGATAACGGGTTTAAGTTTCTGTATTGTATAAATGAGGAATGCCCTGCAAAGCAGATTAACAGATTCAGTAATTTTGTAAGCAGAGGAGCTATGGATATAAGAGGTATTTCCAAGGAAACTTTAGAGAAGTTTATAGACAATGGATATATAAAGAAACTTGGAGATATCTATAGGTTAAATAATTACAGAGAGCAGATAATAAGCGATAAGGGGTTTGGAGAAAAATCACTGGAAAATTTTGTAACATCGGCAGAGGCTGCAAGAAACAGAGAAGATTACAGAGTTCTTGCGGGACTTGGAATAACAGGTGTGGGCCTTACAAACGCCAGAATGATTACTGCAGGGGTTACGGAAAAATTGGATGATTATCCGGGTCTTAAGGCTGAGGATTTTATAAAGGTGGACGGAGTAGGTCCTGTTATTGCCGAAGCTATAGAAATGTATTTTAATAAAGAGAAAAACAAGGATGAGTTCTATGACTTGCTTAAGGAAGTTAATGTAATATACAGTAACGCAGAGGCAGTAGTAGGAATAGAACCCGGAGAAAGAACAACGTTCGAAGCGGGTACAATGTCGTTAGTAGGAATGACGGACGGAGAAACAACAATATCGGCAGCGGAAAATATGATTAAAGGAAAAACATTTGTGGTTACCGGTTCTTTGAATCATTTTGAAAACAGGGATGCTCTGAAGGATTATATTTTCAAAATGGGCGGAAAGGTTACAGGCAGTGTATCCAAAAAGACGGATTATTTAATTAACAACGATAATATGTCGATGTCTTCTAAAAATAAAAAAGCAAAGGAACTTGAGATTCCTATAATAACGGAAGAAGAGTTTATTAATATGGCAAAATACAAATAATTGATTATAGATAAGTTTATACGTACTAATGCCGGTATAGCAGATGATTGTGACGGTATATGACTTATACAGATGATTATGACGGTATATGGGTTGTTGTATTATGAGGTTCTTTGTGTTAAACTGTTTTATCTACAGATAATGTTATATCATTATCAGAGGACAACAATAAAATAGGATTTGATAATCATTGATGTTTAATAATCAGGATTTGCTAATTACTGATATCAAATCTTATTTAGCGAGAAAACATAAGAAAGAGGGCGGTATTATGCCGATTAAAGTACAAGCGGATTTGCCGGCAAAGGCGGTTATAGAGTCAGAAAATATATTTATTATGGATGAAGGCAGGGCTATAAGTCAGGACATCAGACCTTTAAAGATAGCTCTTCTTAATCTTATGCCCCTTAAGAATGAAACAGAGATTCAGCTTCTAAGAGCATTGTCAAATACACCTCTTCAGGTGGATCTTACTTTTGTAAGGATAGCAAGTCATGTTTCAAAGAACACGCCTGCCAGTCATATAAATAAATTTTATACGACATTTAATGAGATAAAGGATCAGAAGTTTGACGGATTTATTATAACCGGAGCACCTTTGGAAGATTATCATTTCGAAGAGGTTGATTATTGGGAAGAGCTTAAAGAAATAATGGCTTTTACGGAAACCAATGTTACTTCAACCTTCCATATTTGTTGGGGAGCTCAGGCAGGACTTTATTATCATTACGGAATAGATACTTATGAGCTGGATGAGAAAATATTCGGTATATATAAACAAAAAGTGCTTCATCATAAGGTTCCTTTAATGAGAGGCTTTGATGATTATTTTAACTGTCCGATATCAAGAAGATCGGATACGGACAGAAAGGCAATCAAGGAAAATAAAGAGCTTTTGGTTTTATCGGAATCAAAGGAAGCAGGACCTACAATTCTTATGTCGGATAACGGAAGAAAAATATTTGTTACGGGACATATGGAGTATGACAGAGTAACTCTTGATATGGAATACAAAAGAGATAAGGCAAGAGGAGTGAATATTCATATTCCGGAAAATTATTATCCTGACGATAATCCTATGAATAAGCCGGAACTTTCATGGAGAGCTCATGCTAATACATTATATACAAACTGGCTTAATTATTACGTTTATCAGGAAACACCGTATGATTTATATGCTAAGCAGTAGGGAAAAGTAATTAAATATATATAACTTAAAGAAGTACAGTAGAGAAAAGTAATTTAATACATATAACTTAAAGAAATACAGTACGGTATTAAACACGATAAGGTAGGTTTTACATGAATTTTTTAAAGAGTATACTAAATAAAATAAACAGTAATTTTATAAAATTCGGAAAATTAATATGGTCGGTTATAACGTATAAGGTTGTACTTATCATAATTATGGCTTGTTATATCATATATCTTCTGAATTCATTTGAAAGCTATGTTCAGTCTAAGCTTACAAAATATGACAAGGTATACTTAAGTTCTTTAAATAATGATTCTATTCAGAAGGTTAAACTAAGTATAGAGGATGAGTTCAAGGTATTGGAAAACCTTTCTCTTATGTGCAAGGATAATTATACCGAAAACAACGAGTATTTCAGCGAGACATTGGAAAGCAATGATTATGTGGGAATAGTTGTTCTTGACAATGATCTTGATGAGAGATTCTCAGTGGGAGTAAAACCTGATTACAATGTAGAAGGGTTTCTTGATAATGTAATGAAGGGTAAAAATACCATTTCAAAAATCATAACTTCAGAAACTGACAGCGTTAATTATATTTGTCTAGGAACTCCTTTGTATGACGAAACATCCGAAATGGTATCGGGAGCGTTTGTATGCATATATGAGGCAGAGACATTTACAAATGTGGTTAATGCTTCATCCTTTGGTAAAATCGGAGATATCTTTATAGTGGAGCAGAACGGAAAGATAATAGCAGGAACCTCATCGGTATCCGGTGATGATAATGTATTTAATATTCTGGAATCTGTCGATAAAAGTATTTCCAAAAAGCTGAAGAAGAGCCTTTTAAATAATCAGTCGGGAACTTTGACCTACGGAGATGATAATTATAAGAGATATGTAAGTTATGATGAGATAGATGATACAGATTGGTATTATGTGTCCCTGGTTTCAGAAAAATCTCTTTCTTCCACATCAAAACATATTTCAAAAAGAGCATATAAACTGATTAAGAATATCGTTATTTTATTTACGGTTTTCATATTTGTGACAATGATTATTGATATAAACATATATATTAATAAAAAATCTGAAACGGAAAAGAAAAACAACACAAGATAAAAGAAAAGATAGGTTTTTAAAAAATAAAATATTAAAGAAAATAAAATAACAAAAAGACAAAGATAAAATTAAAATTTGACAAAATAAAAAAAGAGCCTATAATAGTCTTTGTTGAAAATATATTTTATAGCTAGGGGAGCTTTTTAAAAAGCTGAGACGCAGTGTTGCGGACCCTCATTACTTGATCCGGTTAGTACCGGCGTAAGGAAGCAAAATTAAATTAGTAGCATAGCCTCCTTATGTAATTTATTGCAAAGGAGGTTTTTTTATGAGTAAATTAAGAGTAAAAGAAATAACATTTTCGGCAATTGCAATAGCACTTGGAGTAATACTTGGTATGTTTAAGGTTATCAAGATGCCTTTTGGCGGAAGTCTTACACTGTTCAGTATGCTCATTATGTGCCTTCCGGGATTTTTCTTCGGAAGATTCACGGGAATTATTGCAGGTGTATGCTGTGGCTTGCTTAATTTTATAATTGAGCCGTATTTTTATTTTCCTGCACAGTTTATAGTTGATTATATCCTTGCATTCGGTTCTCTTGGGTTAAGCGGATTTTTCGCAAATTCCAAAAACGGACTTATTAAAGGGTATTGTGTAGGTGTATTCTTCAGATATGTATTTGCTGTTTTATCCGGATTCTTATTCTTCGGAGAATATGCATGGGAAGGATGGAATCCGCTTGCATATTCTTTGGCTTATAATGCATTGTACATATTAACCGAGGGAGTGGTTACTGTAATAATATTATGTATACCTGCGGTCAGAAGAATAATTTATTCCGTTAAAGAAATGGCTCTTGATGAGGATGAAAGCGGTAAAGTAATAAAGACGGAGGAAAGTTAGTTTGTAAAAAATAAGCTTAATCTGAGACAGGTCAAAGATTAAGCTTAAAGTATCAAAAACATATCGTAAGAATTTATATTTTATGGTATACAGGGATGCGGTTTTCGTATGTGTTGACATGCGTAAAGCCGCATTCTTTTATTTTTTCGGTGGTTTCTTTTATCATATATCCCACATCTTTAGCAACATGAGCATCGCTTCCCAGGGTTATGAATTCACCGCCCAGCTCCTTGTATCTTTTTACGATTTCAAAACAAGGGTTTGGATTGTTGAGTCCGGATCTGTATCCGCTTGTATTTACCTCGATACCTTTGTTTAAAGATATTATCTTATTCAGTATTTCGTCTATCAGATCTATATAATCCATGTAATCATAGTATTCTTTGTTTGGAAAATATCTGACTACATAATCCAGATGACCGTATACGTCAAAATCGGAGCAGACCTTAAGATTCTCGATTATTGATTCAAAATATTTTGTTAAGGCTTCTCTGTTGGTGCGGTTTTCAAAAAAATTCGGATAATAGGGATCCATTCCGTCTACGAGATGAGAGGAACCGATAACAAAATCATAAGGACGTTTGGATAAGAATTCCTTTATTCTTGCAGTTTTGTCCGGTTCAATACCCATTTCCACACCGATGTTGATTTTAAGTTGTTTTAAATCTTTTAAGTTTTTCATGGTATCAAAGTAATTTTCGCTGTCCAGTTCGTATAAAACACCCTCGGCGTAAAAGTCAAAGTCGTTATGATCTGTGAAACATATGGTATCAAGTCCCTTGTCAACGGCTTTGTTTATTATATTTTCAACGGATTCGTTACTGTCTCCGGAGAATAAACTGTGTATATGGCAATCTGCGTAAAATGACATAATGGCCTCCAAATTGAATTTATATGTAGTTTAGCTGTTTTTTGCAAGTAGTTTAATTAAGTTGATTATTGCTTGAAAAATAAGATTTTTTTTAGAAATATCTTTTATGAGTATAGCACAAAAGGTATAAAAAAACTTGCAAATATATTCTTTAATCGTGCAATATAACGAAATAGCAAATTCCTACTTGATATTTTTTTATTTATTGGTTACAATAGCACATAGGTTAAAAAGCGATAAATGTTATATTTATAACGTCTCAAGCTTTTACAAAATATATTTATTAAATAATTTAGGAGGATTTAAAAATGGCAGTAAGAGTTGCAATTAACGGTTTTGGTCGTATTGGACGTCTTGCATTCAGACAGATGTTCGGAGCAGAAGGATATGAAGTAGTGGCTATCAACGATTTAACAAGCCCTGATATGCTTGCTCATTTATTAAAGTATGATTCTTCTCAGGGATCATATGATAAGAAGGACACTGTTACAGCAGGTGAAGATTCTATCACAGTTGATGGAAAGACAATTAAGATTTACAAAGAGGCTGATGCCAACAACCTTCCTTGGGGAGATTTAAAGGTTGACGTAGTATTGGAATGTACAGGATTCTATACTTCAAAAGAGAAAGCTCAGGCTCACATCAATGCAGGAGCAAGAAAGGTAGTTATTTCAGCACCGGCTGGTAATGATCTTCCTACTATTGTATACAATGTTAACCATGATACATTAAAGGCTGAAGACACAATTATCTCAGCTGCATCATGTACAACAAACTGTTTAGCACCTATGGCTAAGGCTCTTAACGACTTAGCTCCAATCCAGAGTGGTATCATGACAACAATTCATGCTTACACAGGTGATCAGATGATTCTTGACGGACCTCAGAGAAAGGGCGACAAGAGAAGATCAAGAGCAGGTGCTGTAAACATCGTTCCTAACTCAACAGGAGCAGCTAAGGCAATCGGTCTTGTTATTCCTGAGTTAAACGGAAAATTAATCGGAGCTGCACAGAGAGTTCCAACCCCTACAGGATCAACAACAATCCTTATTGCAGTTGTAAAGGGTGCCGTTACTGTAGATCAGATCAACGACGCTATGAAGGCTGCTTCAAATGAGTCATACGGATACAATGAAGACCTTATCGTTTCAAGCGATATCGTTGGAATGAGATATGGTTCATTATTTGATTCAACACAGACAATGGTATCTCCTATGGAAGATGGAAATACACAGGTTCAGGTTGTTTCATGGTATGATAACGAGAACTCATACACAAGCCAGATGGTTAGAACAATTAAATATTTCTCAGAGTTACAGTAATATAAGATTACAGTAATATAAAGTTACAGTAATATAATAATTACAGTAATATTTAAATCTAGAGTTAATATGATCCATATAGGGTCCGGTCCGACTGGAAGGACCGGACCTTTTGTGTTATATATGCTTAGTTACATATGTTTAAACAGGGAAGGAGAATTATATGTTAAACAAAAAATCTGTTGATGATATCAACGTAAAAGGACAGAGAGTACTTGTAAGATGCGATTTTAACGTGCCATTGGACGAGAATTGCAATATTACCGATGAGAATAGATTGGTGGCTGCACTTCCTACAATCAATAAACTCATTAATGACGGTGGAAGAGTTATATTATGCTCACACCTCGGTAAGCCTAAGGGAGAGCCAAAGCCTGAATTATCACTTGCACCTGTTGCTAAGAGATTATCAGAGTTACTCGGTAAGGAAGTTAAGTTTGCTGCAGACGCAAATGTTGTAGGAGAGAATGCTAAAGCTGCAGTTGCAGCTATGAACGACGGAGACGTTGTATTACTTGAAAACACACGTTACAGAGCTGAAGAGACAAAGAATGAAGATAACTTCAGTGAAGAGCTTGCAAGCCTTTGCGATGTATTCGTAAACGATGCTTTTGGAACAGCTCACAGAGCACACTGCTCAAACGTAGGTGTTACTAAGTATGTTGATACAGCTGTTGTTGGATACCTTATGCAGAAGGAAATCGATTTCCTCGGAAATGCTGTTAATAATCCTGTAAGACCTTTCGTAGCTATCCTTGGAGGAGCAAAGGTTTCTTCTAAGATTCCTGTAATCGAGAACCTTCTTAACAAGGTTGATACATTAATCATTGGTGGTGGTATGGCATATACATTTATGGCTGCTCACGGTGAAGAAGTAGGTAAGTCATTACTTGAGGAAGATTACAAAGAATATGCTCTTAAAATGGAAGAGAAAGCTAAGGAAAAAGGTGTTAAGTTACTCATTCCTGTAGATACTGTTGTAGCAGATGATTTTTCAAACGATGCAAACAGCAAAGTTGTTGAAAGAGGCGGAATTCCTGCAGATATGGAAGGTCTTGATATCGGACCTAAGACAAGAGAATTATTTGCAAGTGCCATTGAAGGAGCTAAGACAGTAGTTTGGAACGGACCTATGGGATGTTTTGAGATGCCTAACTTTGCAAAGGGAACAATCGCTATTGCAGAAGCATTGGCTAAATTAGAGGATGCAACAACAATCATCGGTGGTGGTGATTCGGCAGCCGCAGTTAATAACCTTGGATATGGTGACAAGATGACACATATCTCAACAGGTGGCGGAGCTTCTCTTGAATTCTTAGAGGGTAAGGAACTTCCGGGTGTTGCTGCTGCAAATGATAAATAAGATTAGCAAATAATTATTGTATAATCAAAAATAAATAAGATTAGCAAATAATAATTGTGTAATCAAAAATAAATAAGATTTACATATAAAGCATTATGCAAAATATGCAAATATGCAAAATATGCAAATATGCAAAATATGCAAAATATGCAAAATATGTAAAATATGTAAAATATGTAAAATATAAAACATATGCAAAATATATAGGATAATATAAAATTCGCGGAGGTTAATTTATTATGCGTAAGAAGATTATTGCCGGAAACTGGAAAATGAATAAAACACCTTCAGAGGCAGTTGCTTTAATCAATGAATTAAAGCCATTGGTTGCCAATGAAGAGGTAGATGTTGTATTTTGTGTACCAGCAATCGATATAATTCCTGCAGTTGAAGCTGTAAAGGGAAGCAATATCGTTATCGGTGCAGAAAATATGTATTTTGAAGAAAGCGGGGCATACACAGGCGAAATCGCACCTAATATGCTTACAGATGCAGGAGTAAAATATGTAATTATCGGACATTCCGAGAGAAGAGAATATTTTGCTGAGACAGATGAAACAGTTAACAAGAAGGTATTAAAAGCATTTGAACATGATTTAACACCTATTATCTGCTGCGGTGAAACACTTACTCAGCGTGAGCAGGGAATTACAATTGACTGGATTCGTCAGCAGATCAAAGTTGCATTCTTAAATGTAACAGCAGATCAGGCTAAGAAGGCAGTTATAGCTTATGAACCGATCTGGGCAATCGGGACAGGAAAGACAGCTACTTCGGATCAGGCTGAAGAAGTATGTAAAGCTATTCGTGATTGTATCACTGAGATATATGATAATTCGGTAGCTGAAGAAATCAGAATTCAGTACGGTGGATCTGTAAATGCCGGAAATGCTGCTGAATTATTTGCAAAACCTGATATTGATGGTGGTCTCGTTGGTGGAGCTTCTCTTAAAGCAGATTTTGGAAGCATAGTAAATTATAATAAATAATTTGCTTTGATTTTTGAAAGGAGTTCACTATTATGGGAAAAAGACCTGCGGTTTTAATGGTTTTAGACGGATACGGAATTAATGAAAAGACAGAAGGAAACGCAATAAAACAGGCAAATACACCTACTATGGATATGCTTATGGAAAAATATCCTTTTCAGAAGGGATATGCCAGCGGACTTGCTGTAGGATTACCTGACGGACAGATGGGTAACTCTGAAGTAGGGCATATGAACATAGGTGCGGGAAGAATTATATATCAGGATCTTACCAAGATCACTAAGATGATTGAAGACGGAGATTTCTTTGAAAATAAGGGCCTTCTTGAGGCTATGGATAATGTAAAGAAGAATAATTCGGATTTGCATTTATTCGGATTGCTTTCCGACGGAGGTGTTCACAGTCATAATACACATTTGTATGCTTTGGTTGAACTTGCAAAGAAATGCGACGTTAAGAATGTATATGTACATTGTTTCCTTGACGGAAGAGATACAGCACCTATGTCCGGAAAGGATTTCCTTGCAGAGTTAGAGGGAAAATTAAAGGAAATAGGAGTAGGAAAGATTGCTTCTATTCACGGAAGATATTATGCAATGGACAGAGACAGAAATTGGGACAGAGTTCAGAAGGCATATGATGCTTTAACTCTCGGTGAGGGTGTTAAGAAGGATTCTTCGGCTCAGGCTATCGCTGATTCCTATGCTGAGGAAGTTACGGATGAATTCGTGGTTCCTACTGTAATCTGTGAAGACGGTAAGTCTATAACAACAATCAAGGAAAATGATTCTGTAATATTCTTTAATTTCAGACCTGACAGAGCAAGACAGATTACAAGAGCGTTCTGTGATCCTGATTGCAGTGATATTGTAAGAAAGAACGGATATTTTAAAACAACATTCGTTTGCTTTAAAGATTATGATGAAACAATACCTAATAAGATAATAGCTTTTCCTAAGGAGGAAATCGTTAATACATTCGGTGAGTGGCTTGCAAAGCATGACAAGACACAGCTTCGTATTGCCGAGACAGAGAAGTATGCTCATGTAACATTCTTCTTTAACGGTGGACTTGAGGAGCCAAATAAAAACGAGGACAGAACACTTGTTAATTCTCCGAAGGTTGCAACATATGACCTTCAGCCAGAGATGAGCGCTCCTGAGGTAAGTGAGAAGCTTAATGCAGCTATAACATCAGGAAAATACGATGCTATAGTTATTAACTTTGCAAACCCTGACATGGTTGGACATACAGGTGTTATGAAAGCAGCTATGGAAGCCGTTGAGCGTATCGACGGATGTGTAAAGGGTGCTTGTGAGGCTGTAAAAGCTGCAGGCGGAGCAATGTTTATATGTGCCGATCACGGAAACGCAGAACAGATGATTAACTATGAGACAGGTGAGCCTCATACAGCTCATACAACAAACCCTGTTCCGTTTATCTTATACAACTATGATGAGGAGTACACACTTCGCGAAGGTGGAAGATTATGTGATATCGCTCCTACAATGCTTGAAATCATGGGAATGGAGATTCCTGAAGAGATGACAGGCAAGTCCCTTATTGTTAAAAAGTAATTTTACACAAGAAAGGAATATATGTTGTGGAAGTATTAGCAGAATGGTTTGCGGAAAATCTGGGTGATGTAATATCTCCCGAAGCGGTAATATTTATCGTTTCAATGATTCCGATTCTGGAATGCAGAGGCGGACTTGTTGTTGCATCCCTTCTTAAGGTAAATATATGGAAAGCTATACCGTTGTGCGTTTTGGGAAATGTTTTGCCTATGCCATTTATCCTTCTTCTTTTGGATAAGGTATTTAAAGTTATGAAAAACTTTAAACTGACAAGAGGTTTGGTTGAAAAGCTTGAAGACAGGGCTAAAAACAGATCAGAAGCATTGGAAAACGGTGAGTTTATAGGATTGTTGTTGTTTGTTGGTATTCCTTTACCGGGTACAGGCGGTTGGACAGGATCTCTTATTGCCAGTGTTATGAAAATAGATTTTAAAAAAGCAATCTGTGCCATTTTACTTGGAATACTTATGGCGACGGTAATCGTATCCATATTGTCTTATGGATTACTTGCAAATATTGTAAGTTAGACTTGTATTGTTACTACAAGGTTGCTTGCAAATATTGTAAGTTAAGCTTGTATTGTTACTACAAGGTTGCTTGCAAATATTGTAAGTCAGACTTGTATTGTTGTTACAAGAGTGCTTGCAAATATTGTAAGTCAGAATGTTTTAAATTAGATTTAAATAAGAGCTCGGAAGAAATATACTTCCGGGCTCTTTTTATTAATCTTTAAAATCTGTCTTGTTGTTATTTTTCTTTTTTGAGTAGAATACTCTGTTTATAAATCCCGCAAAGTAGGAATTAATCTCAGCACCGATAAACAGAAAATACATACCAAAATACAGCCAGATCATTAAAAGTATTATGGTTGCCAAACTTCCGTAGGTATATGAGAATTTACTGAATTTTGATATGTATACGGAATATATGTAGGAAAATATAATCCAGAACACAGCAGATGCGGCGGCTCCGGGAATTAATGAAAAGAATGCGGTTTTAAAGCCTTTTCCCAGTTTGAACACTATTACAAAGAATAATGTAAGGATTATAAAGGATATAAGATACTTTTGATCCAGAAAAACATTGATTAATCCACCGATTGTAGGGTGGGATTTTGATATCTCTGAATTGATTTTATTACCGAATACCAGAAGTGCAAGAAGCATTATGATTATTAAAATAAAAAATATCGTATACAGAATCGAAATAAATACCAGTTTAAAAAAGTTGATATTTTCTTTTTCGTTGTTAATGGCATCCAATCCCTTTATTAATGCATATACACCCTTCGCCGAAGGCCAAAGTAATGTAAGAATTGATACCGAAAGAATCTTTCCGCTGTTTTTCTCGAATAATTCCAATAATATGGATTCAGCCAAAGGGTCCAAAGGTGCCGGAAGAAAATCTGTGGTTACGTCAATAAGCACGTTCTCCGTAACCGGGAAGAAATCCGGAAGAAAATTGATAAACGTAAGAATTATGGACAGAAAGGGAATAAGAGACATGATGATGAAAAATGCGCTTTCTGCTGCATAACTGCTTATGTTGTCATTTGAAATTTTTAAAAATAAACCCTTAAATGCACGTAGAATTCGTTTCAAAACCCTTTCCTCCTTAAATTTACTGCTTAAAAAAGTTTATCACATATTTAAAATCGGGTAAATAAATAAAACAAAAGATGGAAAACCTTTTTTTAAAATATGTATAATATAAATGATTACGTAAAATCGATATTTAATATGTATTAAGAAAACAATTCTTAAAATGAATTTATAAAATCAATAATTAAAATGAATTTATAAAATCAATAATTAAAATAATTTTATAAATTTAACAATCAAAATGAATATACAAAATCCCCATGAAACCGCCTAATATATTGAAAAATAAGCGTTATTATGAGATAATAAAAAAAGATTATGAGTTTTCGGAAATAATGAAAATATGACTTTTTAAGCATATGGGATGGAGACCAACTATGAAAAGTCAAGTATAAATTGAGAAGAAATTTTATTCTTGTTATTTGATATAATGGTCGTAAAAAAGGACGACCTTAACAAGGCTCCCGCGAGGGAACTTTTAAAATTAATCA
>Ga0181612_117085_pt1 | contig 14216 bp, 7 predicted proteins | sample HoacroProtozoa21_FD_119630 | JGI IMG/M metagenome (GOLD analysis project Ga0181612, IMG submission 119630) | Hoatzin crop microbial communities from Cojedes, Venezuel. Combined Assembly of Gp0051906, Gp0051904, Gp0051908
AAAAAAAAAAAAATAGAACCTGCAGCGTGGTGTAATTAGAAAAGAAAAATGCTCCTCAGAAGAAATGCCCAACTGGCACCAGGGGAACTGTGGGTGTAAAGCTCGTAAGTGTTTGAACACCATCTGCCAAGGTATTAAAAATGCAATTCCAGGCACAAAAAGCAGCATAACAAATTCAAAAGCCTGCCGAGCACAAGGGGTCTGAAATCTGAGCTCTGAGAGGCCAGGAAGTAAAGAAAAAGTTGACAAGATGAGAAATATGTGTCTTCCTGCTTATGGCTGGTCACCACTGTAAATGTATATAGTTCTAAAAAAAATAAGCTAGTATGAACAAGAAAGCATATTCTTACTTTCAAGAATCAGTAGAATAGCTAGTTTTGAAGTACTTGTACTCACTTGCAGAAGTTATTTACTGCATGCTCTTTTTCAGTATAGAATAGAGTCGTTATACAGTAAATATCCTAGCCCAGAAACATATCCAAGCATTTATTCATGGCTGCTCCTGGCCTCCCTCCCATAAAGTTACTTTCCTCAGAGGCAACTCTGCTCTGCACTTCAGAGAAGCGGTCAGTGCAGTGCACTACCAGCATTGCCGATTTAGATATATTTAAAATTCAGTCCAAGACAGCAAGTGCTGGGCTCCAGGAAGAAAACGTGGTCTTGATGCGGTTTTCTGTTCCTATTATTCAGGATTTAGAAAGATTCTGATTAAAATGATCTTGTGAGCGCTTAAGTCAGAAGACAAAATGTAAACAATACACAGCCAGTTTCAGAAACTGTTACCTCTGAAAAGTAGATAAACAACAGCGTGTCCAACCTGTGCCAAGGCTACTCTGAGCTGAAGGTTAGCTACAAAGCTGTTTCTGAAGCAAGCATGGCTAAGCAAACAAAATAAAAGATAATAAAACCCAGAAGAACAGATAGTTCCGAAAGAGCAGCAAAATGCGCCTGGGTTGTGGATCTGAAAAAAATTCCTTAAAAAAATTTAAATAAAATGTGGTGTGAGCCCTGCGAGCCCCGGACCCAGCTCCATGGGGCTGGCCTCATGGACAGACAACCTGCAACTGTCCATGACAGTCCATGAGGTGGTAATGGCCCCAGATTACATCTTTCCTGGTCCCACCTAGGCTAGGACACATTGCACCCTCCACAGCCCCAGCTGGGCCAGCAGCATTACAAGATGGACTCCCAATGCATGAGCAAAGAGCACCCAAGTTGCTCCACTTGCAGAGCTGAACACCAGCGGCACCCCAGAGGAGCCTCACAACACACAGCTTCCGCCTTCCCATCAAACCCTGGCAGTGCCATCACATTCAGCGAGTTACAACTGTGGCTAAATCACATGCAGAGTAATACAAAATTGAATGTACAGGGATATCCAAGGCAAAAAATACACCTGGGAATAATTCATTACATTGGAACAATTTTCAGGTTGGTAATTACACATTATCTCTATTAAGACACTTGGCTTAAGCATTATTTGGACCTCTAGAATTATTGCATACCTCCTAACAAGATAAAACACTGTATCTGCTATGGTTGTCAAAATGTTCACGTCACATTCTAAAGCTAGGAGGCCTGTAACAAAAAGAAAGAGTTTCAGATGGTCTATTAAGTATGCCACATTTCAAAATGGTCCATAAACACTGTAGTAACTGGATTTAATGGATTTTTTTTTTTCCTCTCTCAATACACAAGCAAGCACCAATACTGGCAAAAGCAACCATGAACCTGTACGATGTATAGGACACAACTGCAATTGCTAACAGGACAGAATAATTTGTTCCACGCCTCTCGTATGAAGGCATCTGCAGAACAGAGGTCATTCTTCATTTCATTTCCATCCCAAATCTCTGTCTTAGGGGGGAAGAGTGCCTTCTTCAACAAAAATGGCTATGAAAATAAACCTCATTCCTTGCAAGTATTTCAGCTGAGAAAGGACTGTGGTTTTTAGTGAGGTCCTGGACTCTCAATAAGGCTTTTAATTAATCAATCATTAATTCATGAAATCTAAATAATTCATGCACCGCAAGGCAGCAGTACCCTCAGAGAGAAAAAAAAAAACAACGAGATGAACTCATCTGCTTATACTCCCCGTGTCTGGTGAACTTACTCTCCATCACCCAGTGGGTGGTATCCTGAGTAATACCTCTGTGCTCCTTGAAAAAGAAGGGGTTGCCAGGCTCCACACTGAGGTAGGCTCAGCATTAAATTGGAGCACAGGGATCTAGTGCTAAAAGGTCTCCTCACTTGGCTGGCTTAGCTGACCTCAGAGCCTCAGCTTTCTGGGCTCAGAGATAAACGGCTTTAAATGTTTCATCCAAATTCGTACTGCCTTCCCTTCCAGGCATACCAGGGCACCTTTCACTGGGGTCACCTGTCTTTTCAGCTACCTCAGCAAAAAGATGGATAGCCCAGCTGTCCAGGTACTGTCTGCACCAATTTTATCACATCAGACCATCTTCTCTTTACTGCTTTCATCAGCAGATGAGTGGTTTTGACTCTAAAATTGTGGAGAAGTTTGTATACAGCGAGACTAACTTCGTTTCTGCAAAGAGTCACCCCATGGTCTCCCATGGTCCTAGCAGGCTGTAAGAGCAGATGGGTGGATGCAAGATCATGGCCCTGTGCACAGCACATCCTGCATCTCTTGCACTTGCACCCACTACCACTACCACCTTCTTGTCTTAAGGCAGAGAGCTGGTGAGACGCTGCAAAGATAAGGCTTCAACTTGCTTTGTGTTTGTCAAGAACATTGTTGCTCTGTGGTCCAGTCCACAATGCTTGCAAGAATCAAGTTGTTCTTTACAAGAAAATTAAATCCCAGAAGAACTGTAGGATTTCACTGTACATTTGGAGCTTTGTATTTACAGGGCTTAGAAGCTCCATCCAGGAACCAGTCCTTGCTGCTCTCACTGGGATGGAAGATACTGAGCATCAGTTTCTCCTTCACTGGGAGAGGAAACGTGACCTTGGTGCCTAGTGATCACAGTCCTTACCGGGCAGGATGGGAGACCTGTGGCCTATTCCCATACACTCCTCCATTCGTCAGAGGGCATACTGATAGACTTGACCCAAGGCTTTCCCTTCTCTAGGGAGTGCCTGAATGATTCAGCTACCTAGTAATTCTCTTGCTTTTTAGAGCAATTGGTACTTAAGCATCCTATTGAAAGCACTCTTCTCCGCAAGAGAGGGAGTGTGAGCAGTCTATCTCACTACTCCTCATGGCCGGGTTCACTTAGAAGTGATAAACGTGCATTCAGAGTCCTCCAGCAGGAAGAAAATTAAATCCTAGGACTGCTTTCACTGGCTGAATGCTCTACCTGCTGTGTACTGCAATGAAAAAACGAGGGCAGATGGAAGGAGAGCTTCTGGATCATACACATATAATCACCCAAATGCAATATCTACTTTTGTTATCAGCCACTTTTAAAAGAGACTTATATTGTGCAGAAAACACAGCCAGAACAACCTCCAGACCAAAGGGAAAAGTGTCACTGTAGTTTCTAACACAGTATTACCAGCCTAGGCAGTGAAACTACCCAGGTCAAATTAATATCAAATTCCTAGAGGCTACAACAGACAACACTTACGCACAGGCCTTACTGCCAGGTGAATGAGGTGAAAGGGCCATTACATTTTGTACTAATTCAATTGCTTCAAGGATCAGACCTTGCAGCCATTGTCTCTACCCTATAAATATGCAAACTGAAAGATATCCAGACTTGCTGACATATGCAAAAGTAATTGCTTCAGAGACCCTAGATGATGCAAACAAATAACATGCCAGTTTAATGTCTGCTTCTCTTGTTTGTGAGCACAAAAATTGTCTCAGGGTTTTACATCCAGCTATCCTAGATGCTGAGTAAAAGATTTTTACTGAAGTTTTGCCAGGTAAAACTATGCTTCCTGTATTTACAGATTCACAACACAAGCTCCCTACACAGGCAAAGAAGCCCATGTAAAACAAAATATACCACGAGCACAGAGGTAACAGGTTTCACACGAGCAGGTTTCAGTATGTCCACCTTTGCCCATCAGGTGTTCTAATTTCTCAGCCAGGGTTTTGGGTGCTTTGTTTTTTCGGTTATGGTTTGGTTTTTTTTTTTAACTCTTCAATTTTTGTACAGCATATCGATTTAATATATCAGTAAATTAATCTAGTTATTTCATAAATATTCTTAAGTGGACTACATCGTAACTTCTGCACAACTAGAGAACAAAAAAATATTTTTATCCCCATAGTATCTACCAAAAGGTCCTGCTCTAGGATCACAGGCTTCTGTGTACGAAGACTGCAAGAACAATGTTTATCGCACACCAAATTCAAATTGCTTTCAAGTCTTGGAATAAAGCTTTGATGCATGCACATGCTTAGTCACCTCCTCTTAAATCATCAGCAGAACGTGGTTTTGCCACTGGTTTACTCATCTACTTCCAAAAATAGCATTAATTGGGCAAAATTCCTATTTCTTTAACAGATGCCCCGGGAAATTAACCTTCTTCCCTTCTCTTCTACTGTGGGTGTGTCTGTATCACATGCAAAACATGCCTGCTTCTTACAGCCTTAACTGCAGCGCATAGATCAGCTCTGCAAAGTCGTTATTTGCCAACCTTTAACACATAGCAGACTCTGGGATATCAACTTCTTCCTATACAAGGTGTGTATAGGGTTTCTATTAATTAATGTCAACTCATTAGAAACAATTACTACTTTTACCAGTAAAATGTAATTTATAGGTTTTACGCACACATTTTACATACAGTAGGGCATCTCCTGCAAGTGCTTGCGACCAATTCCCTCTTTAAGCATCTCGTGCTGCACACAGAGCAGCAATCATGAGAAGCCAACACAGGAGGGCATCTGCCACCCGTGCAACTGGTCTAGAACCAGGCTAACGCTGGCAGTTAGGACCAACTTTAAAGATATGCACAGCCTTCACCTGTAGCATCCCCCAAATCCATCTCTCCCATTTCCCCAGCCACTACTCAGCAGTTATAAACAACCAGCTTTCACCCTCACTAGGTCATACTTAACTAACATCACTCTTGTTTGTTCTCTTTTTCCCCCACCCCATCTGTCACTTTTGCACAGCAGCAAAAGCCTATTTCAGTCCAGCGCCTCTGCAGCAACAGCTCCACCTTCTTGTGTTCAGTGCAAGCCAAAGCTTCCACTTACAAGTTCTCTTCCCACTCCAAGCAGCTGCTAGCATGGCTTTTCTGCCTTCCCTTTCAAAGGAAGACACTCCACCTCCTTAAATGCTACAAAAAGTCATTCTCTGCTGAAGTAATTTAATAGTAGAAGAGAGAAAGAGGATCACTGAAAGAAAGCAATGTGATGCCGTGGGCTGTCAGCTCCGTGCTATCAGCACCACGCATGTCTCCAGGACCACCCGCTCTGCTCTCCAGGGCCACTCAGCAAGCACCACACCTCAAACACTTTGGTCTGTATTGAATATGGCCGCAGATCCTTCAGTAATAAATCATACCTTCAATTCAACCGATTCTCTCACAAGTGTTATCAGCAGCCACACAAACTGCCAAAATTACATGTTTTTCTGAGCCCCAGAAGGTCTTTTGTTCCTCTTGTCCTGCCTAACTCTGGGACTTGGTAGGCATCGGGCATCGACCTCACATACTTTCTTTGTATCATGGGTAACTTGAATTCTTTCACCAATAAATGCAAACCTTGCTGCATGTTATTGCACATATATTTCATTGTCATGGCCAAACTAGTGAAAAAACAAAGGTTTCATGGCCTAGCTATGATGTTACCAAGTTGAAGAACTTTATATTAGTGAAAAGGATTGCAAGTGTGGATGTGGACTATAGCAGTTTGTATTTGGATTGACCAAGTCATCTGTCTTAACAGCCTTATAGTCCCAGCATATAACTGTCCAGAAATTAAAATGCAAGTAAAATATATATATATATATCTGAAGCCATTTCTGCTATATTAGCAAATTTTCTGATAAGATCTACATGCAAAAATGCAGGATAACATTTTGCATGGAAAAGTAAACTTTTAAAAATAAAACAGGCAATGCAGGGAAGCTTCAGAAATGCTAAGTTCACATCTAATGAGCTTTCATCAAGGAGTCACTCCACATGCTTATGCTTTGTCCATGTGCTTACTGTGGGGTTTTCAGAATACCTTGATGTTTCTGTTACGCTCCCTGTGAACCATGCTTTCTTTCCTTCTTGGATTATGCACTAAGAAACTGAATATGCTTTCAAATATAAACATCTTATTTCATGAATAATATGCTTAAATACACACATTTCTTTAAAAACCCCAAAACAACACAAAGCCACACCAACCAAGGGGTACTAGGACTACCTTTGAGAACCGCTGAAAGGAGCTAAAAAAACAGGCTACAGGCAGTGCAAGCACAAAGGCTGAGTGGGAAACCATGTCTGCCCCCAGTGGCATGCGGGTTTTCTACAGGCAAAACCCAACAGAGCCTTCCTGGACTAGGAAACCAGACACAAAGGTTGGAAAATGAATCTAGGTCTTTTTTATAGCCTTTCACAATACTATTGCCCAGAAACTGTCCTAACAGTTTAGTGCTGTGAACAGACATTCATAGGGTAAAAAAAAAAAAAAAAAAAAGCACAGTTTGATATGCTGGTGCAATGAGGAGCTTCAATCCAAAAGGGACTGAGACTTCAGCTGCTGCCCTGCAGCAGTGCTGCAAGCTCTTCCCACAGGATTTGGAAGAAAACTATTGCAAGGACTCAATTCAAATAAAAGAGTCAGGGAAAGTTTCCAAGGGAGTGGAAAAGAGAGAATGAGAAACTCTTCCAGAGCGTGATTTGGCACATCTAAGCTGGACTCTTGCTCCAAATTACTTTAGGCAGCACCCTCTCTGCCCTCCTCAGTACCTCCCTCCCCATCACCCACAGAGGTCAGCATCTGCCTCCTGCCTGAGCTGCCCACCTTTTCAGGCTCAAAACCAGCTTCACCTCTCCCTCAAAATACCAGCAACTTGCAAGACTCCCTTCCAGTGAACAACAGATATGGCAGATACACTGGAAGTAGAGCACAGTCCCCTTCCCTAAGTCAATCTAGCACATCTAATAATCTTCAAATCAGTTTTAATCACATTCCTTAACAGGAAAAATCAGTTCAGGCTTCAATGGGTCTCTAGTTCAAAATATAGTCATAAATGTCACTCGAGCATTTAAAGAGAGCTAAAAAAAACGGAAAAGCAGAAATGGATTTTTTACAAATATCTGATATACAATGTAGAAGAGCAAAGTTTTTATGTTATGGTACCTTGGTCTGCAGGCAATGGGCAACTCATTTACTGGGTGCCACAGGCATGCAGAACATCTGGTGTTAAAAACAGACATAGAAGCACAGCCCCTAAAGACAGATAAGGGCAGCACCTCCCTAGTGATGCATTTTGAAAAAAATAACGAAGAGAAAAAAGCATCAAACCCAGAGATATGAATCCAGTGTGCTGGATGCTGCAGACAATGCCACTATAGTCTGGAGGCAGCACTGTGCTTATGAGGTCCTGGGATTTCTCCAAGGAGTGAGAGCAGTCCTATCTTGGCTTTGTGGCAGTGCATGTGAGGAGGGAGTGGAAAATCCCATGTGCTACATTAAGGAACTTGGTCCCTTCCCTTAATTCAGCTGCCGTGACATTAGGAGTTACTTCATGTCTAGGCCACAGCAAGCACGGTTTGGTGCAACCAGTGGACTGGTCTTCCCGTGAAATGCAGGTATAAACAGAATACAAACACTGGGCACAGCCTCCTTGTCCTCTCCAGCTCTCTCCAAGGCTAGGCTGCAAAGGGGTTCATCCAAGATCCTTGGTCTAAGACCCAACATTGGGCTACCCTTTCAAGAACAGAAACATTGATGTGGCTGCATCATCTCCACAGTAATTCCTCAGGCTGGGAGTTTTCTCCTTACATTACACTAATCCTATAGCACTTGGCATAGTCTCTCCGCTAACTTCAGCAGTCTCAGTCACTCTCCTAGGCTGCTCTGTAATTCAGATTTGGCCATGGTTGTCCTTTCCCTCCTTTTGGGTGACAACAGACAGTTCTCTCTGCCTACCTCAAGCTCCAGAACCAGCCCCCTCAAACACACAGTGGGGAGGAGGGCAGGCACAGCAGAATCGTTTGCAAACACCTTACACATTAAAGCTCATGGTCACATATCCCAGCTTTGAATTGGGCATGGCAACAAAAGCCTGGTAGCTGCAGCTGGGGACAGTAGGAACATGGTTGCTCCAGGCAAGACAGAAGATGTGAATGAATGGTGCAATCCAAAGCAGAGAGCAGCTGCTCCCAGGGAGGTGGCTGGAGCACTGCTGGATGCGAGCTTCTGGGGAGGACCACAAGGACAGTCTTGCCACAGAGACAGAAACTGACTGAGCAAAAAAGCTGAAGACAGCTTCAGATGGAGATCCATGCCAGGTGACACATGGAAATGCAGACCACTCCACCTCCTGGAGGGCTGTGGAGACAAGATGCAGAGGAAATACAGCTTATGATATTATAAGGGTCTAACAGCTTGGGCACACTCCTTTCCAAAGTCTACAGATGAATTTAGGACCACCAAGTCTCTATTTTCTTTTGCTGTGAATAAACTGAAAAGAAACCTATTGGTTGGAAGGGAGTATATTTTTCCTCTTCCTCTAGTTGGAGTCAAATACAGTGATTCAATACCCTGGTACCATTATTTGTTGTTCAAACAGCTCTTCAGTTAAAGTACGACAATAGGGGTAAGAACCTCCTGACCCAAGACAGTTTTTCCATTATTTTGGTTTGGGGATTTTCTTTTTCTAATTCTGAAAAATTCTCTCCAGATCAAAAAATCTTCACTTAAATTAGCATCTGAGCTTAAGTCCAGCATTAGAAGATGACAAAGCCCCTTAGTGTGTATGCATGACACTACAGCTCTTATTACATCAATATCTCTTTTTCAATAAGTTTCCTGCATAACCAAGGAGCTGCTCTGTTATCTCTTGCTAACTAAACTCAGAAATTGGTTAATGAATGGGACAGGAGATTCATCTGATCCCTGTTTAGATGCCCACATAGCAGAGGAACAGGTAAACACTCACTTGCTAGGTGCTATGCTTTCAGCATAATTTCTAACGTATAAGACTCCAGACATCTAAAGCTCAGCACCCTAACCTAGCAAGTAATGACAGCCCCTAAGTCTCCTGGATGCAAAACAGAAGTGTGCTATTTCACAGGGTTGCACTGAAGATGCATAAAATGATGCTTGTGCAACTCTCTGCAGCATCTTAGGGTACCACGAAAACTCATTTTTGCCAGGGCACAGAGACGCAATACAGAAAGGCCTTGAATCACAACTGAATGAGGAAAACTGAGAGGAATATTAATGAATTACTCATTCATTGAGCACGACAAACATTTACATGAGACTGCAACTAGTAAGAGAACATTTCATGACACATGGGGATTGTGAAGACAAGCTTCCTCCCTGTAACATTCTTGGCTTTGCAATCTTAATATCCTTCACTTTCATTCTTCCGTTCCCTTTCCTGCCAAAGAACAACTACCCCATCCCATAACAGTGGCCAAAGGGGTATTTGTGATGTTCCTTTCCAAGAAACAGGACTGAAATGGAAAAAATCCTACTGGGAAGCTTCTTAGCTTAATTCAGCCTTCAAAGGTGTTTTCATTTTGGACCCTCACAATCTAATTCTGTAGTGGGGATGTGCTTGTTTTCTAAGCAAAGAAATTTCTTTCCTCCCAGACAGAAGAATTTGGCACGAAACAGAAATTTAACACTGTTCTCCAAAAAGAAACTGAAAAGATATTCCGTGACTGTGTGCTCTTTTGCAGTACGTGTCTACTGATAGGAAAGCTAAGCTGCTACAGGGAAGCTTTCAGTGCTTTCTACTGTCACAACCCTATCATATGCCCATGCGAACAGAACATATGATATTTTCATTTGAGGTAATTTCTCTCTTTTGTGCAAGATATGAGGCTAATGTTATTCAGCGTACATGTAATGGTAAACACAGTTTTGATCTCCAGCCTCCCCTATTGCTTCACTTCTGCTGTAGAAGGCAATAACAACACAGATGCAAGGCAGTAGATGATTTCTTGCAATAGTATGGGATACCTGACAGGCGAACACCTTCCATGCCTTATTCACTGAGCTCTGCCAGCAGAAAGATTCAGCGAGTCTTGAAAAAGCTGCGACAGTAAAGCACCAGGCCATTAAAACACAGAATTCTCTCCTGGGCCGGAGAAGCATCGTTAACCACAATGAACATGCTCCTAGAAGGACCACAGCAAACCCTTCATGAAGAAGTGACTGGTAAGATCCCGGCACGCACAGCCAGATGTAGAAAATGGAAGCGATCCAGATGAGAGACCAGCACCATTCCAATGGACGGTGGAATGCAACACCTTTCACACCCATGATGGACACGCACCCGGATTAGCAACACCGGGCAATCTACTGAATTATCCTGCCTCTCTGTAGAAAGATTTCAATTCTAACACCAGCCTATTACAAAAATGCCGATATCTAAAAAAAAAAAAAAAAATAAGAAAACAGTTTCATGCCTGTTTCTCCTTTCATAATAGCCATTTGTATTTTTGGGGGAGTGGTGTTTTTTGTTTATTTTTTCTGTTGGTTTTGTTGTGTTGTTTTTTTTTTAAATTGCCATTTTCCTGTCTAATTAAATTAGGCAGTGAAGGAGGACAGACATTTCCAGCACAGCTCATTAGAGCACAGAGAGGCTCCAGAACACCCACAACACCCTGGCGAGCAGCTGGTCTGAGGGACCCCGCAATCTTGAAGCCCTCCAGCACTCACTGGGACTGCCACCGCAGCCGCTCCCTCGCAGCGTGAGCAGATGCTCTGGAAGCGCTCCCACGGGATGGGAGGCTGTGCAAAAAGCCCCCTGCCACAACACTGTTGGCGGTCAAATGAGTGTTGGGCTGGCTGCTGTTAGCCCTCCCATCAGGGAAAGATAACACCATAAAACAAGGTATTTATCATGTTTCAGTGTGTGCCGTGTAGTTCAGAAGAGACAGCACAGGATACCTGCGGTCATCATGACAAGGCATCCAAATAAGCTTTACAGGAATGGGAGCTGTGTTCAGCCTGATTTGCCAGTGCTCAGCCTTTCCCAGGTTCAGCCTCAAGCTTCAGGCCCATAATTTCAGAGAATGGATATGCTGCACTTCAGTAGTGGCATCCTGGGTATTTTGAACTAAAAAAAATACCACAAACCCATCACCAAAAACAACCCCAGAAATCTCCAATATGCAAAAGATAAAAGTCCAGGGACTGTTTTTGGTAGACATCGTGATATTATGTCAGAAGGAAGCAACTGCAACACTAATGAGGACGGTACCTCTTGGGGAGGAGCGTTCTACCATGTGTCTAAGGGATGCATCATTTTTTTGACACAAAGCACTCATCCAGCGAGCAGAAAGACGAAGCCCATGACAAATACTTTTACTGCTTCTTTTTTCTCTGGACACCAGCTTTAAACTGAACACTCCCACTGCTCTGCTTGGTCAGGGTGAAAACAGTAAGCTTGCTCCAAATAGCAACACATGCTCAAGAGTCTGGTCTTGTTAAAAAAAGACTCATCAGGATGATGGGAATCAGGATGTTTTGGGTGACCCAGAAGTAGGTCAAGAGACACAAGAAATGAAAAAAAACTATTAGGGTAATTAAGTCACTAAACTACAAAGCAGGCATTTGCCCTTTCTCAACCCCTTGTTAACCCAACACACACCCAGGAAATTAATCAGTCAGAAAGGGGGTTGAGACATCAGTATTCAGTAAGGAGCTGCCATAGAGACAGGTTGAATCAGTACAGGTGCCTTTCATGAAAATTAAGACAGATCCTGGATGACAGTGCTCCTCACTGTGGAGCTCAGCTGAACTGGGCCAATACATCAAGCACAAATACAGCTCTGAGCACTTTGAGAAGCACTCTGTGGATGGCTGGATTCAGTTAGCAAGAGTCTGAAGGCAGAAATAAAGACCATCCTAAAATATGCTTAGATTTGAAATAAAAGATGGCGGTGGACACTCCCAACATATTGAGGACAGCCAAAAAATATATAGTTATTTACATAAAACCATATTGGTGACTGGACAGCTAAAACCATTCTCAGTTGCAGCCTCTCATTACTCCTGGCCGGTCTGATGACAGAGGAAGAATGGATGTCATGTTGGCACTCATAACATCTGCACACAGAACAAGGAACCCTCTAAAGCTAGCGGGTGGGAAAGCCAAAATATTGCCCCCCATCAGGGAACAAATGCCTGTATGTTCCTGACCACAAACAAGGCCAGATGAATTCCTGGCTAAGGTCCCCGTGCATAACTGGAGATCCCAGACTGGGCTGCACTGGTGCTTCGCATGGCACAACTGCTGGACAACTGCAAATTAGCATGGCATGTTAAAGGAAACTGGGGTTTTTGTAACACACATGGCGACAGCTGTCTGAGCTATGTGCTGAGATTTACTGTTGCAAAGCCTGTTTTCCCCTCTGTTAAGATACCAAGCATGCTGCTATTGCAAGCAAGTGTCCCAGAGATAATACACACTGGAACAAAAAGAATGATTTCTTTCATGTTTATTATGCATTACTAATAGAAGGAAGATCTATTTGTTGTTTAGCTGCACAAACTCACTGATTTCTTTTTCACTGGGGACTCTCTTATGTACTTTCAAGAGTCTGTGGTGGAAAGGGGTTCCTGAAGCACAGGATTTCTAAGAGGAGCGAGGAGAAGAAGAAAAGGAAACCAAGATGCTGGGTAGAACACAGCACAGCAGAGAACCCCAGTGAAGACACTCTGGGGGAGAGCAGTAACTGCGGCTCCAGACCGCGTAAGAGCACACAGGTACTGCTCTAATATCTGGTGATGACCTACGGCATCACACCCTGCCGCAGCTCACACCAGGCAGCTGCCTGGCCTGGATGGCTCATGTTTTTCCGATGTGCAAAGAGCTCCCCGCAGCTGCCACCAGCTCTGGCTGCGCCCCTGGGGATGCAGAAGAGAAACCCACTGCAGCCTTTTCAAAACATCTGGCTGGTACTCCTGGCAGCACACGGGGAAAAAAAGAAATCTCTGTCAGCCCTTGTCATTCTTGTTTGCGACATGTATACAAGTGGCTGATCAGTTTAATTCCTCTTAATCTACATCAGGGGTTTTTTTAAACCTGCCAGGCATCTGCTACTCCTCCCAGCCTTATCATTTTCTCTTTCTTTCTCCTTCTGCCTTCTTGGGTGTTTGCCATTCTTCAGTTTTTCAGTTCAAATTTCCTGTCACTGTCTCTTCCCCCTTCAGCCCCCCCCTCCTTCCTCCTGGCTGTCTGTCTTGTTTTTTCAGGAGAAAATAATGAGTTACTCAGACATAAAAATCTACACATCTATTGGATTAAACAAATACTAGGATGTGTTTGACTCTGCATAAAGAGGATATATATATATCCTGAACCTTTCTTCCCCTTGAATATGGTATCCTAGGCAACCTGGATTTTCATGTTGGAGATATAACCATCTGAGCTCTTCTTTTTCTAATAGAAAAATTAACCTTTGCGTATCATCTGAGAATTTCAGAAAACACATAACCTGATTACACCTAAACTCCATGAATTATTAATTGGTCTGCCAGTAATAGAGATCAGATTTAATTATGTTTGAGGGGCATCTTCTATAGAATGAAATGTTGAAATTCTCATTTTTCTACCTAGCAGTTTGAAATACAACTTACACTAGGCTTTAAACACACGTACACATGCATGGCATTAGCTCAGAAAATGCATGAAGGGAAATTAAAAATATACCAATACCTCCACACATATAGACAGTAGACCCATCTACACAAGTCACTTCTATATTAAATCCAACACAACTTGACCTCCATTATTACAAAATGGAAGTAACAAAAAAATAATACCACCGATTTACCTAGGATGTGGTCACGTGTCATATAAAAGCCTTCACTCGCTCTGTTTATAAGATCAATTTTTTAAACAGCTATAGACCAATGTCAGACATCAAAAAAAAGCATATTAATCATACAGCAAAAACCTCATCATATTTGGCATGCCTTAAATTAACTTCAAATGAGAGATTTTGATTCTAATCCATATTAGTTGTCTGTGTAAGCACTTTGCAGAACACTTTTACTCTGAAACGCTGATGAAGAGCACCTTACAAGAGCTATAACAACAAAGTAATAT
>Ga0181612_122341_pt1 | contig 14216 bp, 5 predicted proteins | sample HoacroProtozoa21_FD_119630 | JGI IMG/M metagenome (GOLD analysis project Ga0181612, IMG submission 119630) | Hoatzin crop microbial communities from Cojedes, Venezuel. Combined Assembly of Gp0051906, Gp0051904, Gp0051908
CCCCCTGCCAAAGAAGGGTCACCTAGAGGTGGCTGCACAGGACCATGTCCAGGAGGGGTTTGAGTAGCTCCAGAGAAGGAGACTCCACAACCCCTCCAGGCAGCTTGTTCCAGTGCTCAGTCACCCTCAAAGTAAAGAAGTTTTTCCTCATGTACAGATGGAACTTCCTATGGTTCAGTTTGTGTCCATTGCCCCTTGTCCTGTCAAAAAACAGTTATCCACAAGCATTAAACTGACCTTTGAGACTCAGGGAGCAGGATTTATCTGTAGGTAGTGCCATCTGAACTAACTGAAGAATTTTTTAGTCAAAGGAAGGAAATAGCGGTGGTTCCTCCTGGCCTAACGTAGGTATCTGAAATAGGGCAGTGCTGCCACCCACCAGAAAAGCCCTATTTCTCTCCAGGGACTAGAAAAGGAGCCCCAGTTAAGTAGTGTAGGTGTATGTCCGCATGATTGACATGTAAAGTTAGGTGAGATGAAAAACATCAAATTTCCAAACAAAGTTTGGAACAAAGTTCCAAAGCATCTAAAATCCAAGTGGCATGTATTTACTCTAAGTACTAGGCACAACACAGGCAAAACACAGAGAGAAATCAATAGCATCATTTTGTTGTGGTAAACCTTGATGGACATTGTAATTCCAGCCCACAGGAGTACTACATTCATTATAGTAATGAAAAGATTAATTCTGAGCCAAACTAATCTCGACCTAGAGACGGATCAGAGTCCAGTTTAAGTGGCTGAGTCTTTCTTTGCAGGCCTGCAGAGTAACTCCAGTGAGACTTGCAGGCTTCACGCTTGGATCCCCACACTTGTTCCTGTGTAGACTTTTTCTGCTTTGACACGTCATTACACCCAGAGGAGGAGACAACAGAGGATCAGGCCTGAGGTTTGCAGCTTTTGGGGTTTGGGTGTCACAGTGAGCAGGAGGGAGCACAGTCGTGGGCAGAGAACAGGAGAAAACTGTCCCAAGCTCCCAGAAGAGCCTGGGATGGCGATTGCAACAAGTCCCACTAAGGGGTGCACTTTGCCACCACATTTTTCCCTCTTCCTTCCTTCTGTAGGTGTCATGGGGCAATAAAAATAAATATGTCATTCCAACAAAGGATTTGTAAGTCTAGCATTGCACTGGCAACCCACAGCTGCGGTTTTAACAGGGAGGCACAGCCTACCCCGATCTTTTTTTTTCTCGGGAAATGCAAGAATTGCTGTTTCCTATGTCATTCTGAAGCAATATCATCTGTAATGTTTCTCCTTTATGGGGGAGTGGAAGGAAATTGCTTGTCACCCAGTGGCAATATGCAGCTTTTATTTACATGGGAAAGCCATAAAATGGATCGTTTCTGAAGTGAACAAAACTCACTTGGCTGGAGTTGAAAGCGAAAGGGTATGTGGGCAACATTGCTTTCTACCCCGTACTGGAGGGGACCACTAAACACTGGTCTGGTCTCTTCCTTGGGCAGCTCATTTACTCACCTACATTTTATTTTACCCTCATGAAAACAAGGCTCTTAACATGATTTGGCTTCATAGCAGTCTTGTGATATTTAATTAGATGATCCTGTAAAACTCGAGAAACCTCTGAACAGCAGAGTGGAAGTATCTTCATCTGATGAGCAAGTATCAAAGCAGAGACATCTGGAGACCACTAATAGAGCACTGCACACATTCCTGACAGAGCTTAGTTTTAAAATCATGTTGAAAAAGCAATGGCAGTAAGAACAGAAAAAAGCCACAGATTCAAGGGCTGCAAAAAATGCCTTACACTGGGAAGGCTTTAAGAATTTATTCTGTCTAAAGTGTTGGAGAGCATTTGAGAGTACAAATAAATTTGTAAGAAAACAGCAGAAAACACTGACAGGCTTTGGGAGTGCTTAAGAAGGTCATCAGAAGGACCAGCATGTGGAAACTAAAGCTGAAGTACAAATGAGAAGCTGGCATGTCTGCTAAGAGTGAACATGCCTAACCACTGTGCAAGGTAACAGAATCATGGAATCCTTTAGGTTGGAAAAGACCTTTAAGTTCATCGAGTCCAACAGGCGGAGCAGTGAGCATCTCGTGCTGCAAATCTTCAGAGCAGAGCTTGGGAATCTTGTCAGCCAAACACAAGTCACAGACGTGCTCCAGGCTGGCTGCTGGCCTTGCAGGCTGAAATGTAAAGGCTGGGGATAGCACAGATCAGACTAGCTGAGCTCGTGATCAGTCCTGGCCTTAAACAACCTGCACTCCTGAATCTATGCTCGGCTAAGAAAGTGCAGTTTCAAAGAAAACACACAGATACCCAGTTCTCCACCCCTGAGAAATATGTTCAGCTGTAGGACACAGTAGGACAAAGAGAAAGTCAAGTTATCCAGTAACTATCCTCAGTGGCAAGTCAATCCTCATTTAACTGGTGCTGCACAGAGGGAAGGGTAGTGGAAATCATTAAACCTGCACAATTGGTTGCTTCAGCAATCCACTGGAAATTCAGAAAATCAAGTCCAGCCATAGCAAGATGAAAGGATTTTCCTTCCCACGTTGTGACCCGGTAATGAGAGAGCAAGGCTGGTTTGCTGGTTGGAGTGTTAAATGCTGCGATTTTTGAGTGAGACAAGGCTTGTGGAGAGAGTTAAGATCTTTCATTAGATTAACAAGTGTAGCTGGAAAAATTAGTTGGATGCTCAGGCAGAGACACTTCCTCAAGGCAAAGCACAGAGTTTGTCTCTTCTTACCAGCTGTAGCAACTGATCAGCTTAAAAATATTATCTCTATCCACTGACTCTGTCCCAGCTGTGTCCTTAGATCATGATGACTACAACAGCTCTAAACTTGGAGACTTTAAAGGCCATTTTCACTTCATTCAGTCTCTTTTTCTTACAAGTTAGGTATTTATTTACAAAAATCTCTCAGAAATGACACACTTTTTCCCCTTATTGTGATATGAACCCCTCGACATATTTGCACAGCTTAACTTTGCTCTGGCAAATACCATCCCACTCCTGCTGGCTATATCCACCATGTGTGGTGCAAGGTCGAGCAGGAGAGCAAAGGCAGGAGCACCCCAGAGCTGGCTGGGGAGCAGCCCAGCCGCTATGCCCAAAGAAGATGCCCGAATAACTGCTTTGCAGGCTGTTCACCTTTATGTGAAGCAGACACATCCCAAACTGCTTGGGTGACTCAGAGCCTGGAAGTTCCCGGGTTCAACCTCATTTTTGCCAATGTATTTTCAGTCACTAGGACAACTAGCTCAGATGCACCGCTTCGTCCTACAGAGATGTGGTGTTAGATATATGTATCCCAACTCGAGCATCCCCTGCACTAATCCCATAGAAGGCATTTGAATCCTGGTGGCGGGTGTCTTTCTCCCCTCTCCAGCTTGCCCAAAACTCTGTCTGAAAATGTGACTTCTTACAGACAGGTTCCCCCACGTTCTCCTAAGTTGAAAGATGCACTGAGCATGCCATGTTATAACCAGAGCATTCACATTTGTCTAACGGTTGTCAGGAGAATAGACAAGCTAGTAAATTACGCACCTGAATGTAGCTACTGTATTTTCTGAGGGACCATTTCTTTCTGCAGAACCCATAAAATGCGTACTGCAGCTGTAGCAGACCTCCTCAGAGACGAATGGCATCTGAAAGCGTACCTCGATGCAGCAGCACTGCCGGGAAAGCAAGTTCAAAGGCATCCAGCTCTCTCCAGAGGATACAGCTATGTTAGACCCTGATGGATAGATGACTAGGTACCTGTTTTAGCACCAAACTGTTACAAAGAGCTTTTTCTGCCTCAAGGCAGTAATTTGCTGAAGCGTGTAAGACACATTTCCCATTGGTGGGATGAAAAGAAAACTTTCACCCCATTTTTTTGCAAAGCACTGCATTATGTCATCTCTGAAAAGAGCTCTATTGTTTGTGTGGGCCATGGCAAATACAGACAGAAGAGAAATGAAATGACAGCTTGTGGTGCTAGTATAAACACACATTAACCCTGCATGTCCAGGGTTTCAGCTGAACGCCAAAGCCTGGCTTATACCAGATTCCTTGAATTGCAATCAGTAGGTACTATGTGGCTTTCTTCTTGTGTTTTCTTAGCATGAAACTGGTGAATTGCTTTGTCCATATTTTTTGCTTTATAGCAAGACTGGGAGTTCAGGCAAAAATCCTGGATTTTCCTCTCCCAGACAGATGGTGTGCAGCGTTGCTATCCCATTTGTATGAGTTGGTGAATATTTTTAATCTAGACTGTAACTTTGAAAGACACAGAGCAAAAAGCAAATTAGATTTTACCCAGGCTAATTCTTCTCTCATTTCCTCCAGTTTTACACCAGTGACATTAACACAGTTAGCTTTTGATTTATGCTGGTACAAGTGAGAGAAAAATGGGCACTTGATGAGTTGGCTTTAACTCAAAGCAGCTGGGCAGAAAAAAGGTGGAATGGGAAAATCCTGTTTTCCAGGAAAATGAGAGCTCACAGAGCCACTAGCTGTCCCTAAAGATATCTATTTTAATGCATTGCTTTAGAAGTGTGGTTGGTAATTCTTGCTGAATCTAAAACCCACTGTGAATGACTGACTTTCTTAAATCAGGAAGTTAGTAAAAAGCCCACGATGGGATGAAAGATGCTCATTTTTAACTAGAGTTTACAAATTTTTCATCTTACCCACTCCACAGTGCCCAGCCTGCATCGCCAAACAGGGGAATTTGTTTGCTGTTAAACTACTGAACTAAACAAGCTAATAGAGTAGATATAATTTGACAATTAAAATCATAGGTATTATTCTACATAAGCTAAGAAATTGTTTCTTAGGTGTTCTGTCAAAGTCATAGCCTTTGCAATCTGGTAACTTGCTGAAAATTGCTGTTAGCTCTTAATAAGACCTGGGGGAACTGAGTAAGTTGCTGTGTTGATTAACATCCATTAAGTAGAAGGACAATAATTATCTTGTAATAGAAGCTGTGATTCAACAGATAGGAGCCAAATCAGTTAGGTATACAGCTCTGTTTGAATCTGCACATTAGTTTTATATCCTTACCTTTCATGGCCACTTTGGATGCCCAGTACCTTTCACTGACAAATCACATTTAGACCTTGCACATATGTCTTAGTGCCTGCCTTTAAGCACTGGATTTTGATATTCTGTAATATTTTCTAATGTGCTTGGCATCATTTCACTGCAGTGGTGGTTTCCACGCTTGGACCTCTGGGTGTCCAGGATGGCTTCTAGGGGATGTTGCCGTGCTGCATAGCACAGAGCAACAGCTTTTTATTCTCTCTGGGCTGTGGATAATCCACATTTATGCAACTGAGAGCAGGCTTTTCTCTCGAGCAGCTGGTATTCGATAAGCTGGTGTGGAGCCACCTATTACATGGGGCACAGTGCATTTCCATGAGCGGCAGCACTGGAGGATTTTCTGTTTGGACGTGTCTGCGAGGGTAACTGCTGGAGAAGGATGGCAAGACGGCAGCACGGAGGCAGAAAGTGCTGTTACCAGCAAGCACATGAACATGAAATGTGGGAAAGATCTCAGGGGTTGCACAGGCCCTGGTGGTGCCACCAGCGGGGACAAGCCAAGGTTGGCAGTGAGTGGGAGAAACAATATTTGTGCACGGTCAAAGCCATGCTAACAGATGTGCTGCCTCCTGCAGCCAAAAAGGCAGACACCTTCAGCCAATTTCCTCTTTTTTCCTTGTTTTCTAAAATAAAGGAGGCAAAACACAGTCACTTGTGATCAGCTTGACATGGCAGACCAGGAAACAGAGAGCTGGCCCTTTCCCATCTTTCTAGCCCTGACAGTCAAATGTGGAAATGGATTTCCCAGGAGGTACCTTGTTTCCTTGGCTGTGAGCAAGCAACAAACCATGGGCTCCCTCTTGTGATGGAAAGAAACAAGAACTGCTCCAGCCGTGAATTGCATTATGCAAAGAATTTAGTGAATTTGGGCAGGGTCACATGATCCGTAACGTCTCCAGGGCTTGTACAGCATGCTGGTCCCCTTTGGTAGCCTGTCACACACTGGTGGAGCACATTACAGTCCTCCTTGTCTGGTATGTCCCCAAAGCCACCAGCGGGCTGCCAGAGGAGGCCAGTTACAAATGGCTACTGCATGCGGTATACATTAGCAAATAGGGTGTTCTGGACATAACTGGAACCCCTGAGGCTCCTTCATATTGAGTTTGGTGTGGCAAGAGCAAAAAACAGATGGTTTTATTCATTGCGCAGTCTGTCTCCTGCAAGTAGACGCTTTAACAGCCCAAGCAGAAACACTGGAGCTTTCAGGCACCTGGGGGAATTGTCAGACCCCAGATCCAGACCTTATCACTCACCCTGCTCACTTCCTATGTGCTACAGCCCATTAACACCGCTCCTCTCCAGACCTCAGCACGTTCAGCCCCATAGCGGCAATGAGCTACACAGCCAGCTCCACAGCTTTCCCTTCTTGCACCATCATCTGCTAAATGCCTCACCTAAAAGATTATGCAACTCAAAAGCCACAAATAACTTATTTCCCGTTCTTTAGGGTTTTATGGTTGGCTGATACAGAGCAAAGCCTGGGACTGAGGAACAGATTGCAGATTAAACTGAATTTAGGCAACAATTATTCTTTTCCTCTCCAGAAGAGCCACACATGGAGGGACTGTATTTTCTCACCTTTGTCTGGCTTGCGCACTTATTCCAAGGGAGGAGAGAGGACCTATCGGTGCCTCAGCAGACCTCGGGAAGCAAGCTGTTATTTTTTTCATTTAAATCACAGTTCATACAACCCCGGAGTGAATGAGCTGCTACCTGAGGGGTCGCAGCCTCCATACAGCCATGTGTTTTCAGCTGCTTGGCCAAATGTCTTCTTGCGCCTGAAATCTTTGCAAGTGTTGTCAGAGTGAGAAAAGGAACTCTTAAAAATGATTGCAAGATGTGAACCTCAACAGTATCTACACAACTGTCTTCTTAGCAGCTCTCATATGCTAAAGTACACATGGGCAGCCTCCAAGGAAATCCTTGGCTGGGGACATTTGGTAGAAGATGTTTCCCCTTTCAGAACTGAACTGAATCCTCAGCAGAGGGTGGAGCAGCTGACAAGACATTTTTCTCTAGCAAAATCTCCCACATGTTCCTTTTATATTTTTTCAGTTGCTTCTGGGCTGAAAATACGATGCTCTAGATTTCATAATGAAAGAGAAATCACCCAAGTTGTTTCTCTTTGAGCAGCTTTGAAGCTAATACTCTCTGATACACTTCACATCAATAACACAAAAGCATTTTGTATTGGATTTTGTTTTCTTTACTCCTCACTCCACTGGCACCGAGCCAATGAAAAATCATGCAGGAAAACATGGGAAACACCAGCACAAAAATGGAAGCAAACCCCCAAATCAAATACATCAGTAATAATTCAAAATAAAGGCAACATTTTAAAAAAATTAACTGGGTTTCAGGACATTCTTCCAAACATAATTGTATCATTTCTTAATACTGGTAATCCTTCAGACAGCTTCAAGAGGATTTAATAGGAAATCACCTTCCTGAAGAGCATGCAATCACATGACATGTAAGAAAGTTGCTCGTAATCAATATCGATCTTAAAACTCCTGGCACACTTAGCTTTAAAGGCATATGAATTCATAGAATCATAGAATACTTTGGGTTGGAAGGGACCTTAAAAGGTCATGTAGTCCTTTAAAGGTCAGTGAAGAGGAGGGGGAGGAGGTGCTCCAGGTGCCAGAGCAGAGATTCCCCTGCAGCATATGGTGAAGACCATGGTGAAGCAGGTTGTCCGCCTGCAGTCCATGGAAGTCCACAGTGGAGCAGATATCCACACTGCAGCCCACGGAGAACCCAACACTGGAGCAAGTGGATGTGCCCCAAAAGAAGCTGTGACCCTTCTGGAAGCCCAAATAGAAACGGATTTTTGGCAGGACCTGTGGCCCTGTGGGGGACTCACATTGAAACAGTCCATTCCTGAAGGACTGTACCCTGTGGAATGGACCCATGCTGGAGCAAATGTTTAAGAACTGCAGCCCATGGGAAGGACCCACACTGGAGAACCCTGTGGGGGACTGTATCCCATGGCAGGGACCCCATGCTGGAACAGAGGAAAACTGTGAGGACTTTGGTTTATTCAACACATGGAAGTTAAAAATGTGGCTTTTTGAACATACAATGAAATATAACCCAAAAACTTGCATTATGTATGTGAACACTCATAGAAACACAAGCCACGTGTTAATGCCACCAACCTAAAGCATTTGTTAAGCAGCACCCACTGACTAAATCAACGAGACGGGTTGTTGCCTATTAACCTAGGGCAGCATCCTACTTCTGTACTTCAGTAAGAAACAACATGCGTGATCTGATGAGCCATTTATCACACACAGGAGAGTGAATATTTAAGCTCAAGGAACACGTCATGTGCTAAGCAAATGCTAGTCAACTATGTGCTTCAGAAAAAGAATACCCAAAATGCAGAAACCCCAAAACACATCCTAAATTTACAGGTGTTGGTAGCATCATTAATTGTTTCCATTTCCCTCCAGTTTCATTGATTTGTGTTTCAGTTTTCCACAGTCCTTAAGACTGTGGAAAACCAGACCATATATCAAAACCTTCCTTTGCTTTCTCAACCTGATGGAGAAAAAGTCAGCTGGGAAGAAAATTCATTATGCAAGCAAAAACCAGACTTCAGCACATCCTGATCTCATTTGTACCATTCCCTGTCAAGCTATAATTTGTCTTTTCCTGTCTTCATTGTCAGCAGGGGCTAATTTCTATGCTGGAGGGTTTCTCTTCCTTGTGGAGCTTGATGCTTTCTTTTTCCAGCTTTTGGCATAATTATATTTGGGAGCTGCAAGGGGGACTTCCAAATTAGGTTTAAAACTCACTATCATTGGGAATCCCTGAAAACATGCCTCTTAGTCACCAGACAAAAGAGTTCAGACACATCAGCTACAAAGAGCACCAAGCAGTAGGCAAATATTTGGAGTTACTGGCTAGCTAATGTACTAACAGCAATCCGACAGCATCTGTAGAGGTGGTCCCACAAGATCCCATACACTTCTCATGCTTGCCAGTTACCTTTCATGGTGCTGTGGTAGATCAGCCTCTTGGCTAACATGATTATAATGTTACATAAGTGAAGGTCTTAAACGGCAAGGGCGGTCCTACTAAAATGAACGTTTTCTGCTAAAGTTGGTTCTTGATCCAAAATTATTTGCCATCCTTCTGCTGATCTTTAGCATGACGAAGCATTAGCAGACATATGATTAACATCTCTCATTTCTTAGGACAAAAATCTGAACGCCCTTTAAAATGATCTTCTGCATTGGATTTGCAGTTTAACAGAACATAGTCCACAAAACACAAGGCCAACTGCAAGTACAATATCTTGAACAATAGCATGTGCTTCTACTCTTTCCCAAAGCCAGTCCCTCAAATATGATATTAACAATTGTAAACTATTTTTTAAATGGGTGTTGAAACAGGAGAAGACTCATTTTCACATAGAGTACATGCAGAAATGTGATGCACTATATTTGTGTGTGTACGCAGGTATGTCTGAGCACACATACACATATGTGTATATACCTAAATAATGTCATAGTTCATTAGATTATTATTGGCTTTTTCCATTTGAATTCATGTCAGGTTTTTTTCAGAGACTGAGCTCTTTGCAGTAGCAGTCTGGGGTATAAGTCAAGCAACGTTGATTGGGATTGAGACAAAAGATGGTGTTAAAGTGTTGTCTTTGTTTTATCTACGCTTCGGTTAACAATTGACATCAACATAATACCAACACCTCAGCTGAACAATCATTCAGTTAACAGTGTTCTTAGAAGATGGGCATTTTTTCACTTTATACACATAAGAAATATAAATTTACAACTTGGAAATCTGGTGAGAGTGTTTGCCTGACCTGGGGAATACGAAGCCGGGGCAAGGCTGTGAACGGCAGTGGTTTTCTATGGGCCATCTCTCAGTCAACTGAATATGCTATTAGATAAAAGCAACCAGGAGGATTATACTTTGTCATGTCTAAGATTACACCTACTTAATACTCTTCTTTCTGAAAGCAGATATTGCAGCTGAAACCTATAAGAAACTAGACTGCTTAAATAATTAATCTTTCATGTGGTTTGCATATAACAATAGATGTAATTTCTTCAAGTTCCAGTGAGAACTTTGTCAGTTTAATTTTAAAAAAAACCACTTTGCACTAAGCATGTTTGTTTTAATCACACTTTCAGCTCTTTGGGGGAAGTCAGATGAAGCATGAAAATGTCATTTAATTTTTGATAGGGATCAAATGGGAAAAAATCAGTGACATGACCAGGTTGTATTTTAAGGTACCATTTATTGCTTATTATCTATAACAAGCTACAAACTGCTAGCTTCATTGTAAGATTTTTACAAAGACAAATATTTATTTAACGTGTTTTTTAATAAAGACAGGAATAAATGTTTCTGACCACATGAGTGATAAAAATGCTAACACATTGTCTTATATTTTGTTAGAAAGAAAATAACGTGATGAAATTTATTCTGATTAACATAGGTGTGAGAAAGTTTGACTTTCTGTATATGTGGTTGTATATATTATATACATATAGTTAAATACTAACACACATAGATGTATATATATGGGTAGAACTGCAGAGTTTGAAATGGAAGAGATCTGTTTACTTGCTCAGTACAGCTCCTGCACTACTGAATTTCTTTCAAATTCCTTGTAGTGTTTCTGGGGTGTGATAAAAAGGGAAAAAATAGTAGGAGAGAGGATTAAAACAGTTCAGAGAACCTAACAACTTCTGCTTTAATAGACTAATTGGCAAGTTTCAGGATACTACAAAAGGGAGGTGGGGTATTCTGAAAGCATTTGATAAAGATGACTTTTGAAAGACACCCAGAACTGTTCTGTTTTAACTTGAAATCTTTCACTATTAGCAAAGCCTGAGATTATAAGGTTGAAATCTCAATCGAGAGCGAAATTAAACTTCTCAGAAGTTTGGTGTATTTGTAGTTTCAGAAAGAAATTAGACACTTATGAGGTACTTCAGTTCCAGCTTGTGATCCAGAAAACAGGAAATATTAATGGTAGGTAGCTATGGTCCAGAATTAAATGTTATATCAAAACAGATTTATTTTCACTGTGTGCCTTTGAAACAACTCACTACTTCTTTGTCAAAGCCCTAGTATTGTATTAAAGACAGAAAATCCATCAGGAACTACAGTAATCTTTATTATAAATGATGATAGAGAGTTTAATATAATTTCTGTATGTGAGTTTCTTTCAAAATGTCTTCAGAAGACTTGGGACTCCATGTATTCTTCTGGAAAAATAATAGGATTTCTGGGTCTATACAGCTGATTTTTTTACCTAAGACAGTAAAGACTGAAAAAAAATATCGTTCCAAGGCCCACCCAAGGTTCATACAGTCTTGTAGAGGCAGGTATTCAACACTAGAAGAATAGTTCTAAAAGTGCAATCAGAACTATCGATCAGCTTAGAAGTAACAATAGGGATGACTATCTGGCACTATAGATTTATAGAGATTTTGTTTGTTTCCGTTATGTTAGTAAGAATTTATGCAGACTTTCTGATGATGAATAAAGCCTTACTCCTGTAAACACAGTGTAAGCAACAGTAGGCAGCTGTGAAAATTCACTGAGCAAAGCTTTAAACCTGAATTTCACATACCTCTGTGAAAGAAATGTCCTGTGTGTACATGTGTTCAGAGCTCCTTTTTAATCTTCTTTATCCCTTTTCCCCTCAATACTTCTTCAGACTCTCATCTGCTCTCTCCCAGCTCCTTCTAATAATGGAGGTCTTTTCTCCCCTCAAACTGAAGCTGTAACATGTGATGAAGTTTCACTCTAAGTACTGCTGGGAGTCATGATGAGTTAAATTAATGTTTGAACGTGACAAGTTCTTTATTTACAGAACTGCCTCCTTTTATTAGCCTTTTCTGCACTTATTTTTAAAAACCGTCCCCAGTGCACTCTAGAAATATCCAGGACTGTTTTTACCCAACAAAATAGGACTGTGGTCAGATGGTCACATGTGCACTAAGGCTTGCATTTTGAACTTCTATTGTGTTTTTTAAAATGGCCTGGTCCATTGTTTGTTCTTGATTTGATGATCTATAGCAGATGCCCACCAAGATATTTTGTTTGTTGACCTCCTGGATCAGATGATCTTTACTCGTTGACTATTGACAGTCAAGTCACCCATCCCATAGTAGAGTTCAGCATTTGAGTCACTGTTTTGCACAGAGCCCCACTGGTCTACCCTGACTGGCCTTCTTGAAGGGCATCTATCTATCCGTCACAACACTCTGGTTTTGTACTCTTATCACACTGTATCTCTGGATTTCCATCTATATCACTGCTCTGTATCTGCATACAGATGTTTGTCTTCTGAGCTTTGTGCATTTGTATACAGGCATATGAGACGGGCCACTGATCATCCTGCTTTCTCCTTGTGATTGTACCCCCATTATCTCACCCCATGTGCTCTTCTACCTCATCACCTCTTGCCCTGTTGCCTGTAGGCTTTAATCTCCAGTTCCCAAATAAGCCAGAAGAAGCTGCTGATTAGGGCAGAATTGGTCCAGTTGGTTTCTTGTTGGTCATATTTGAGCTGTCAGGTAATTTTACATGGGGGACCACAAAGTTATTTTGAAGTACTGAACTGAAAACTGTGGGGATAAAAGCTGTGATGTAACCTGAAGAAGGTCAAGAAATTGGGAAGACCTGACCAAAAGATGGGAAAATGATTGTATCACAGCACAAATTTTTCTGCAGAGACTGGAACAGAAGTAGAATTTTTAGTCTACTATGCCCTCACCTTCAGCAAAAAATTGTGCTGTCTTTGTTATTAGTAAAATATTCGTCATCTCCTGGAGTTCTGGTTCACATACAAACAGTAAATCAGGTATTGCAGTGAATTACTATCTTTCTTCTGGCTTAAATGAGGGAAGTGTGTGCAATGGTTCTCAAAGTTTGATCTGCTGGTGATATGTACGTGTCAGTGTGAGGCCACATGGTGGAGTTAAAGCCATGTTCAGTTTGCAGGCTTGTGCATGCAATAGCCACAAGAAGCTGCAACTGTCTTTGCAGAGGTGTCCTTGCAAATGCAGTCTGGTAAGTTTTTAGTGTAGGTGGTCTTTATGGAGACATTACGGGTTTGTTGTTATTCTTGTTACTATTATTATTATTAACCATTAAAAGCAAAACTCACAAACACTGCCCTCCTGCTTTTGTCTGGCTTGGATGGATATGTATTCAAAAACCTTTGAATGGATCAAATTTAACACTGCTTTGTCCAAACAAATAGAAAGTCAGAACTGTTTTGGTTTGAATCAAACAGCTGAAATCCAAATTAACTTGGGAATTACTTTTTCTCTAAAAAGCCAAAGCTGTGGAAGTAAAGAACTAGTTAAAAAAAGGTTGTGATTCAGCTCTCCTTCAGCAGGCTTGACTGTTACACCCTCCCACCGTGGGAGAGCCCTGAGCACTTTAAGTGATGGGAGAGCCCAGAGTAGTTCAGTTCTCTCTGCCTAAGGGGATCCAAACTATCCCCTACTGTAACGTAGTGAAGTGCTTCAAGCACTAGCCTGCAGTCTCAGGTTGAATGAATGGTTAAATGTTTCTTAAGTGGAATATAAATAATTGGTTCTTGCTGACATGCACATATATCTCCAACCTTGTGATTTAAGCCTTTTCCGTTATTCATTTCCAATCTCCTTCATTTCAGGGGCACTAGGATGAAAGATATCTGCTTTTGTTCATCATGAATATTATTGTAAATAAAAGGGCTGGAGCACCTCTGCTATGAGGAAGGGCCGAGAGAGTTGGGGCTGTTCAGCCTGGAGAAGAGAAGGCTCCAGGGAGACCTTATAGCAGTCTTCCGGTACCTGAAGGGGACCTATAGGGAAGATGGGGAAAATTTTTTTAACAGGGCTTGTTGCAATAGGACAAGAAGCAATGGATTTAAATTAAGAGCAGGTAGATTTAGACTGGATATAAGGAAGAAATTTTTTTATGATAAGGGTGATGAAACACTGGAACAGATTGCCCAGAGAAGTAGTGGAGGCCCCATCCCTGGAAACATTCAAGGTGAGGTTGGATGGGGCTCTGTGCAACATGGTCTAGTTGAAGATGTCCCTACTTGCTGCAGGGCGGTTGGGCTAGATGACCTCTAAAGATCCCTTCCAACCCAAAACATTCTATGATTCTATGATTCTA
>Ga0181612_150548_pt1 | contig 14214 bp, 12 predicted proteins | sample HoacroProtozoa21_FD_119630 | JGI IMG/M metagenome (GOLD analysis project Ga0181612, IMG submission 119630) | Hoatzin crop microbial communities from Cojedes, Venezuel. Combined Assembly of Gp0051906, Gp0051904, Gp0051908
CCCCGTCGCCCCCCCCCCCCCCCCGGGGGGTCCGTCATGGCGGCCAGCCAGGGGCAGCGCCGAGCCCTCCGGCCGGTGCCAAACCCCGGCACACAGCAAAGGCGCGTTACCTTTGCGGCCTTTCCCTGGACAAAGAGCTTGCGCTGCGTTTCGTTAATTACGGACAGGGGAAAGCTTACCCTCGCCCTCTTCTTTAAGAAAAGTTTTAGTTTCTAAAATATTTTCTCCCAAGTTTCCCCCTACAACTGTTCAGTACAGGCTGCGCAACTGCGAGGAACAGCCCTGCCCGCGGCCTGGGCCCCGCCGCCGCGCCGGACGCTGCAGCACCCCTGCCAGCAAGGGGCGGCTGCCCGGGAGCCAGGGAGAGCCCTCGGGCCGCGGGGAACTCGCCCCATTCCCCGCCGTCTCCTGATCAGCGCCCGCGCCGCACCTAGAATGAGACAGCGTCAGTTTCTGTGCGCAAAGAAAATAGTGACAGAGATTTTAGACTAGGGGCATTTAAACAAAAGTTCCCTTCGGATTTTCGCTGAGAGACGTCAAAAGACTGGACCCCTCATCGAAACTCTGTGCTGGGCTATCCTCATAAAACAAGGACAGGCCTTGAAGTTACATAAACCACAATGCATTTTCACATGGAAATTCATAGAGAGTGCACAGCGTTTTCATGTGGCAGATTTGGTTAATTTATTCAAGCTTTGATCAGCTGAAAGAACAGACATCGTAATTAGAAACAGTGGTACCTCTTTTTATTAGTACAGACAATATAAGATGCATAGCTTTCACAAGGAAAAATCGTGTCCATGCTCTCAGACCTCGGATGAACGAAACGTCCTCGCTGTCTGCCTTGGACAGCGCAGCAAACTTCACAGTGTAAACTGATAGCACAGGGATGATCATACGGCATTATTCATCAAACTCCCTGTTGGTACTGTCAGACAAAAATCAGCAATAATTAAAGAGGATGCGTTTAACTGCAGAATAATTTCAAGTATTTGAGTACTTTTTTTGGTTGTTTAAAACCATCTGCTTCCCCTGCCCCCCCAACTTCTTCCCAAAGAGGCACCAGCCACATGGGTGAAGCTGAAGAATGCTTTTTTGCAAGACACCTGAAGTTCTTCTAATGCAGAAACGCCTTCCCAGAAACAAGACCGATTTTTCTTATTGCAATAGACAGTGGTAGGAATAATTTTACCTCTGTGAACATTACTTTTTTTTTTTTAAAGTAATAAGTTACTACAAAAGAAGAAAGTTTTATGCTATTTGTGGGAACAGGCAACGAAAGAAGACGACAGTCTCACCACTGCGTAACTCCCTGACAAACGTGGGAATGCACCTAAGCCACTTTGTTCTTACGCAGTCTGACTGCCAGAAGGCAGCTCCCGCACACCAGTCCCAGTTAGAAAGGGACCTCACACACTCGCCGACGAAATGCCGTTTGTTTCGTACACTTCAGCGGCTTAGCAGCAATCAGGTGTTGACTTCAAAGCCTACAAAGTGTCTGAGGCGGCCACCAGTTCAAACCACTGTCTGAGTGCATCACTCAGAGTTTCGGGAAGCGCGTTGACATCTCTAAGGATCATGTAGAACGGGAACGGGAATTCTTCCATGTAAGATCTGATTTCGGGCAATTCTCCAGGTCCTTTGAATATAGGTACTTTGATGTCCAAAATGGAATCCTGTGAAAAATAATTCATGTTACTGCTGAACTACGTGCATCCTTTACAGGCCTTTGATACCATTTATCCTGTTTTTCAAATACTTATAGTTCCTCCTCTGTTAATTTAAAAGGTAACAAAAGAGTTTTAAAATTAAAAGCTTTTAAGAGTTCAATGGTTAATCAAATCAAAAGCTGAACAGAAAGCAGTTAACTGCTTTTGCCCTTTTATCTAGAAGTGCTCTAATCAATGAATAATAGGCTAGAAGAGATTAAGTTTAGGCTCCTGCAATACAAAGTTCCATAAATAAACCATGTTTTTCCTTAGTATTTCGTGATTAGAGTTTACTGTTATCACTTTAGTTTTAGACGTTTGATGCCTCTGTCACCTGTAAGCTCTTTAGGGCTAAAAGTTCAACTTGCATTTGTGCAGCAATCTAACACAACAGGATTCTTTAGCAAATTATTCCATAATATTTCAACAGACACTACAAAGACAAAAATCAGATTACACTCCAGCTGTGCTTCTTGTAAAGTAACTTCTTAGTTACTCAGTGTAGCAGCCCAGAAAACTAATAAAGCTTATTAAAAAATGCATTTAACTGCCCAGAATTTTTGCTTGACATTATAGCTAGGTTTTGTCAGAACCCTGTAACAGTTTGTCAGCAAGAGAATCATTAATTTTTCAACAATAAATACAGCAGATGAGTTTCGTATGGAAAAATAAAGATGCGGGAAGAAAATGTGAACTACAACATTAAGAGTCTTCACCACATCATTCAAAGTAAGGCTTATGTGTGCTCACTTTTTGCACCACAGAGTCTCCCTGAAAATCTTCCAGATATTTCAGCTTCCCAGCCAAGGAAGCTTAACAGAGTTTTCTTTCCCAGCTACCAAATACGGTACCCAGCTTTCCCAGTTCAGGCACTCAGTAACTCCCACATACTCCTTTCTGTCTAACGTTTAATCTCATACTGGCTCCAGCTGCCATGTACAATGGAGACTGCTGTCAGAAATAATCAATTTGAATCAGAATTGAGATGGAACAAAGCATCTCTCAAACCCTGAATTTTTCAGCCTGCCAGCTGCTTCACTGGTGGCCAAAATCTACAACCATTATGTCCGAAGGCAGGAGCTCTTGCTTGGACTTCCTGTGGCACGGAAGCCAATTTTTTTTTTAAATACAGAACAGGATGACAGTAGGGAGAAATCATAGAAGATCTGACAGATGTTGCGAAAAACTCAAACTGGGCTAAATATCTTTGACCTCTGCAAAAGACAAGATAGCTGTACAGCACTACAAAAGACAAGAAAAAGATTTGTACCAGTTTCCCATTCACTGCACTTGAATACTTCTCCCTTGCTCACTCACTCACCCGGGAATTAGGATTGTCCAGCACTACGAAAATAACAAAGATATTGGCATTCTGAGCTGCTTGAACTGCTGCTGTCACTCGTTCCTTGCCTTCCAAAAACAGGCCTCTTCCATCAGATACAATCAAAAGCAGCTGCGCTGTTTCTGATCACAAAGAACATTTAAAATTGCAGTAAGTTAAGAGAATCCATTTAGAAGGCAAAAAAAGACTATTTTGTTGTTAGCCCTGTGGGTATAATGGAAAAATTAGTATTCCTAAGGAAATTAAGTCTTTATCAAATAGAATTTGTGACTTAACATTAAGCTGCGGTTATGAGTGGGTCAAGAAGGAAAGCTTTTCCCACCATCTGAAACCACTGAGATTAACTGGGGAAAAAAACCCCAGTCCATCAGTACGATAATCAAGGACGAAAGGCATGGAAAATACCTAATGAACTTAGTCATGGCCTTGTCCTTCATGCTTGGGAAGTGCCTAGGAGTTAAATATTGGCTGAATGGTAAGAGTTCAGCCCCCAGATCACTACCTCAGTAGAGCAGCAGCTGCTGCAGGGAACTAGAGAGTCCAAATCTGTTTCTCCAGAAGCAGGTACCTGTGGGTGCATCTGTATTCGCTTTTCACCTTGGACTAAGACTGTGCTTTTGAAACGTGTTTCCCTGTTGTCCTTAATTTAGCGGGCTCAGCTTCCATCAGAGAGCAGCCTTGGACTGCCCAAAATGAGTTATTTTTGGAGGGAACTAAACCAGCAGACAGGCTCTAGAGGCACAGTCAAGGCAGTCCAACCACCACGGGGCACTTGGCGCTTCTGACCAGACGAGCCAGTCGGAAGTCAACCTCCTGAAACATACACAGCACAGATGCTGGGTTCCTCAACGTCAGCGTGTTACCTGACCCATGTTGCGCCCAGAGTCAGAGATACATCCCTCTAAAGGGACATTCTAATTAACTTATGTACCTATCATCTTTTCATTACAAGGGAAATAACAGTAATTACAGTTGGGAATGCAAGCCGCTCTCTTCTGTCCCCCCGGCAGCACACTGGCTAGGGAGGAATGCAGAGTGCTTTCCCCTTTTCTGCAGACAGGCCCCAGATGTGACAGGGCTTGGTCCTTTTACAAGAAACAGTGATGCACCCTATTGCCTTTTCTCTTGATAGCTCCCCGATTCTGGGGAGCTGATCGTTGCCTACTTCAACACGACTGGATGCTGCTCCCCCTTAGAATGTTACGACGGCTTGGCCACCCTGTGGCAAAGCAGCTGTGGGTTACAAATCCCAGACAGTCCATTTCTTGGAGTACTTTAACAACAAGAAATTTTTTTAAAAGATGGGTGCCACCATAAGAAGCTTTTATCTAGCACAAAGCAGCCTTTTAGGGTAACTGTGAGTTAGCTGTTAAACAGCAAGCCTGCCAGCTTTTCTGGGAAATTCAAGCAGCTCATGACCTAAATTTGCACCAGTGACAGGCAGGTAGGAGGCAAACACTAATCCTCCTCAGAACAGTGCGCTGCTGGATACCTCCTGAAATCAAGCTCCTCAGCAAGAGCAGAAGCGCCTAGGGAATCAAGGTCACGAGGAAGCTGGACAATGCTCTAAAGCAGGCAGTGTCTAGGACTTAAACACAATCTGGAAACATGACCTAAAGGGGAGGCAGGTAAGGTGTGCCTTTTTAATTGACTCCATTTATTGTGAGTGAATTAGTGAATTAAGTGAATTGTTGATAAATATGAAGTAGGTGTCTTCTGGGTTTTGAGCTAAATTTCAGCCAAACGTTCCTTTTGACAAAGCCAAACCCAAAGGTCTAATGCGAGTGATGTCTCGGTGCTAGGAGACTTTCTGGCAGGGTATCGCTTCAGGGCTGCCATGGCAACAAGCACAACAACAAATAAAAAGCTCACCCGGATTAATATTTTGAGACAACTGCTGTGCTGCAGCAAACATATTTGCAGATGATTCTAGAAACTGCAGAGGAAACAAATAAGAACATGAAGTTATCTCATCATAAAATAATGAACTTAATAATGATAACTTTTTTAAAAGAACACAATTCTGTATTTTAAATGCCAAGATAGTTTAGTCTGACCACCTACACAGATATAGTCCTTGGCATTTTCCTGTAACTTCTGCTTCAAATTTAGTATATTTGAACTAGAGAATTTTTAGAAAAGCCTTACATCTGGACTGAAATTTTTTCCGATGCTCACAAAGCCACCAAAACCTGAATAAATTGTTCAAATGATTAATGGCATCATTAAAAATATACATCCCATTCCTATTTCACTTCAACTTCTTTGGTTTCAGCTTGCAACGGAAGTATCTAGTTACATATTCCCCATTAAGTCCTCACAATATTGGCATTTGTAAGATTACCACTGAGCTATTTGGGTCTCCCCTTTTCCATTTAATACTAACAGAAGATCTTATTCAAGTCTGGAAAAGCAGAAGTGCAAAAACCTTCCTAGAAGAAGAAAACTTTGCAGCTGTCCAGGAAGTAATACTACAGAAAGTTACTTTCTTCAGGAATCACTCAAGTCTGACAAACTCACAGCCGGACAAACATACAAAGCTCATCCTCCTCCTACTACAGTGGAATCCCTGGCATGAAAACCTCCTAAACTCCCACAAACTTTGATGGGATTTGGCACTGGGGCTACAGGCGAGAGTAGGATTGGTAGCTTGTACCCAAAATACTGTTTAAGACCCAATACAGAGAAAGATGAATGCTTAGAAGTGGCATACGCCAGAACTAAAAGTGAGGCAACACTTACTGTTCGGAAACTGTGACCGTTCTATCTCTTTGTTACCTAATCAGCCATCACAGTCAAATATAAACAGCCAGTGAATGTTACCAAGTGATCATGAAACCATGAAGCTGCTGATGTTTTGCCTGGAAAAGATCTGCAAACATGTTGACCTAGAGATGTGTACCTGGGCTATTTTTGTTTTCTTCTGCTCAAATTTGCAAAGACGCAGTATCCGTGTCCCTGACTGGTCACCGAACGGTTCTTGGAACGGGTGCAGCAGCTGAACAGTCTCTCCGAAGCTTCAGAAAAGAAGAAAAAAATTACTGTGTGGAACCGGTACTTACATTCTGCTCTGAGGCCTTGAGGAAAAGTCAAGATTTCCAATTAGCTCACCTACACACAGCAATTTGTCCCACTTCTAGAAGAGTCAGTGCATTTCCAATAACTGCCAGGGATTCATATGCAAGCTATTAAAAAAAAAAGTTACATCAAAAATAATATATTCCAAGTTTTACTCACAGCTCAGTATTAAATATGAAGAATGTTACTGACATTATTTTTCATAATCTAATAAAATAAATGAAGAGACTTCCTGTCTGTTTTCCTGTTACATTTCTGCAAGATAGTCATTACAGTAAAGATAAACAGCTGAAGCTTTCAAGCAGAATTAGTGTGATTTACAGATACCACTTTAGGCAGGCTAATGAAATAAACACAAATAACTACTTAGAAGGAAACACACATTTTTAATAAATGAAAACCCTACAAGTAAGCTATGATGAACTAATATTTAATCCTCCAATAAACTGCATAACTAAGCAAGTTTGGGCCTTTTGCAGGCTACAAAACATAGTTTTCCAGTGGATACACACACCTTTACCAAATTTAACGTCTCCTCCTTTCAGCCAACTTTCACCGATCTTTTAGCAACAAATCTCTTAGGCATGAAGAGACAAGAGTTCAAGCACGTGAGCCAGAAAAAAACCTGCTCTAGAATCACGAGAGTCAGGCTTTCCAACAGCCACCAGTTCTGTGGGAAACCAGTCAGCAGCTGACACACTCATCAACGACATGTAGTTTTTTCATACTTCTTCCAAGGTTTTATTTTACCTGTTTAGAGTGATTGTCTATCATACTAGAAGAATCATCAATAGCCAAGCAAATCTGGTACTGTCGTTTACTGGGCTTGGTCCTTCGCAACCAGATCTTATCTTTTCGGAACTGGCTGGCAATGTATGGAATCACTTTGCGCATGTTCAGTCTCTTCCCTGTTCTGTAGTCGCCTCTGAAAGTTAAGAAAGAGACATAATGACAGGGATTATCAGCAAATATCTCATTCGGGAAATCCTGGCCTATGCAGCATATGCAGCAAAATAACAGGATTTTGTAAAATACAATAAAAACAAGGTTAGTAGCTCCAATATTCATATTGAGGTATAGATTAAAAAAAACCCCACCATTTTTAATGTAGGATGGATATTCAGTGTTTCTAGAAGAAACTCTTCAATTTAAGTGCCTAAAACGGAAGGAAGTCCTTGAATTTAGACTCCTCCAGTTTGAAACAAGATTACAACTCTTAAAAAAAAAATCACTTAACGTTAAAACTAATACAGAACACTGACAGTTAACATAATCCTTAACTCAACAGTACTTCACAGGTTTAAGTTGGTTTGATCACCTGTTGCACAGAAGAAAAATAGGAGGCAATATCCTCAGGATGGGTACCTACCACTACATCATCTTTGCATTTCATAAAGTAACCTGTTGTTCCCATAGAAAAGTAAAATGAATGCAGTTGCAAACACAAATAATTGCAACAAAGCAAGAACAAGATAGAGCTGCAGCTATACAGAGGTTAAAGCCCCCCAAAACTAGGAGTTTAAAGAAACTAGAAGCCTCAGAAAGACCCAACTTACTTCAATTTGGCTGCCTGAGTGGGTTCCAGTATCAGTCTTAGCTGTTCACAAAGCTGCTGTGATAGAGGAGCAGTCAGTACTAAATACCTCTGCCACAACTGTGCTGCTTCCTTCTCCTAAAACATCATACATCACAGGAAGAAAGAAAAGGAATTATGAAAAAACCAGAAAGTTGGGAAGCACTGCCTGAAAAGAGAAAACAAACCTCAGCGTACCAAAGGGTGGGGGGGGGTAGTAGGTAACTATCGGCTGAAACGGTGAGCGTGTCTTGTGAGCACTCTATAAAGATGACAATTTGCATTCCACTTAGGATGCTCCTTGCTGCTGCAAAGCTGCAATGTGCAATGCTTTGTGTACCCCTAGAGGAATGATCAACTTTGGCATTGCTGTTCATAATCTTGTAATGGCCAGCATGTGACAGTTGGTATTACAGCAAGGCAAGCCATAAAGTCTGCTAGGTTATCTATCAGCCACCAAAACCAGTATTACTTATATTAATTATAATTCAGCAAAATTATTAAGTCTCTATACTGACAATTTCAGTCAGGATTGACTTCTAAATATGGTTTACCATTCATAGCTAAGACAATCGGAGCAAGTATCACATTCTGGTTCTGCTGCTGGTTAGCTCAAACTCCACTACTGCAACTGAAGGAGACTGGTTCTGTAGATAAGAATTTTCTGAAAGTGGTGTCCAGCACTTAACTGCAGCTGACAACTCAAAATGGAAGGAGCTTGGCAAGGCTGATAAAAGTGTTTCCAACTATGCAAGTTTTAGAAGTCATTATCAGCAGAGTAACTTTCTGCAAATAGGGCACAGCACATTCAAAACTAGATCTGAAACATCATCCTGCTTTAAAAACGGCATCAATTTTTTCAGAATAAGTTAAACATAATAACAAAAATAACATCTAAATGATGCAATTGTGAATATTGTATTTCAGCCTGCTTGGCTTCCTCAGTGCTTCAGTAGTAAAACAAGACGAAATAACGCAGTGAAGGATTCTTGTGACAATTTTATACTGAAAAGAGGTCACAAACCTCATCTGGAGTTCCAGACTGCTGTGTCTGCCAAGCTTCCAACTGCCTTTCAAGTTCCTTTCTTAGCTCTTCAGGATCTCTAACGATGTGCTAGAAGTGTAGTTATGAGATTTATGAGACAGTAAAATAAGTTCACACAGCTGGTTATACCCGAACTGCAGCAAACTATAAAAAAGTAAAAAGGCATTGTTCTTATTCTTTCAGACACAAAAACTCCTGGAAAAACTTAAATGAAGATTCTAAATCTCCATTTTTTAATAGCTTCCATGTACAGGCAGGATAAATACCTCCTTGCAAATACCTACATCTGTGACACACTCAACACGGAAACAAAGCTAGGAACATGTATGACATAGACACTGAGAATAATCAAATACAGAACTTCAAGATAACTCATTCAAATTATCTTGACAAACACCGGTTTTAATGACAGTATAATGGAGATCAAATAATTGAATACTACCTATCTAGGATCTTCCAAAATATACGCTTCAGTTAATTATAGTTTTTTAAAAAGCTTCATTCAAACCACTTAAAGATTTGAATGACGGCTTCCTCTTTACTGTCCAGCAAATACCATTTGATAAGGCATTCTGTTAAAGGACACCCAAGCTTTATCATACTTCTTCAACTTTATTGCGCTTTCAGTAACAACTTCTGTTCCTGACTTGTAAAACCATAGTTTATCAGACTATATACTACTGTTTGGCTAAACAGCAGTATATGGTCTTACAAACCCCGTTAACTTGCAGGTTTACTGGATTAAGGGAAATAAGCCTATGGATGCAAACTCGATAGTACCAATGACTTCTCACTCCTCAAGAAACATCAGCAGGCCCTCTGGCCACCTGCTGCAGGTTTAATGACGTGGAGAAGAACGTATGAGGAAGGGGCTTCAGCCCTCTCCCTTCTGCTGAAAGATGAGAACTTGCACTTTTTCTCCAGCAGCCTTTCTCCCTTGCTCTTTCACTGGTGCTGTGAGAGCTCCCCCTCCTGTTTCAGGTTTTGCATGTCAATTGGAAAAACCCCAACAAACCACCACCACAAGGCACCTAACTATTCTGACAACAGGAGAACGCTCTTGCATTCAGCAGCCTTCTTCCAAAGAGCTGCAACATTTGGCATTAAGATGGGAATATCAGGTATAGCTGGCACACAGTCCTTTCCATGTGGTACATAGAAACAGTAAAACACCACCTTTCAAATATGTACTCACGACATAACATTATAAGCGTGACAGGTCAATATTTCTAAAAAGACGCTGAAAATATACTTTTTTTTTTTTTTTAATGAGTGAAGATGGGGAGGAAATGTCATTTTAAAGCCATCATTCAGCTACATATACAACAGTTACTTGGGTGTCACTTTTCATTCTGCTATTAAAGAACAGCAAGCTACCGAGTTGGCCGAATGAAAGTAACTCTGAACTTCTGCATTCAGAGTTTCGTTAACTTAGGTCAAATAACACAGATTGCTTCTACCACTGGAGCTGTAAGACGACGCATTGGGTATCATACCTGTGGAGTATCCATCAAAAACTGATGGGATGTATGTATAGTCGAGTCCTTGCTCCTCTCTGGCTTCTCTTCAGTCACCTGCGGCAGTTTTTCTGTTGCAGAGTCATTGACAACCTCCGAGTCAAAAGTCTGGATCTCTGGCTCCCCTTCATCTGGTCCTACAGTCACAAAACTAATTACTAACCTCGTGGATCACACAGAATACAAGAAACAATATTATATCTCGACTCTTTTACAAAGTGTCTCACATGCTTTGTAGTGCAACCCAGACTATGGTTGTTTTTTTGGTTGGTGGTTTTTTTTTGTTTGGTGTTTTTTTTTTTTTTTTTTTTTTTTTTTAAGAGGAGTGCACAAATTTAAAGACAATTAATTCCAGGAATAGTATGAATACAAGACCTTGTAACTCACTGGAACAGATAAATATGCATTTCCTTATGCAAGCTGTTTTTCTTGCTTATAACCTTCTTGACAAATGAACAAAATACTAGCAAACAGATCTTTAACACCTGCAAATTCCATTGGTGAAGTACATTTTTTTGAGCTTCTTAGCCTCTCTGACAGTGACAGGAGGTATAAAGCAATTTGAGAACATTCAGAAAATCATCATTAAAAAAACATGGCAAGCTTTTATCTCATCTTTTACTCTCTACTTATGTAATGGAACAGCTTCCCATAAATTAGAAATCAATTTCCAAAGAAAGGAATGGACTAAACATTTTTTCTTATTGTTTCTACTATACTACACTGTTTAACAACTCATTTTTAATAATTATTCTAAGAAAAAAAAAGTATGACATCATAAGAGATGTTTCAAAGATCCTATTTTTTCAGAACATACTGTTAGAGAATCATGTGGAAAACAAATAGACTGATTACATGCATGCCTGTACCATAAAGCTAATAAGTCTAGCAAGAGATTTAAGATTAAGGCTGAGGGACTGGGAGACAAGGTGAATTCAGGCTGGTAAAACTCAGCCCCTCTTCTCCAGCCAGGTTTTGTGTTGTTTGATAAGAAAACCATTCAAAATTCGAAGCTACAGTGCCATTTACTTAGATTCATCAAAATTAAACACTTCTGTGGCAACTGACAAGATGTATTTAAATAAATCTAGCTTATTCTGTTTGTGTGGGCTGTGTGGCTGAACAAGTCAGACCTATCTTCTTCTCATCTACCAACCATTCGCATCTGATAGGCATTTTCTGTTAGGCAGCTCAGTTTTGTTTCATTCCCACTTAAGGAAGAAAGCAGCGAGACAGTGACACTTGATGTTGTTCAGACCAGCTCCTCAACTTCTTCATGTTCTGTCAGAAGTTATACACAAAAAAAGTTGAGTTTTGTGGTGCTGATGCTCGTGACGCTGGGACACATTGTTATACGCCAGTTAATGAAGTGAATTGGCATTGTGTCTACCAGCAGGAAAGTGTCTGCCTTTTACTTCCTCAAAGAAGTGGATGAAGACTAGAGACCATTAACTTGAAAGAAGGCAGCAAACCCCTCTGTCACTCAACTAGATTAGCAAAGGGTAATGCTGGTTACGAGGTAGAAGTAAGAATACTGCTGCAGAAAAGTCAATCCAAGTAGATGTTTTAGTCTTATAAAACATATACACATTCATTACATGCAAATATAAATACCTACATATACATTTAAAGATGCCTATCAGTGAATGTTTAGAATGTTTTTGAAGTTAATGTACCAGGAGTTTTAGTGGCAGTAGACTTCTGTTTTTCTGGCTTCAGCTCCTCTGTGTCTACTGCTCTAAGATCCTCACTGTTCTGTATTTCTGTTTCCATAGCTGCATCTTCACAATCGCTCTCTTCCTTTTCTTCACGAGGCATAACAGGTTTCTCCTGCTCCTTGCTAGCTACATCTGTAAAAGGCAACAATACTTATCAAAGGGAAGAGGACGGAGAAGTAGTGAAGTGGCAAAAATTCTTTACATTCTGAGGCCACTGCGTATCAGTTTTAGTGAACTTCAGAAGAGATCTGAGCTATTGTCTCAAACCTCAGTTTTATTTTTCACTGTGCTGTGCCATGTTGTGTCAATGAGCTATTGCCCTGAAAACTTGACAAATAAAATAGACTAATTACTTCAATAAAAAGCAATTTACTTAATTAAATTTAGATTAGAGGAATATTTTTAAAGACATCAATTTGTTTGATACAGAATAAAGAACCTTTTGTGTCATCCTATTTTAATAATCCTAAATTATTTTGCATGTGGTAGCAATTTGATCTTCAAAAGAACTGATGTAAGATTTTGAGAGAATAGATTTTTAAATATGTTTATTAAACTAAAAATAATTTTTATGAGTCAACTCAGTGTTTCCACAAGTGTTATCATTAGTTTGAATCTGATTGCCAAGAGTAGCACTTACTGTAATGAAGTGGTGCTACATCTGAAACCAAAGCAAGGACTGTTAAACTGAATTTTTTTTGAAGTAGTGGAAAAAACTACAGTAAATAGGAGAGTTTCAGGATTTGATTCTGCAATGACAACTCTACACCCAGAAATACCACTGTACCGTATGTCTGTGCATCATAGTATTCAGAGCCTTGTTTAATATGTTCAAATGCATCAGCCTCCTCCACATTTTGTTTAGGCTGAGTTGTATTCTGCTTTGCTTCACTGCTGGATTCTATGGTTCTCAATCGCTTGTGGATGTGTTCATTGTGATCTCCCATTGAGCGCTCATTGTCTGCCTGACCAGGTTTCCTCTTGAAACTCTGAAAAAGAACAGATTAACACCATGAACTTCAAGTGACGTGCTACCAAACATTGATTAGAACAAGAGTTCTAACAAGGAGAAAGAGAGTCCTGCCTATTTGCTGGTTAGTATTAAGACATTGAAATAAAAAAAAATAAAAAAAAAAAAAAGAAGAGATGAACCTGGGTATTTTTTCTGCTTTGCTTCTCAGAAGCCATCCGGGCCATGCGTGTGGATTCATGACCTTCTGATTGATTTGCACTTGAAGCACCACTTCCATATTCCTGAGACACACACAAAAAAATAAATTTTAAAAATTCACAACTGTAACTGAAGATAGCAACGGCTGTAGACAAATTTCAGAAGCTGAACTGCAATGCTGTGCTACATTTCTGTTGTGAATGACAAACAGCTCACACCTGCAAGTACTACTCTTGTGGAGAGCAGACAAGACAGTTCTGCAGCTCAATAATTAACCTAACCTTACCGCACAGTTTTCGTTGCTATGAAGGTATCTACATGGTCTTCAATTTCTTTTCAGTGAATTTATAATTGGTGTTCCAAAAATTGAATCTTATACACAGTTCTTAAAAATATGGCAGCAGTTCCTTGGTTGTAACTTGAAAACATATGCACAAGTTCAGCATTTTTAACTCGGACACTTCCAAGCAATTTACCTCCTTAGACTGGTCTCTTTCTGAAGCCTCTCCAGCCAGCTCAACAGCACTGTCACTCTGCAGGTTTTCTTGCCCAGTCTGCCCTTGTGCTTCATGCTCCATTCTTTCCTCAGGCTCAGGGATCTGTTCATCCATCTCTGAATTATCTTTATCCTCTTCTTCCTGAAATAACATCAGTTTATTTTAACATTCTAAAAAACATCAGGAACTGGGTACCATTGAAAGGCATTTAAAGAATCATCGGGCACAGTAAACACAGGTTCACAAAGGGAAAGTCCTGTTTAACTGATTTGATACCCTTCTATGATAAGGTCACTCACCTAGTAGATGAAGGAAAGGCAGTGAATGTAGTTTTTCTGGATTTTACTAAGGGTTTTGATGCCGTCTCTCACAGCACGCTTCTGGACGAGTTGTCCAACTGTGGGATGAGCGGGTTCACAGTGCGCTGGGTGAAGAGCTGGCTGAAGGGCAGGGCTCAAAGGGTTGTAGTGAATGGGGCTACATCTGGCTGGCGACTGGTCACCAGCAGTGTTCCTCACGGCCCAATTCTAGGGCCAGTCTCATTCAATATGTTTATCAACAATC
>Ga0181612_173261_pt1 | contig 14213 bp, 9 predicted proteins | sample HoacroProtozoa21_FD_119630 | JGI IMG/M metagenome (GOLD analysis project Ga0181612, IMG submission 119630) | Hoatzin crop microbial communities from Cojedes, Venezuel. Combined Assembly of Gp0051906, Gp0051904, Gp0051908
CCGACAGGTGAGCACGACTGTCCTGCCATCTAGAAAGTCAGCACCCAAAAGTGAAGCAGATCTCCCAGGGTATGTCTGTCACAGCATTCTCAGGCAGACTTGTTGATTATGTCCATGCTCTAAGTCAGCTGGACATGAACCAAGCCTGAAGGAGAAGGTCTACAGACACAGTTACCCAACAAGGCACCGTGACTAAGAAGTGTTCAGTGCATCCACCCAGGCTTAGCATCGCGCTGCTGTGGCTGTGTGACCTCTGGGCAGGCTTGGCTCCAAGTAAGGTGAACTTGTACTTACCTGCAGAACACTGCAAATACCACAGCAGTGACAAGAGCAGGCTGTCTTCTGCTTCAGTGCACCGCATCACCCAGAGGATCACAGGTCCATTCTCCTCCAGCCTGGAGTTCCTCAAGGTCCTTCATTTCTTGCAAATAACCACTATTTTGTTATTTTAAAACAGATTTTGTTGTAAGACCTTGCGGTTCTCCTAGAAACAAACAAAAAGATGTGAAAGCAATTTGTCCTGCCTGAGAGACCTCACCTAGCTTTCATTTTTGTTCATTTCCAAATCATCTCGCCTCTTCAAAGTGTCAAGTTAAATCTTAGAGTAAGCCCATACTTAGGCATCTGAAGGATTTGTTCGTAACTTTGAAATTCAGATAGCAAATATGAAAGTCAGTTGCCTAAATAGGCAGTTATATGTCTATTTAACATCTATTTAGTGCATGACTTCTGCTGTAGTACCATGCTTTTAGTTTCTTGGTTGCCAGTTAGTAATTGTCACAACAGAAAGAAAAAACAGGAAAGAATTAAAAGCTACAAGAACTGGCTCAGCAAAAGGAATCTCACTGGACAATGTGGTTATCAGAAACCATTTAAACTGAAACAGTTTCAAGTAGGCTTTTATCGTTTAACTTCTTGCTTCTTCCTGCATCCCATTGTTAAACCAGTAAACCACACTGCGAGGCTGCTGTTTACGATTACATGCAATTTATTTTGCTAACACATTAAATGAAGTGTCTGAAATAAGCTTCTAAATTAGTTTCAATAGAATAGTAGTTACATTTTCATTAGACTTCAGCATATTCCATAGCAGAAAATTTGCGTGTATTTTGACTATTATCCCTAGCATAATTTGCAAAAGAAATGGAGGTGTGACTTGATTAAACATACTTAAATAGCTAAGATGCTTCTGCACTTAATTTCATTAAAGAAAATAGCTGTTAGATATTAATTAGCACATCTACTACATGCCATTGTTTGACTGAAAAATCATCCTTTATCTAAATGCATTTGCTTTTGGCAGCAAAACACTAATCTGATGGAATGACTTAAATGATAACCATAGCACAGATGAACTATGACAGCACCCTTGCAGCTGTAAGCTTGCGACAGCCACCATGAATATAAAGTCAAAGAAAACTATCATGTACTGCTCGCTACAGAATGGGGAGTGCGAAAGGTGTGCTGGGGGAGAGCACCAGTTGGGAAGCACCCTGCAAGAACTCAGTTAAATAGCTTGTTAAAAGTTCACCCCTCTGGGACACTTCACGAGCCTCTCTGGGAAGATATTTTCTAGAGGTCAGTTGCCATTCAGGTATGTAACAGTTCGCTTCTACAGCTACATAGCAGCAGTCTACAAGGAAAACCAGATCAGACAAAGTTATGATGCTAGACTCTTGGATGGAGGCAGGATATCAGTTCAGAAGCAGGTCTGGGGAAAGAGTTAAGTCAACTGCAAATACCCACAAAAATCCCGTCTGTTATACCGTAGAGCTCTTATTCCCACAGCTTTCTCTCTCTAGTCCTGTTGACCTCATCTCCAACACAGCGGGTAAAGCTATTTGGCAGCCCTTGTGGAATAAGCTGGAGATGTTCAGCTCCTGGCCTTTGTCATGGATACACAGTACAAGCCTTCTGCATTGGTCACTGAACAAAGTATTGATGTGACTCAAAAGTTGTTCTAGAAAGCTGACAGCTATCGCATACACAGCAGTTGTAAGCAAAACCCACACGTCAAGAGAGCTGGAAGCGCCGTCTGCACATATCATCAGGCTGAGAAAGTGCTTGGTATGGCCATGACACACAAAGATCTCCCCTCGTTGTACAGGATCATTAAATGAAAGTAGAATTTTAAACTAGGGTTTGACCAGGCCAGGAGTCACGACTGGCCATGTGTAATGCATAACTCTGGTGACTTGGCAGCAATCTGAAGCTCCCTGTCTTGTTTCAGCTGCCAGATGGCTGACAAGTAAGAATAAGAAAGTGCAACCGAGAGGCAGCCCTAGCTAACAGACTGAGTGCTGAACTGGGAGTTCGAGCAGGAACGCTGGCTACTCACCCTGGCTTTTCCAATAGAGGGAAGCTTCTGACACATCTCTTCCTCAGGGCTACAGCCCAACAGCATCCAATCTACTTTATATGGGTACTCGCTGTTCTCCTTCCTATCTGTAATCTGTCTTTCACACCTCAACTCCTTCACCCTCTCTTTGCATCTCAACTACTGCCTCTTCTCCCGACCATGGGAGAAGCAGGACAAGAGCAGCCTGTCCATACTGCTGTTTGTACCTGTCTTCCCCCCAGCCAGAGCTAAAGCCAAATCTCTTGGCCCCGCTGTGACTCTCTCCAGTTCACCTGCAATGAGAGACAGGAGAAGAGTCGATGGAAGGGAGGAAGGAAGGAGCATGGAGCAAAAATCCTTTTGTGAGGCCTCTGTAGCAGGCAGACAGGCAACAGGGTGTCAGCGGACCTGCAATCTCTTTTTCTGCTGGTGCATCTTAGTGGTTGTGAGCCACTGCTGCAGGCTGCTGCTCACCAAACTACCTACATCAGTACAGTATTTTGTACAAAGGCCTCGTCCCAGTAGAAACTGAGGGTTTAATTCCAGCCTGAATAGTATAGTCAAAAAGAGTTTCAGGATGTATTTACCAGAAAACTGTTCTTTTTGCAGACCCTAATGAAGTCAGTCTGGCAGCACCTTTTTCTTGGTGCTCAATAGATCGCCAGAGCAATTAAGATCCAGCAAAAAGTCAGTGTTCAAAACTTCTACCAATGTCAGCACGAGCAGGGACCCAGCCCCTCACAGGACCAGCTCCTTGGTTAAGACCACAACATCACAAGCCACATCAAACCTGACTGACAGCTAGCGTCAACGCTGCCAATAAAAGCAAGTTTTAGCCAACTTCAACTCAAAGTGTCATTATAAAATAATCACCTCCACAGTAATTAATGTGGTGAGGGAGGGAGCAAACCCCTCCACACCAGAGGGAACGTAGGTCCTCCGGCTGGAATTAACCATCCAGTGGAACAACGCACACAGTTTACCAAAGCATCAGGTTGAGCCGCTATTTTCACAGGTAATTTCACAGCGATAAGAAAATCACACCGATTAGATCCCTGCACCATTTTCTAGGCAATAATATTCACATTTCCTTAATACCAACTGTGCTGCTTAATTGTCAGGGAGCATCATTCTTTACAGCTAAATCGTAACCATCACAAGGCATCTACAGCAGCCAGCAACCTGGCAGCATCTTTCGCTGCTCAGATTGTGGAAATGGGGCCAGGTTACTCACACCATCTGCTGTAGGGGGAGGTGGGCACTTGGGACTGTTGGTTCAAAGCACCGTTAGACAGAAGACATGCAATTCAGATGGAAGGAAGTAAATCAATTTAAAAAACAATCAGAGCAGGAAATAAAAGTCGAGAGAAATCTCGACTCCAAATCCAAGATCCTTCAGTCCCACAGAACAAAGCCTGACTTTGCCTAACAAAGCATTACTTGTGGGTACTTGTGCTCATTTTTACTGTGCTAGGGATTGCCAACACTAAGTGCCAACGCTAAGAAAACAGCTTTGACAAGAGCTCTCTGGGAAATCAGAAGTATTTCTGATTTCACATCAGATTAAAACAGAGTTCTTTCAAAGGGTAGTAACAAGCCCAGAAAAGCAAATAGTCTGAAGCCTTTGATTCCAAGCCAGACTTGAACCTAGGTTTCCACTACGGTGCAGAAGACATCCCAAGTTAGCAGCTATTCTTCCTCATCACTCTTGTTATCCCCTGCTCTCCTCCTGAGAAACTCTCCTATCACGGTTAGCTCAGCGCTAGCTCTGCTTCCACTAATGGCAGGGGAAAAGCTGTTGTTCTCCATGAGAACAGCGGAGAAGTCCAACCTCAGCATCTTCAGCAGCACTAAAACACTACTCTCTGTTTCCTCATATGGGTTGATTCCCTATATAGTGCCACCTCTAAAAGGAAATTCAGAGGCCAGCTTTAGCACAACTCTTGCTCATAAAAGGCCCATCTTCCCCAGACAGACCTTTGGATGATGTTGACAGGTGGGAGCCCTGCTTGCCTATAAACCGAACAGGACCATTTCCAGTAGCGTCAGCTGGTCATGCCCATGCAGTCTCTCTCCAGACCTTCTAATAAGAGTTAGATAGTAGGCATTTTAATTTGGGCCTAAAGAAACTTGGCTTCATTTACAGTCTCGCTCTATTAAATATACAGACAGTACATATAATCTAACTTACTCGCTTGCCTGTTTTCCTTGCCAACTCTCAGCACAGAATTAATGTTTTGATGGAATAATAAACCTCTCAAAATCGGAGCTGATAATGGACAGTCACGTTAGATGCTTAAATTGTAGCAGCATGAACAGCCTTGCAATAATCAACCCTGCAACTGCCAAAATGTTTTCATTGTTCATTAGCTGGAACCTTTTTTGCATTGCTAATGCTAATGAACTGCCATTCCCATTACCATTCTGAGCACTGTCTGTAGCACATCTCTGGATTTCTTTTGCACCCAAACATACGATCTTATTCACCTGGCAGCCTGTTAAGACATTAATAGCACAGAAATGGCTGCTTTAATGCAACTGTAATAAATCCACAGTGCAAGCACCTTTAGGGGGAAGTTCAGTTCAGTCTTCAAGAACTTTTGTTTAAGTAGAAAAACAGAAGGTCTTTTATTGAAAAGGCCGTATAGTAGAGTTCAAGTTCGAAATCTAAAATCCACTGAAGTTAATGGGAGCCTTTCCACTGATTTCTGTGTACGCTGAACTGCGCCAGCTCCCTCCCTCCTGCTCCTCCCAAAGCATGAGCAAGTGAATCCACTGACAGTGCAGAGACACAGAAATGTCTCGCAGGGAGCATGAACGATGTCTGCGCAGGAAAGGCTCTGTACTTTCACGTACTGAATCAGTGATGCCGTTTCCTCCACCCTGACTCCACAGTGGCAGAGTTCAACGAGTTCGAAGCACCCAGCAATCCCTCTCAGCCGACAAGCCAGGTTCTTCCTTTGCTAAATTTATAACAAAAATTTTGCACAGAATTTACCGCAGGCTCTGAAAAGCTGCAGTTTAATCCTCCATCTGTACCTTGTTTGCAAGCAAGAAGGAGCAGCCCAGAGCCACTTGTTTACGTAGCACCCATTTTCTGTGGAGAAAAAACATTCAAAAAGCATCTTCTATAGCAACAGCCCTCAGTTCAGGATATAAGCAGCTTATTCACTCAAGTAGCTTATTCGTCACAGGAAAGCAGAAGAGACTTTCACCTCACAATCAAGTAAATAAACAAATGAGTCAGTTACTTCTTAATGGTGGACAGCTCGCTCACATAACCAACGACAGAAGGTTTATGAAAGAAAAAAAACAGACCTGGAGCCTGTTTTATTTTCAGTGTGACCCTCAAGTATAACAACCCCAACACAGAGGAGGTTAACAAAGTATTAGGCGTCCTCTTCAAGGAATTTCAGCCTTGAACACTGTTTTGTTCTCGAGAGACAGTTGTTTCCTTTGGGCATAAAGCAGGGAATGCATTTCTCTCCCCTTCTCCAAAGAGACTGCATCACCAGAGAGCACCACATGTGAAGAAGCAGTAGGTATTCTTCAGAGATTAAGCATTTTCCAAGTTGTTATATGACACAAACCTTTGACATTGAAGTAGCTCCAAACGGATGTATGAGCCCCGAGTCCTCATGTTAAGCAGAAGCACACACATACGTGTAACATTTCAGCTTCTCCTCTTACATACCATTTCACAGCCAACTAAATACTCACTCCACATGGACAAAGTATTACCACACTGACAAAGGCACTGAACTCTTTAACTAAGGAAGAGTTCTGTACTTGGAGACAGCCAAGCTGTCTTTCACTAAGCCTGCATTTAGTTTATTCCATCTGACGCCTCTTAAAGCAGCCGGTAATGTTCAACGCAACCACAGAGAATCATTTTTTGTTCTTGTCCTCACTTCTCTTATCTCCAGGGCTCACCTAAAGTGGTTCTTTACAGTTTCCAATATACAATTCTTGCAACAACGCAGCACACTGAATACCATACATTCCTTTGAGACACTGTCTCTGGCAAATCAAAGAATAGCAGCCCTGAGGGACAGAAGGGTGAAGGGCAGATGTAGAATATGCCTTTCCTAAGAAAAGCTCTCGAAGAAAAAATTTTTTTAGGCTACAACACAAGCCGCTAGATTATGAAATAGCTATTTTGAAGAAATTAGCAGGCAGAAGTTGGATTCACAGACTGAAATTCCAACCACGTGAACTGTTGCACGAAAGCAGTTAATGCCAGCAAGAGCAGCACTAAGTGCTTCCTCCACACTGATCACCTCCAACTTGCAGAAACCTCATTAGTGCCGAGACTTGCGAAGAACCTTCTAAAAAAGAATGGCACTTTTAAGTTGCATAAAGAGAAAAGAATTCCCCTCTGCACATCAGTATGACTAGACCAGCAGAAGTGACAGAGAAAGTTCCATAAAACCTCACCCCAAATTCTCAACTCCCATGGACTTTGCATCAGACATTTTTGCACTTAAGGTATTACTTAGAAACTTTCTAACTGAATCCACTTATTCCAGTACTTCTCAAACAGCATGGTATGAGGAAACAGCAGAAAATTTTTTATCTAAAAAATTCTCTATTATTGCCAAGGTCTGAAAGACTGGTGATGACCCAGCCTCTGATCCTTTTGAAGCATCCCATCCTTTGTATGACCATCTTCAGTTCCTTGGTATGGCCTTCCTAACACAAAATGTAACAGATTTTCTACCACTTTGCTATAAACCTCAAAAAGCCAAGAAAAGTTGGTTTTCAACTAGTCATCGAAGGCAGACACTCGAGACCAGGCTAAAACTTGCATGAAAGAGAATTTTCAAGCAGCCTCAAAACTGCATATAGAGAGTGGTTTATATTCTCTTCCCCAGAGATCTTTTAGCTTAAACAGGCAAGAGTAAGGTCTGACTTTGATTTGGCCAAGGCCAGACAGACATTAAACACAACTCTCAAGAATTCATGCTTCTGAAATACATTATTAGAATATATGGAATCTTCCAATGCCTCAAGAAACTGTCTAGTAAAGTTCAATTGCAAAACAGTTTCTACCCAGTCGCAACTAAGTTTATTATGCAAACCTCGTAACATGTCTGTAGCAGTACCAAGATAACCTTAGCAGAACAATATTGCTAAGTACTCATCATATTCCTACGCATAAGGACAAAATTGTGTCATGTTCAGTCTGCACTACACTTCCACAGTTAGTTAGATCATGGTTTAAGGACAAAACTAGCCCTTCGCAATGCTGTACTTACTGACTGATAGCTACATATTTCACAGATACTGAAGAAACAGGTCAACTTTGGGTGTAATTCATTGTAAGACTTTGGAGACCTTTGTCATCAGACAAAGGATTAAACCATATTCTCCAGAAATACTCACTATAGACACTGGCTATTGAGAAATACTGGAATTCACATGCTGTAATTACCTTTATGTTTGTTTTTTGTCTTTTATCACTTCCTTAAGTGAGATCTAGAAGAACTAAAAATACAGTGGGTCCAGATTATAAGATCTGTGGACATTTCATCTATGCTGTCAAGGTTAGACAAAGCCTGGCCACGCTGCAGCAAAAAAACTACTCAGTGAAGCAGAAGGTTCCATCTCAGCGAAACTCAGCTGATTATAGGCTTGGATAAGCCCTGTAATAACAGGGAGTTGTATGACAAGCTCAGGGCAGGCCAGGCAGAGACCACCTTGACCTTCACTAACCGGAATCCAATAGTCAACTATCCAGCCTCTTCTGCTCCTCTGATGCAGTCGCTTAGGGAGGAGCTGGGACAAGCACTGATGAGATGTCTCTTAGAACAGTTTGACTATCAAACTCAGGGAGAGCACCTACAGAAGGGGGAGCAAAACGGTTCCAAATTGAAGGCAGAGACAATGTGTTAGAAACAGCGTTATAGCACACAAAAAAAGAAAAGTCATAGCTCGCAAGGCTGCTATTAGCTCCAAGCTAAGAGATACCTAAGTGATATCCCCGACAGACAAATGAGAGTTAAGAAGATTGCCTGATGTGCAGTAAGCTGAGAGAGAGGAGGGGGGAAATAAAGAAATGGAAACCCCTGTTTAACAGAAGTCAGACTCCGTCCCTGGATGCTCCTGTGAAAGAAATCAGATCACTTCATCATCGTATTTTCTTCCCCTCTACATGCCAGCTATAAGTTGCACTCTGAAAAAATACCTTGCATCAGAAGAGCTTTAAAAAGCAGTAAGTTAAGGTCCATATTAGGAAAATAATTTTTTTTTTTCAGTGTTTCAGAGTGCAAAACTTGCAAGTTAAGAGTATAGCGAACCCTGAGATAACTAATGCCCTTGCTTCACCTGTACTTGGAATGCATCCTATCTTGGACTTGACTTCGTCTCACAACAACACTAGTGACCTGCACAGAGCTTCAAGAAGGTACTTCGATAAGAACCTTCTTACCTTCTTTCAGATTACTGTAGGAGCACCAACAGGTACCACTGGCTTTCCCTGCTTTCCTAGGAGAGAGGCTCCAGACAGCTGCTGCTGGAACACTCCGCACTCCAGGCTTCCCCAGGGGAACACACAGCACGGCGGTGAGCTTTCAGAGAGGTACGTGTGTTGCCATACGGCTCTCCTACTCCTTGTTTTGTAAGGCACTGTGTGGAACACCCCTTCACACCACTAAGGAGATGGAGACATCAATTCTCAACTCTCATTCTTATCCACATACCTTGAAACACACCAGGAAATTTGATTTGCATCATGTTTTCCTGTCAAAGCCTTAAAACCCTGTAATTTCTAAATTTCATAGAAGTACTACAAGGAAAGCTGCTTCCAGCACAGTATCAGGTTACCCATGGTGTACAGTCTGGTGCTAAGGGAGCCACTCTACTGGTCAGCAGTCATACATGTAGTAACACTGCTTTTTCCAGTAGTTTAGTGCTTGTCCCAAGTTTCCCAGGGTTTTTTCCAACTAATTTCCTGTCAATAAGCCTGACAGAAAAATTTCTGCCAAGTAATTAATACAGCTTGTGGATGCCCAGCTTTAAGAGTATGGCAAGTACATACGGGAAATGGATACTTTCTGCACTTGAACCAGCTGCTCAGAAGCGGGGAGCAATCCAGCATACGTAGTCACTTAGACTTCTAATTTCTACATCAGCCTCACTGCTGCTAATCCGCTGTCTCTGGCTCTTATAACGTAATCATGAAAAGGCTACGCTTGGCTTCCTCAGTTAAATATTTCAATTCCCAGTCATATTGAAAATACAGCCATTTTCCATGGCATCGTAGCACCAGCAAAATTGACAATTACACTAATGTTCTGTTTATCACACAAACATCAGCCCTAAGATGCACAGTTGGGAAAGGAACATTTTGTTTCCCGTGCAGAGATGGAAAGCATATCATTAGACAATTTATGACTACTGACAGATACTATATGTATTAATCTTTTGCTAAAACCACTGAAATACACACTCGCAAAATAAAGGAGAAATCCTGCCAGGTCTTGAAATAGGTGTTTCATCCACATTATTTAGACAATAATTCAGATCACGGTTGGAGACTGAAAACTAATTTGTGAATTTAAGCATATATTTCCCTTGTCATTTTATTCAGCAAAATGTTTTATTACTGGAACATTAACAGAGAGAAAGAGAAAGACAATTATTAAAATAAAATCAAGACAAAGTGTGTAAAATGCGATTGGCTAAACGGAACATGTTGTCAGCTTCGTTCTGACATATTTTGAGGATTCTTCTTCAATAGTTCACTATTGCAACTACATGACCTCATTAAAACAGTAAATGGGGGAGGCATGTCTTTTTTCTAGATATGTGAGCAGCATAACAAACTTTCACACAAAACTTTTTTTTAAGTCAAGAATGTAAGCTCTCCTATCTTGTGCAGGCAAATTCAAAGAAACCAAGCACACAGTAAAATACAACGTGATACTTACCTAAGTGTTTTGGCAAAGGATGTCTTAGGATGTCTTCACAACAGTCAGCATCCAGCGACATCACAGAAATCTCTGCAGAAGTATAGAAGCCCATATCCAAAATGTTTGCCTTCTACAGAACCTGGAAGCAGAACTCTCTCTTGACTTTTGCCATCGGAAAATGGCTTTTAAAGACGATCAAGTCCTCATCCAAAAAGCAGACAGATGATTTAGATCAATGCAGGCTTCACAGTCAGTTTGGGCTTATTTTTGGGTTGGACGGCTCAGAAGACACCAACCTCTGGAGATCACAAAGCAGCCAGGTATTCTATCCAGAAAAGGTTTTCTACCCTTTACCATCTGCACTGTAGTAGTGTCTAAGGTGAGAAAGAAGAAAGGCTGTGTTAGAGAAGAAATAAGTTACTCAAAGTTACAGAAGAAAGTGACACATGGCAATAACAAGCCAATCTTTCCATGCAGAGAGAGAGGATTTTTTTTTTGTTATTTTAGCAAGCTCACATTTAAGTAACAGTGAACATAGCTATATTTTTCACACATTTCTCTTTTGAAGATATAAATTACTATATATGACCTTTCCCTGGAGTAAAAAAAAAGATAATTTAACTTTTATTTCAAGTCCTGTAAGTACAAATGAGTAAGCTATTCTTTCTCATTCTGCTGAAAGAAATCAGTTCAGTGATGAGAGACTTGAACTATGACTTCAACGTCTTCCCTGGATCCTCTTTCTTTCCGGTCCCTCTGTTTCATGTTATTTGCCCCCTCTCTATCCACTGCTGGTTTTTAGTTTAGGCAGAAGCAGATTCATCTGCACAGCCACCAGAAACTTCTATTGGATTCCTACATGCTGTTTATAAAAAAAACGAGCACTAAATCTACTGTCTAGATTTCCATGTAAATGCTAATAGCATCAGGTTATGATTACATAAAGGGTTCTTGGGCCTACGTATCCATTCTCACTAGGTTTGAACGAATGCTAAAGTGAGTTTACAATCAGCACGGTGAGATTCAAGCCTTTCCACCATGTTCTCAGTTTGACAGAGCCAAACAAAAAAAAAAAAACAAACAAACAAAAAACTGCTGTAACTCAAACAAAAACTGCAAAGGGTGGAGTCCTCTTCTTACTTTCTTCATTAAAGGCAGCACAACAGAGCGTGCACGTTATTTCACTGTGGTAGAAACCATGCATGTGTCTGCTACTAGCTCCGATACATACGCAATGGAAATGACTCCTCTTCAGCACTTAGCAAACTGACCGGAAATTTTCTGGCTATGACAAATGTTGAATAGGAAATACCTAGCTTTAGGCAATGCAGACAACAGTAAGAGGAGTCGCTGGACTCCCATCATAGCAGCCGCATGTGAATTTAATGATACAGAGAACAGACTAGAAATCACAAATCATATTGAGCTGCTTCTCATGTTTACAGCCCTGGGCACTAAGACACAACTCGAAGCAACAGTGCTCGTGTTAATAAGTTGTTTGACTTTAGAGGACTTCAGAAAGCATTGAATTCTAACACACAATGATAAGGAATAAGCATGGGCTTCAGAATGTCACGTTGTGCGCCAAAAGTCGCATGCACTGACCTAAGCCTTTAAAACAGAAGCGTATATCTGAAAACAAATTACTGTCACTCCAATTTACGCTGGAGTTATGACGAGTCCTATCAATAACAACCAGGGACACAAGAATCCTCTGCAGGGTCAAGGGAAGCTACATAACCCCTCGAGCACAATTTGCTCCCAAGCACTGCAAATGGCAAGACACCAAAGGTGGACAAAGAGCAAGCTTAGAGAAAAAGTACAATGCAAATAAATTCCATCCACAGGCCTGGAGATACCAGAGTATCTGGAAGAGAGAACAACCGTGTCCTATACAGGAGCTCCTTAAAAACAATGGGGAATGGACTCGTACCTGGATAGGGCTCCAAGTCATAGACTCTGATGGCAGTGGCTAAATGAGACTGAGAAATCTGCTTGTAGCCAATACAGTTTTCTTCCATTAAAATCACAGTAGATTCAGATTCCTATGTCAGTGTGCTAATTGGCACGGCACAGAGAACTACAACATCAAATACCATTGAATAAAACATACACCACAGTTACGTGTTGTCTTTTCTTATTAATTCCAAATGCACCTCAAAAAGCTTTGGACACCACACTACACAGTAACAGTCAGGAGGACAGAAGCTCCCAGTGATTAGATACTGCAGGAGAAACATGACCAGACTGGGGAAAGGGGATTCAAAACCGATATGTGGAGAAAGCAGAAGCAACCACAAGCCTACAGCAACAGACTGCTGTTGTAGAAGACACAATAGCCTCCGTGGGATAGCTGCTAAATTTCCTGTAGCACCAAGTCCAGGGACAGCTGCTCAGCTGGTGAGGGTATATTGCTGCCCACAGCACTTCAAAGCCTTCCCAGCCAAAGGAGATGTGCATTCTGGTCACAGCGTGTATTGGGGAGGGAATGGGAAAAGTGGTGCTGCCTACTAACGTTCACATCCACAGCAGCAAGAATGAGCACAAGCACACAATTCATTTCCCATTCAGTTGCTCAACTCCGGTAGTTAAAATCACCTCCACATCAGTACCTCACATTACTAAATTCTCTGTTGTTCTACCTGACCTGGCAGCCTAACATCCCGAAATCTGCTCATGGACTACCTGAATCGGGGTGGGCAGGTTCAGCATGGAGCTCTCAGCATAAATCACGGCATTCAAAAGTGTTAGATGAAAATGTAGTATATACTCCTCCCACTCATTACCCTATAGATCAAGCACGCAGAAGCACAGCTAGAAGCCTTCGAGTAGAAGGCATGTGGATCTCAAGATCTGAACATTGCAAGTTGCTCAAATAGACCACACATTTTCACATGATTAAAAATCTTCGTTCTACCAGCTTATAGTTCTGTCTTCTAACTGATTATGAAGCTCACTCATCCATGCTTGTTTTCCTTTAGATTAGCACAAACTTTAAAAAAGAACTCTTCATAACTATGTAACTTTGATATAGGAAGTTTCTGGTCTTTCTTGAGTAACAGGAAGATGTTGCGGGATACACTAGGAACTGGATATTTTTAAGCAGCATCAAGACAAAACTACACCTTTAGGACCTGACTTCATCAGTCTTTCACAGCAGTTTTATATGGCAGTGCACCTCCACTACTTGATACCAGAAGCAGGGGATCCCACTTACTATACTCCACACAAGAAGTATCATCAAATAGAAGCATAAGAGCAGTGGTTTGGTTTTGTTTGAGATTAAATAACTTTGCAAGTAAAGTTCTAGAGATCTGACAAATATGAAAAAGCTCCCAATCTAACAGCAGCTGTATTTCTCACTTACTGACGGTCCTGCTCAAATCCCAGCGAAATGAGACGCTGACACAACAGCAAATGACAGGAGGTCTCATACAGCTAAAACTATCCATAGATCTCCTCAAACGCATTTTCCTCTGAGTTAAAACATTGTGCCTCACCAGTCAGCCAGAATGAACAAAATGAGGAGCACATAACATGCCTCTAGCACAGCCCAGCGCCCAGAGCTTCCCGTGGAGGCAAGGCCCGCTGGAGGGGATCACTCTGTAACAGACTCTCCCAAAAGACGAGGATCACCGTAGCTGCCAGCAGAGCATTTGCCTTAACTGAGCAGTGCTGTTCTGAGCGCACGCAGAACCCTAGCCATCGTCTACAGCTGCGAACCTCTCCACCACCAACAGCAGAAACAGAGCCTCAGCATAGCTGTAGCTGAGGGCAAGCTGAGAAGAAAACCTACCAGCCTCAAGTCCAGCTTCCTGGCATGCTTTGGACCATTGACGGCACCATGCAATTGCACAGTGGCTGCTGTTTAAAAAATATGCTGGAAAGAAAAGACATCCATCGATGCACCTGAACTAAACATGATGCAAGCAGAGCATTCCAGACCTCATCTCTACATCAGC
>Ga0181612_127776_pt1 | contig 14210 bp, 9 predicted proteins | sample HoacroProtozoa21_FD_119630 | JGI IMG/M metagenome (GOLD analysis project Ga0181612, IMG submission 119630) | Hoatzin crop microbial communities from Cojedes, Venezuel. Combined Assembly of Gp0051906, Gp0051904, Gp0051908
CACCCCAGGATCCCATTGGCTTTCTTGGCAGCCAGGGCACACTGCTGGCTCATGGTTAACCTGTCGTCCACCAGGACACCCAGGTCCCTCTCCGCAGAGCTGCTCTCCAGCAGGTCCCACCCAAGCCTGTACTGGTGCATGGGGTTGTTCCTCCCCAGGTGCAGGACCCTGCACTTGCCCTTGTTGAATTTCATCAGGTTCCTCTCTGCCCAACTCTCCAGCCCTCTGTACCTGTTCTGCTGGTGACATTATGTACTTGCTCTATGCTTGCCTGGTAATGTTAGGATGTCTGCAGCAATGAGCTTTTGAATTGTCTCAGTACCTGTCAGTGGAGGTCAATCCAGAATTTCAGTGGTTGGCATGAAAGCGTATGATAACGAAGGGCAATGAGCGGCTGTGATACTTCACCTGCACTCCTGTGAAAGAATCCACCAGAGCAGTATCTGTGGGATGCCTTGTATAGGGTGGCTAGAAAGTAATTAAATAAGGAATATTTCCATTTGAAAATTTAGAGAAATACAAGTAAGGGAGCCAGATGATGTTTGTGCTAACACTTGCTGAAAAACAGTGAATCCAATTGCAGTTTTCTTAACACCATCTGCCATTGCTTTTTCAGTAATGAAAGGGTCCTGGGCTACTAGAGTTGTTCTAGCATGTGTAATCTAACTGAGAGGAAAAAAATATTCTGGTTTACTCAGTCATTGTAAGGACCTCTGGTGCACCTATATTTGCTAGTGTCTCTACTCCTGTACCATCACATAGTGCTGGTTTTGGACAGCTTATTCTATTTGCTTTTCTCCTTTGCAGAATCTCAGTTCATAAAACAAACTGAAGAATGTTAACAAAGGGTGCCTTTCTGACAGCTGTGTGATATGCTACTATCTTGCATGTGAGGAATATGCATGGAGTCCTCCAAAGTTTGTGTAGACACAATCCATGTCCCTTGTGAAGACGCAGGGGAATTATGTTGCAAGCCTCACTTCCCAGGAAAAGTAGGATCTAAGTCCGGGCTTAACTTCTGCTTTTCCGGCTTTATGTTCCTCTCGTGGCATTCATCCTCGTAATAGCTAAAGGAGATTTTAACTGGAAGTTTCGGTCTGTTATTATTAAGCAATTCTGGGGTAGAGCTAAAAGAGCTGTAGCCTGAGAAGAAAGGGAGGAAAATAGTATCCAGCAAGTACGGCAAAACACATTTTTGTTATAACACGATGTATTTATTTTGTAATTGGACCAGAATACCAGTAGATATATTCTTGGATGTCCTCTGTTCAAACCCAGACAAACATAGCACTAATCGGAAAACACTGATAGGTGTTCTGTGTGCTATGTAAAAAGGCTTTCAAGTCAGGCCTCTGTTTACTTTGCATGAATCTAGGAATCACAAAATATTTCCCTGCAATTTTACAGTAAGTTGTGTTTGAATAGTCCGGGATTATTTGTTTAGGGAGCTGGAGAGAAGTGCACGTGGCTTTGGCACATGCACATGAGATGTATCTTACAATGCTTCTGGCCACGGGAATTTCTGTGGGTAAATAAGATTTCTGTCTCAAGGGCTGTCCATATGGCCCCTTTCATCAGCCCTAATTCCACTTAGATTAACTGCACAGCACGACTATGGGTCAAAGCCTGGATTGTTGGGAGAATCAGTTCCTACTTGCAGACTGCTTCCCACAGAAGTACTTGTTGGCAGCTGAGATCATAGTGCTCACACTCCTCATAACAACCCACTTTGAAAATGTATTTAGAGAGGGGTCTTGGCAGTCTGCTTGCTGCTTTTTCATACAATCTGCAGGCCGTGGTTTGTAATCCTGCTCAGCACATCAAGGCATTTGTTGCTGGGCCATTATCTTGTCTGACTTAATGTAGCACGAGGCAAAACATCTAAGTTTGAATCAGCAATACTAACCACTTTGGGTAGCATTTTTCCCCCCACTCATCGGCAAGAAGAGAAGAACTACTATTTGAAGCACTGCATTATTTATTACACAAAAAAATTCTGGGTTGTTTCTGTGAACACTATGCTCTGACTGCAAGTGGTAAAAGGAGACAGAGAGACCCAAAGGGAAGGAACAGATCTCATGGTGTCCCTCTCACCTGTGTCTGTAGTTCCAGTGAAAATTGCTTCTTGCTTTTCTTTCTCTTTTGCCTACTGTACTGGTGGCAAAGGCCCTGCATTGCAGTCATTCATTCCTGAATCTGTGGCTAGTTTTGTTGTCTCCTGTTGTGTCAGGATGCCTTACGAGGGAAATATAAATCTTAGCCATAAATGGCCTGCTTCATAAAGTGGATCAAAGTTATCAGGTGAGCAAACTTTTTGTTTATTTGGGTTTTTTGTTTGTTTGCTTTTTGTTGAAATCTGAAGTGATCTTCAGAGCCCAGTTTCCTCTGTTACATTCCTAAGTATTTCACAAATTCACATGTACCATTCACAAAGAGAAATGCCTTTGACCCAGACCTGGAGGTGCTTTAAGCACAGGCTACCCTAAGCAGTTAGAAGTATAGCTTAGTATAGAATCTGCCCACACTGCAGTGAGTACAGAGGTAAGATTATTTTGGTGCCACTAACCCTTGCATGTTTGTCACCAGTCTCTCTTCTTCCCCTCTGGATAGACAAATTTTTGACAGTTGACTGGGAAATGAGCGTAAGTCATTACAACACAGAAAACTGTGTCCCTTTAGATGCTGACAGTGGACTGTGAGGACTCATTAACATAGGCATAGTTTGGATGTGAAGACACTTACAGCTTGGTTAGCGTAGGAGGTGTACATGCCTATTTCTGGGGCTAGTACTGCCATACAGAATTCGGAGAGACAGTAAAACTTTATTCACTGGAGCTAAGGGCCTCTTGGACAAAGAATGCAAGGCAGGTGCTTGCTTCTTGCCTCTGCTGCTGACTTGAGTTTGGACAACTCTTGCAATCACATTCTGCTTGCATGTACAGTGCCCCCCTCCTCCATCTTCGTAGATTAAAAACATTGAGTGTTTATCGAGCAGCTTAAAATGAAAGCGGACAGAGCAAAGGTGGATGCAGTTTTGGGTAGATGGTGAACCCCTCACCTTTTTCCCAACCTTGTGGACTCATGACAGTGTGAAGCTTCCTCCTGTCCTCTGGCCCCTTCCATTCGGTGACACAAGGCAGGGTGTCCACTGTGAAAGAGCACAGGCTCCAATATCCTTCAGCCTTCTACCTTCTAAGCAGTGCAGACACAGAAGTCATCACACCCAGGGAAGTTTTCCTTACTTATTTTAGTACATGCAGAAATGATGACACCTGCTTTTGCTGCACGCAGTCACACTTGAAAAGGGATTCCTGGCAGTTGTGAGAAATTGGGTATAGAGAGTTGTTCTTAAAATCTAAATGGTCTGCATGGCTTAGAAGATGAGCGGTCTTATAAAATAATGTACTTGCTGTGCATGATTGTAAGACACTTTATCATCATTAAAGAGCAAATATTTTGGGGCTAATTTTGTTTTGCTTTCTTTATGAGAGTGCACTTTTTTTTTGAAGCCTTCTACTGCTGCTTTGAGACCACCTCACTAGGAACTTTCTTCAGTATTTTCCCATCTCTTTCTCCTTATGAATGCAGGAAGCACAAAATATTCTTCTGGCATTTGAGCTGCAGTTATTTTGAGTGGCTCCAAACAGAGGGAAATGTGTTTCTGCGGTAGTTGCTGCAGAGAAAGAATTTTGCTGAAATGTCTCTCCCCCACCGCCCTTTGGTGGCTGCAGAAAAGAAGCCAGTGTTTGAGGCCCCAGCTCTGTGCATCTGCTGGATCAGTTTAGGCCAATTTCCCCCCCTCCCCCTTCCCCTCTTTCCATTAGCAAACTAGATATAAAACAGAAGCCATTGGATAAATAGGAAAAATGTGTAGCAGAGGAAGCCCTTCTGATTAGGGAGCTGTTAACCAGTTATTTCATGTCCGGCTTTCAGTGTATTTATAAAAATGATGCTATTCAGTGACACGTCAAATTACTATAAATGGCATTGGCTCAATTGCTTTCTCATGGAAGCCAACTTGCACTTTATTTTTAACTTGGGCCCACTGATTATTTTTAAAGTTAGTATAGTGTTTGTAAAAGATGCTGAAGTGGCAGGCAGAGTGTGGGCAATAGGCATCAAATTTGCTCACACCCTGTCTTGCCCGTGGACTCCAGAGACCTGTGGAAACTCACTGGGAGAGAGCAGCTTGGTCAGTGTCTGTCCATTTGCTGCTTGGCTGTGCTGGGAGACAGCTGATCAATGAGATTAGTGGCAGCTGCAATGTTTGTTTTTGTGATGTGGAAGCCTGTCCTTTAGGAGCTGGCCCAAAACCCAGTAAACTCCTCCTCCCTTTTTATTTTTTTTTCCATTGATGGCCAGCAGCCGTCACATCGTTACATGCATTTATAATGTCCTTGTTGCGACTTCACTGTGTGCACATGGTTTAAATCAACAGCTTCCCAAACAGGGGGAGCAAAAGCACCAGTGCTCCCTACCTGCCTCCAGTAATGCTTGTAAACCTTGGGGACAGGGAGAAAGTAAATTACAGCTCATGAAAAAGTGCTAAGGGGTTCTGAGTCTACAGATCGCACTATGCTTTGGATGAAGAGGTGAGTCTTGCATCATGATTTAAATATGATGAGGCCTAGGCTTCCCTACGTTTCTTCTGGAACAAATTTCACGGAACAGAAATTGTTCTACATGGTATTGTGGCACCTGAGGCAAATTCTCAAAGCTGCCCTTGTGATATCGAGGCATCTGGCAGGTCTAGTCCATTTCATGAACAGTGGCTAAAAATTGACATCTAGAAGTGGGAAAGGAGACCATTGCAAGCCTGGGGCACAGGTCTTATCTCCCTTGCTTTATTTAGAGGGGAGACTGCAGCTCTCATCACACTTGCTGAAGTTTCTAGATTGTCTTCGGGGCTGTCAATCTTAGTAAATGAGATATTTGTGGGACTAAAGCATTGTACAAAGCTATCTTAAAGACAGCTGTAGCCTGGGTTACAACTTGGAGATGAGAATTTTACACAAGTGCTAGAGAGCCATTTTCATGCCAATCCAATCCCAAACAGCAAGGATTCATTCCAACAGCACGGTCTTCTGGTTTCCAGTTATATTCCCTCAAGGATCAATACCTGCACAGTAGCTCTACCATGCATAAAATGACAACATTTGAAATCTAAATTGAACCCATTTTTTGCACGGGGATAGATAGAGTATACAAGCTTGGTAAATCTTTCACTTCCCTGTTTTCTCTGATTCTGAGAGATCCAGTGCATCATAGAAAATGTCGCTTTCAGAGCATTCAGCCCATCCTTGGTAGCCATCCAGTGTGTGTGTCTCAAGAGCTCCTTCTTCATAATATTTATATTTAATATTCTAATTGGAATGGAGAAGACAGCATTTGTTTGTGCATTGCTGGCATGAGAAATGAAGAGTTTTTAATCATACCACAGGACAGCCTATTTGCTAGCAGGCTGTCTTCTAGTCTGGAAATTTTATAACTTAAAACTAAGTCTCTCTTGGCTGAGATTTAATTACAGATGCATCTGTGATGTCTCCTCTGATTATTCAAGTATCGCTATTAAAGTAGCTGAAATATATTTAAGAAAATTGAAATGGATTAATTTTGACTTATCTTTAGCTTTACTGCTACCATAGTTGACAGCAGAATTTAGTCCTTACAACCATTTAACCAGGAAGTGGCTTTGCCTTGTCCATGTCTCAGTTTTGTCATCTGCCGGATGGAGGGATGATTATGTTGCTTTGAAATTCTGTTTACTAAAAAAACCAAAATCTTTTTTGTGCTCCAGTACCCCTTCCTTGCTTGTGTTTATCTGTTTACTTGCTAATTGCCCTGATTCAGTAACTTCGCTGTAAAGACCCTTCCAGTGCGTTTACTACTTGAATGGACTAACTCACTAGAAGGCTCCTCTGGTGTTTCAGTTAGGTAAGGGAAGTATAAGGAAAAGGAAAGAAGATAAAATAAAAAGTCAGACCATACTTGGTTCAGCATCCTGCTCGCAGCCCAGCATGGTTGCACTGGAATCCTGCTGATGGAATGTCCTGACATTACAGTGTTTATTTCCACCACAGCCCTGAAATGTAAACAGGACATCGTTGGATGCTAATCCAAGGGACAGGAAATGACTGAGAATCCTGGATTCTTGGGCTATTGGTAGGACACAAGGAAGTGAATTTTACGGGAGGATTGGCATATGGTACAAGCAATGAACTGGACCACGTGTCAGACAGGGTGTTTTCAGGAAGGGTATCTGACGTATGTTTACGAGGAGGAACAAAACATAGCACTAGTGTCAAAAGAAGTGCATCAATATACTCAGCAACTTGCAGAACATTTGGCATGTTAGGATGCTCTATGCATCTCATCCTAACATGCCAAAGATAGAGAGAGAGTTTGCCTTGAGCTTGAAATGTATACAGAATAAGTGGCAGCTTATTATTGTGGTATTTATTTTCCCTGCACCTTATAATGCAGGAGTGAATTCAAATGAAGAAGGTGAAAGTAGCAGAGAGGGGGCCACATAGCATCTCTTATTCCAGTCCTAAAGCCCAGAGGGCATGGACAGGAGGTAGCACAGTCAGGAAAGTGTGGGTTGAAGTGGTTTGATGCACTAGAAATCCAGCTGTGTTTCTCTTAGGCAGACCTAAATAACTTAATGGCATGAGAATAGTATTGAACTTCCAGTCGTTACTCCCTCCCCCATGAAATGGAGAGGGACAATACATCTTGCATAGGGTAGTGCCTGCTGTGCTGTGTTCGGGGAAGGGGGAGAAGAGCCATGACAAAGCTATTGCCATGTGCTGTGGTGCACTTGAGACTCACATTGCTGGAAAGAGAGTTGCATCCCACTTTTATCCTTCAAGAAGACCTTGACTCTTCCATGGAGCAGCTGCTAATGCTGCCTCTGTAGTACTGCTTGTAGTAGCAGAGACAGAACTGTGTTGTAATGACTATAAAGGGGGTCCTTTATTGAAGTTGTTAAATGCATACAGACCCTATAATTCACACTGGCTCTCTAGCTTCCAGACTGGCTGACTGCTGCCTGATGTTGCTACATAGGTCTCCCTAAGTCTTGGTCTGGTGTCTGTAGCAAGAAAAGGACTGGATAAAGAAAAAATGAATGAAGTTTTCTGTGCTGTGAGCATTATGCACTGTTTTTTGTAGTAACTCTTCACACACTCTGCTGGATGTGTTTTGCAGCAAGGCATAATTTTGTGGTAGGCATCTTCTGACAGTGCTCACGAGCATCTTGCTGGCACGGCTGCCAGTGTTGACACGTTTTGAACAAAGTGCTCTGAATTGTGCCTCTGCCGTGTTGCTTGGGCTGGGTTTCCATCCGGATCTGAAATTGGAAATTTATTACTTGGAACTGGTTTTTAAAGGTGAAACTGACACCGGTTTCTTATTACTTACCAAGTCCTGAGGGCAGAGTTACATTCCTAACGTGGCTGTAGGTGTTAATGATTTCATCAACTCGAGAACCACAGAGCCCTGAACTCTGCTCTTGGCAGCTAGTAAAGAAGGGAAATTTGACTTTCAAATATTTTGGTTTTAAAGTTTTGGTTTTTTTTTTTATGGTGTTTACATTAGCAAACTGGAATTTGTGGGACAGACTTACAATTGGAACTAAGAGAATTTGTTGACTACTTAGTTCTTAGAAATCAAGTTGATAGTAAAGCCTCAGTATGCTGCTGAAATGAGTCTTGCCAAACACCTCTGAAGTTGCAAAAGAAGAAGAATCTGTGAGTGGGCCTGCTGTGGGTGCAGGCCTAAGAGTTTCATTTGCTTGGTATGTTTTCTGTGCCTCAAAATAATCAGGAAGGATATTATTATGCAGATCCCAAGATTTTTTCTATATTACTTTCAGTTGCATGCAAATAGCTCAAAAACCTTGCTCTAAATCTGGAGAGATTCCAGGATGTGGCTTTTTGTTTTGTTTTTAGAATAGCTTCTGTCTTGTGTCATGCAGGAAGATGGCATTGTGAACAAGAATCAGGACTGAAAATCAGAATTAACTGGCATTACTCTGGGCTCTGCTGCTTACTTGCTGCATGATCTTAAGCAGACGATCATTCTCTTCATACCTGTATTGTGGTATCCTTGTGTCTTGCCAGGTTGCTATGAGACGTAACTTCTTTTGTTTTAAACTTGAATAACTCTTTTGATCCGAGAGCTAGCTGTTTTTCAAATGACCATTGTACATGTGACAGACTACTGCAGAGGTAGTAAAAGGAATGCTGAAGAATTTAACATTGATTAATCCAGGGTATTGGTGGATGAGACTCAAAAGCTTATCCTGTAATTATTTATAGAGGTGCTTAAAAGGTGATTTATTGATCACCGTTTATAATTAGCTATACAGAGAACATTTGGTGATAGTATTCTTCAATCTAGGAAAAGTAAGCCAGGACTCAGTCTCTGGGAATTGAAACTTGGCAGATGAAGCACAAATTTCTAAAGTGAGAGACAGCTTACTGAGGGTTGTGGTAGACTTTCTACTGCTGGAAATCTTTAAATCAAATGAGATGCCTATTGAAAAGTTATATTCTACTTCAGGCAGGAATTAATTTATGGCAATCCTGTGGCCTGTGCTATGCATGAGGTCAGACTAGCTGATTGGCACAACCTTTTCAGCTTTATACTTCATAAGACTGGCAATCAGATTTGTGAGTGTAAGTCTCTCTGAGGCCAGTGGAAGCCAAATAAACCTGAGGCCGGAGTTTTACACTGCTGCCTTTCACATCCTTCATGCTTCCAGCCTATATTCACTTGTTTCCCAGCTACCACGTGGAAATATCCTCCTAAATTGCTTATATTTTTTTATCACTGCACAGTGCCACTTAGCTTGCTACATTCCAATCCACAGTACCTTCCATGTATGCCTTAAAACTGTGGGATGTTTCTTTTTTGTTTTGCTTGTTTCTTTGAAATGAGAATTGAAAAGTGAGAACGTTTGAGCAGATCTAAAAGGCAGCATATCAGGTTGTGGACACAGCTGAACATTTCTGCTCTGCTGTCCCTTTGGCAATGATTGATATAGGGCATTCACATGCATTTGTATTTATGATTTTTTTCCCCAAGCACTGTACCATTCAAAATTGCTCAAGAAAAGAAGAGATCATTGACTGCTGAGTTGCTATCCATGCTGCACACGCTTGTCCGGCACGTCAGATAGAGATCCGCTGTTACTTTTCCCCCTGTACATTATGACACAAGGCAACTAGCCCAGGGGACCTTGTTTATTCTGTCTCCTACTGCTGTGCTATACTACCTGTTCAGAATGGTTAAGGCAGCTCAGGGGTAAAGCAGAACTCCATATTCCTGACCAAACTAGCAGCTAAATGATTGCTGTTGCTGAAGGACTGCAGCTGGTAATAGCCTACAGGTGTTGAAGTTGGAGAGGATAATCATTTGGCTGTTTGAGTAACTATTCTGAGAAGACAGACTTGGTCTTGGTAAGCTCTCGTCTCCCTTACTGACACTGGTGGTTAGGCTTTCAAAAGAACTCAGTATGTCTCATGCAAATTTTTCCACTAAGATTTTCCCATGAAAAGGTCTGTTCTCAGACTTGCCAAATTTTGAAGAAAACAAAGAGTTTCCCAAATGTTCCCATATTCTTATGAGCTGGATATTTCTAAATTTGTGATATATCACACCAGAAACATGTATTTATTTGTAACTATTTCCTTCTTCCATTTTTTTTATGCTGCGGAGTGCTATGCAATCAATGATGGTAGATTTTTTTTCCTAAATTCTTTTCTTTATTCTATTAATTTCTTATGTGTTCAGCAGAAGTTAAACAATATTTGTGAAAGGGGAAATGTTTCTGTTTTTTCTTTTCCTTAAAAAAAAATAAATCTCAGAAGGCATCTATAGAATGCCCAACACTAAAACAGCTTGCTGCTTTTCTGAATGATTTTTTTTTTTTCTTTTTCAAGACAGTTCTTTCTGTTTTTGAGCAGCTCTGTTCAATAAGTTGCCCTCTTTTTGGAAATTTGCCTCATATTTTGCGCTGAAATGAAAGCTGGATAGTTATGTGAAAGTCTGCTCTTGATGGCAAGGGCCAAACTCTCTTTAAAACTGAATTCTAATTATCGAAATTCAAGTGTGTCTTGTAAACACATGGTAAGTACAGTTTGCAGATTCTATGTATAATTCTCTTCTTGCAAGTGACAGTGGTGAAGAAGGTTAGGCTGCAAAGTGGACTGATAAGATCAATGCATTTAGAGAAAGGATTTCCTGCATTTCCTCTAAATAATAAAATGTTCCTTTTATTGCATGCGGTTGTACAGAAAAACATCAACTAATTGAGATTTTCTCTTCAATTAATCCCTATTTTGAATGAACGCCCTGAAGAGCCACACACAACTTGGAAAGGCCGGGCTAAATGTTTTTGCAGGCATCATTTCAGGTAAGCCTTTAGAATTGTGCTGTACCAAATTCTTCTTACTCTTCAGGGACTAATGCCATGAGGCTACAACTTGGACATGGCTGGATAAGCTCAGCTACTGCATGTGACAAGCCCGGCTCCAAGGGAGTTTGTGCAATTTTACTGGAAGGAATCCTACTCACAGCATCTCCTGGGTGTAGTCTAGCAGGCGAGTGTTCTGAAGAGACCAAGCAGCTGCATGGTAAAGGATTGCCTGAAGAGAGGGAACACCTGGCTCATAGTCCTTGGGATTTTTCTAGCATAGGAGTGCAAGCAGACCTATTTTAGGATGACCTGAAACGTAAGGGTTGCTTTTTTGTTTTCGCCGTCTTTTACACCTTTAGAGATAAAAATAAAGCTGTCCTGGAGGCAATCTCTTCTGATTTTGAAATGGTTATGAGAAAGACATAATCCAAGGGCTCTATCTGAGGCTTATCTGATAGATAATGTATGCAGTGCAGGAGGGTGGCAAGTCAGGGCCAAGTATACACTCACTTGGCACATGATGTATTGGTGAACGAGACAGTGTATTTGATTTCAGAATCCTATGGGAGCGGCTTTATCTGCAGCGCTGGTGCATTGGTGTGGGTGTGAACGCCCTTTCCTTCAGACCTGGTTGGGAGGAGGTGTGCTTTGGGAGAGCCACAGGCAAGAGAATAAAGTTAGAAAGTAGTACAGGATGGAGAGCGTGAGGCAGTGAAGATGAGCTGCTTGGTACTGGAAAGCTGTCATTTTCAGCATCATGGTCTATCTAGCCAGGTTTCTGTGGAGACAATCTGTAGTACATAAACTGACAGATGTTTGGGCAGCTATATGCTGCTGAGCAGGAAATCACTCAAATTCCTTATCTTCCACACAACGGGCTTGGAAGAAGTCCTGCCAGAAAGCTTGCACCCTGGTCTCAGGGAACAGGGCTTGACCTCTGGGAAAGGGTTTTTCTGGGGTTTTGCCTTACAAAAACTGAATTCAACTACTTTCTGAACATTTGCTCTGAAAAGCTTCTGAGGGGCAAATACTAGATGGTAATGGTTAGCAGTCCTGCTGTGGCTGAAATCCCATCCTGTTCCCACAGAAATCAGTGGTCAAACATCCACTGACTTCAGTGCAAGCAGCTGAGGCATACAAAGGGAACAATTCTGCAAAGCCCTAAACTTCTGGAGAAGTTGGGTTTTTTCAGTTTGGATCATCTCCAGTTGCAAAGATGTATTCCCAAGTGGTGAAGTAACGAGACTGTAGACTAGCATATCTAGGGAATGTCTTGGAGGAAACCAGTGCAGTAGCAATGGTCTCACCTTACCTAGTATGGGAACCAGTGGATGTACAAGTCCGTTGTGCTTGCCACTGTCACTGCCTCTGTTAATGCAAGGACAGTGTCTATGCTGTGGACGGTACTAGAAATGGGAAACTGTAGTTTGATAAGCATTATCCGGTCAAGAGTTTTTCTTTAGAAGGAAATTTATTAAATCTTCTGGAGAACCACAGCTTGTAATGTTAATGACAGTTTTGTCATTAACAAAGTTTGATAAGCATTACCATTCAAGAGCTTTTCTTTAAGGTTGCTTCTATTGGTGTTAAATCGTTTGGGGAATCACAACTTCTAATGTTAATGACAAAATTCTGTTGTCATCAACATTTAGTTTTGAGAAAGGATGAGGCAGATGCCTAATGCAGTTGAGTAACAATCTGTGATGACTCACCTTCTACAAATATGAGAGTAATTTTTGAGCTGATTGACACCCTGTCTGTGAATTTTTGCATTGTGACAACCTATAATGAGTTTGGTTTATGGGGAAAAGTACTGGTGTTTTTATTTCTAACATACTTCTTCAATGCATGGATCTTTGTTCTTCAGCTTGTTCTTGTCTGTCACTAGCAGACATTGGCTCAAGAGAGAATTTCTGCAATGTTCTCTCATCACGCAACCAATCTAGATCTGTACACAAGAAGTAGTCCCCTGAACGCTTCTATAAGGCAGGGTCTTTGCTGGTAAGAGGACTTTTGAAAAATTTGACTCTTTGCTTGAGAAAGGTGCACTCTTCTCAGCGGTGCTCAGTGACAGGGCAAGAGGGAATGAGCATAAATTGAAGCACAGGGAAGTCCATCTGGGTACAAAAAACTTTTTCACTATGAGAGTAGCTGAATACTGGCACAGATTGCCCAGAAAAGTTGTGACTCCATGCTTGGAAATACTCAAAACCCAAATGGACACGATCCTGGGTAGCCTGCTGTAGCTGAGCCTGCTTGAGCAGAGAAGTTGGACTTGACAGTCTCAAGAGGTCTCTTCCAACCTCAACTGCTGAGATAAATACTGCACCGTTTTCTTAAGAGCCAGCTACCTGCCTGGCCCAGCCTTATCTCAAAAGCAGCAGCGGGAGTCATGAGGATTTATTGTTGCATCCAGCCTGTGAACCACATTCTAGCGCTTTCCTTTTCCTCAGCTCCACAAGGTGTGTGGTGTGTGTCTTTTGGCACATGACCATGTGAATGTTTGCAGCACGAGACTTCTGGGGCCAGGAAGTTGAGCAGTTCTGGGAAAAGATTCTTGGTAGTACACGTTGCTTCTAAATGTCCACTTTAATCCCCCTTGCAGACCAAAATTATACTTTTTTCTTAAAGGGGATATTTTGGCTCGTTATTTCACACTTTCCTTTTCTTTCTGTACTAGTTACTCAGAACTCGTTTATCAAGTTCTGAAGGAAAGGCGTGTCATGGCTCACCCCACTATGACCTGCTTCAAGAGTTGTTGGGTCTGCCTCTTAATGAAAACCTGTCAGATCTTTCTTGTTAATCTGGGGATTGTTTGTTTTTAGTTTTACACAGCAGTGTTTGCAAAGAAAGAAAACTGTTTTTATAAGTGCATCAGAGAAGCATCGTTCCTTGAGAAAGACGTATATATCTTCTTCAGTGAGGCTGAAGGCAATGTTTTCATTTTCTGTCTTCCCTTCAACTGTGGGTTTTTTTATTTTTCCCTTTCTTCCATATATTTCATACAGATTAGCCTCTACTGCCTGGTAAAATATGTGGACTTGTAATTTATTCTGCTTGTCAGAGATGGACAAAATAAACATGTGGTTTGGGATTTGAATGTCCTCTCAATGGAAAAACATAGATTGAAGCATAAAAGGGGGCACTGGAGCCTTGTGAAATGGGGCTCTGTGTGCAAAGCAGTTGTGGGATGTAACAGCTGAGGGAACCCTGACCTTCGTCTGATCTCACTTGGACTTTGAGGGGACCAAGATGCTACAGCTCTTCTGCCGAGCTCGTTTCAAAACTCTTAAGCTGCATTGCCACCAACTTTTGGATTTGATGAGCCGAAGCAGTTAGTCACCTTTGCAGCTTTGTACAGACCCCCTTCCCACATAGTGCTTGGGAAACTTCTGAAATTGATGAAGGAAGGCACAGTGTAGCACAGCCAAGCCCTCAGTACAGAGGGATGTGCATACACATCGTTTGTGTGCTGGATAAATGCTGTTTTCTTTCAGCAGTGTTGGGAAACAGGTAGTGTAGAGAGAGGAGAAGGGGCCTGGACCTTCAAGTGGGACTTGTTTCAGGAAAATTTTAGCAATGTGACCCTAGTGCAGCTTGTGCATCTAAAATGCTGGAGGAAAGCCATAAAACAAACCGTCATAAAATAAACTTGCTGTACATGTTTTCATACTTACGTCCCCAGCTACTTTTTGTGTCTTTATCAAAACATTGTGGGCTTTTGGGTCTGTCTGGTGGTGGGAATGAGAACAAGGAAACGAAATATATATATATATATATATATATA
>Ga0181612_178809_pt1 | contig 14210 bp, 3 predicted proteins | sample HoacroProtozoa21_FD_119630 | JGI IMG/M metagenome (GOLD analysis project Ga0181612, IMG submission 119630) | Hoatzin crop microbial communities from Cojedes, Venezuel. Combined Assembly of Gp0051906, Gp0051904, Gp0051908
AGCACTGGAACAGGCTGCCCAGGGAGGTTGTGGAGTCTCCTCCTCTGGAGATATTCAAGACCAGGCTGGACAAGGTCCTGTGCAGCCTGCTGTAGGTGACCGTTCTTCGGCAGGGGGGTTGGACTAGATGACCCACAGAGGTCCCTTCCAAACCCAAACGTTCTGTGATTCTGTCATTCTGTGATTCTGTGGGATGACTAGAGAAGGCTGTAAGGGAGACAGCACAGCTACGTGTTGTCCCTCAGTGTATGTAGCAAGAGATCTGATAAATCAGATGAAACACTAAACTATTCCTCCTTTTGTTCCAAATCGTATTCTCCCACTACTTCAGCTTTCTCACTTGTGACACAAATTGTTGCCTATCTCATGGGCATGGATGAGAAACTGCTGGGTGGGTTTTTTGTAAAATGCCTTAAGACTCCTGGCTGAAAGTTTGTGCAGAAATGCAAATTGTTTTTACCTTTCTCTGAAACACTGCAATGTAATCAGTGGACAAATGCAGACAAGCCCAAAAGGCTTGTAGCAACCAATAAATCCTTTCTTAAAAAAACCCTACATTAGCATCTGAAATGTAAGTAAAAATATGAAACAGTTGGTCAAGGAACACCAGTGGAAGGAAGTGATAAATGACAGGATGAGGGGATCTGAACGGGTCTATCAATTACACTGAAAGTAATGAAACCCAGCCAAATACATACATACAGTAGTTCTAGTAATATATCTACTTAAAAATCACAGGGAAAACATTGAATCCAATGAATTTTAGCAAGAAACCAACATCTAGCATTAGTTTTCTGAAAGACCTGTTTCTTTTGGATTGGTTTGCATTGGGATGCAATTATACCACCTCTACCCTGCACCGTTTAGCCAACACCTGGAATATTGTGTCCAGATTTAACCCCTCTATAGGCCAAAAGAGACATTAGGAAATTGGAGAGTGTCCAGAGAAGGGCCATGAAAATGATTAGAGGCTGAAGAACCTGATGAAGAAAGGTTGAAGGAATTTGGTTTTGTTCAGCCTAGAGAAAGGAAGGCTTGGGGGCATCTAATTACTGTCTTCCTATACCTGAAAGTTCGTTATAGAAAAGGTAGAGGTGCTCCCTTCAAAAGATGCACAGTGACAGGATAAGAGGTAAGGGACATGTCTTGCTTTGGAGGAAATTCCATCTGGATATACAAAAAAAACCCCAAACATTGACATGAGAAAAATTAAATGCTGAAAGGGGTCACCCTGAGAAGTGACGTAATCGCCCTTACTGGAAATATTCAAGACTTGATCTGGAGGTCCTTGGATAACCTAGTCTAAGGCCCTGCTTTAGCCACAGAGTTGGACCAGATGATGTCCCTACCAGCATGGCCTTTTCTGTGATTCTGTGATTTCTAGCTATGCAATGATTGCTGAACAGAAGAAACATTTGATGGTGTAATAAGCGAAAATCATTCTTTAATGATTTGGGGCATACTTTCTGAAGGCTATGCTCCATACATTCTGAAAGCAGACTGTTAGTTATCAAATATTTGACGATATTTCAATAGAAGAGCCAATCTGAATAATTTAAATGGGACTTCAGGAAAAATTTGTTAACAAAATGCCCTTTCATCTATGATGAAAAAACAACCTTTTTTTTCTCGAGAGCCACTGTAATTCAGACTCTATTTCTCTAACTTTCCCTATGCATTGTATAGCTTAAGAGGATTTGAAAATTTTATTGCCACTGTCACTGTAAGCAAAAAGATATACCCAAGACTTATCTTTGGAGAATACAAAAACAGGTGCTAATACATTACAACAAATATTCCCAAGGCCTAATGACACAACAAACAGCAACAGAAGTCATCTGTACTGTTGGTAATTCTGTGTTCTTTTAATTTTGCAACTAATCATTTTAGAAAATCTAGTAAAATACCTCTGAGAGTCATGAAGAAACAACATTAACTTACTTAAATTCATCGGGGTAAAAGAAAAAAAAATGATTCATGGAACTATTCCCAGACCTAATGTGTGGATAATAAGCAAATTACTCTCCTCTCTGTATGCGAGTTCTTATGGAAGGAAAATATGTTTTCAGCATGTTAAACCAAAGCTGTGTCACCAGAATCAGCCTATACAATAGCCTATATACAATACAATACAATACAATAATCACAATTACACAGGGGCAAATGCTCTCATTTTCTCTGTAAGTCAGTGAAAAAGGGAAAGGGAGACCCAGAATCGTCTCCTACAGAAGTCTGCGGGGAAAGGACAGCTCCTGCAGGTTTCCTTTTCAAGGCTGAATCAGTGACAATTCCTGTTCCGGGACGCATATAGCAACCCTCTTTTTACACCCGTCAGCAGTGTTGATGCTGTCAAGTTATATCAGGTAGCAGTAAGTGGGAAAGATATAATGCATCCTCTGGGAGCTGCCAGTTATCAAGCAGTTTTCCTCAAGCCCTTGCTTTCCCTGAAAGCTGTGGTCTAAAGAAACACAACTGAATTCACAAGTCCCAAATTTCGCTTCCACTAACATTGCTTATACAGCTTTGCCAGTTCAGAGGGGCTTGGAGTTGTTCTCTTGTGAGTGTAAGTAGAAGTTTCTTTCATTTATTTGTGAAGATGGTACAGAAATAATTGAACACATTACGAGTTGTGCCTATTTTCTACTTATTAGTAATATGGAGGCAGGCTATTTTTTGTGAAATATTTTATTGTCTTCTATTCAGTAGGCAAATATCCCATTAAATTTAAATGATAAACTAAGTGACAGTCAGAGATTGAGATTTAAAGTTAAAATGCCGCTAAGACCCTTTCCACCATTATTTGTTAAAATCTACTGTGAAAGAGTAGTCCCACATAAGTGCTACTCATGGGAAGGATCCATCTAAATTAAGATTTAGACATGAAAATTCACATAAAATCCTAAACCAACATTAATCTCAAGTCAGCGATGATGCCGTTTTACTGTCTGGGACTGCCCAGCTGTATAAACACCTAAACTCATTAAACACTTCCCCAGCTGGCCAGAAGGTTCCCTGTGGTCATCTACTCCTGTTTCAGCATGCCAGTTGGACAGGACCCTGAATGGATAGACTATTTCACATGTCCTGTTGACTCCTTGTGTTTCCAGTTTCCAGTCTCCTTCTCTGGAGATATTCAAGACCCGCCTGGACAAGATCCTGTGCAGCGTACTGTAGGTGACCCTGCTTCGGCAGGGGGGTTGGACTAGATGACCCACAGAGGTCCCTTTCAACCCCTACTATTCTGTGATTCTGTGAAATGCACACCTAGCTAGAGCAGACTGGAAAGGACTGTGTTCCCTACGTTCCCGGTAGGGTATATAAGGCACAAAAGAACATTGCTAATTTACTTACCCAAAAGCACAAGCCTTAACCTAGGTTGCACCCTAGAACAGGGTGCAACTTCTCAATTGTCACTATTAACTGTTTCATCTTGTCTGTTCTGTGAAGTTCTTAATATAGTTGCAAAGTTATTAGAGCAAACCAGTTAGTAACAATAAACATTACTGAACAAAAGCTGGTGTGAAAAAACTTAGTTACTTGTTATGCAGTATAAGATAACACAGAAACCTTTTTAAAAATTCTTATTTCTGAGTTATTTAATGATGACTAAGTCTCTGTTTAGATGATTTCCTTTTGTTTAACCCAAATATTAAAGAGTCACTAATAGAACCTGGCTATGCATTAAAAATAAGAAGTCTTGTATTTGCCAGACATTCTGAAATCATCTAACCCAGACATCAGACACTTTTAGACACTCAGTATTTCTGAATATGAAACTTTTGTATTATCATGATTCACAAACAACTACATCAAAACACCAGCTTAGTTTAGTATTAAGTGATACGAACATAGGAACTGCCGAGCTGAGTCAGAGAGGTGGTCCTTCAGGAAACTGCTTTAAAATAGTGAGAGACATCCCAAAGGGAACACAGTTGCTGCCTCTCTCAAACCTCTCCTGAGTTTTGCAGTAGTTGAACTGTTCTTTAAGATTCAGCACTGTATTCTCTGATTACGTGAAAAAGACAATTCTAATAAAATCGTTGTACATTTTTAGCTCTCATCACAGTGAGCTTCCTGGCTTGTTCATAAGTGGGAGCTGCATTTCTATCTCTCTGTATACAATATCTTTCGCTGCTGCTACCTGCTGATCCTGGCATCATTACCGGGATATGCTGTATCTTCAGTGCACAAATCCCCCCTTTCCCTGCAGATACATGTGGGGTCTCTCACATCAGAACCTCCCACTTTCTCCTCCACTCTCAGGTACCCGACAGCCCCTGTCCTCCTTCAGACACACACACAGCATGGACAGGCACCAACACCACCGTGCAACAGAAGTGTAAAGGTTCTTGCTTTTTTAAACAATATTATGAATTTTTGGGTTCTTGGCTGGTGTTTTCACTGCTGTAAATAAGTAAGTGAAATGGAGCACAGACAAAGCATCAAATTATATCGAAATGTGTGGTCTAAATTTTCCCACTATAAGGCTGCACGCTTGCTGTATCATTATTATTAATGTCACGGAGTATCTGAAGAAAGCACAGCTTACATCTTCCAATGCAGTGAATGATATAGGCAATTTAAAATTCAAACTCATCGACTTAAATTCTATTCTATATGGATTAATTTGCTTTAACTGACAATCATGTGTCAGTCTCTGAAGACAAACTCGCAGCATTGGAAAAATCTGATTTGAAATTGCTACTATTTCGGAAGTCATGCAAGCAATGTGGAAAGTAGATCCACAGTATAAGGGCGCGGGTTTTCCAAACTCATCACCATTTGTCCTTGATTTTGAGACTCTGTCCTCTGACACAACCTCACCTTCAGAGGTCTGAAACATTGTCAAAAGAAGTAGTAAATCTGTATTACAATTCCTTTCAATGCTAAAAAGGAGTCTGCTAAACCCAGAACATCTAAAACTAAACATGTAGCTCGTATTATCTCCTTGGGATATAGGTACGTTCTGAAAAAGTTACTTCCTGGACACTTTACTCTTAACAGCATTTGCTGGGGACCTCATGCACGTTTGCTTTACAGCAGTTGAATTCCACTGAATTGAACATTATTCCGCTTGGTGCAGGAGAGGGAATCAAGCTGGAAAGTGAGCACAGAGCGTTTCATAGGGCTTCAAGCTCTGCTGCTTCAGTCTTTCTACTACAGAGGAACAAATGCCATTTGCAGACTCTTACGCATCTGTAAGCTGGCTTGTGTTGGGATATGGGCATCAAAAGAAAGTCTCCCAAATCAGAATTGTATTTCCATTATTGGTTCCAAGATGGAAGAAAAAAAAAAAGAAGAAACGAAAGTGACTGTGGAGAACTCTGCCCAACACCACTAAGAAACACCAATGGACTCCTTGGACTTAATTGTCATGGAGAATCATTTTTGTAGTCCAATAAGCCCTTTCTCCTTTACCTTATTTAAGCAACAGAACAGAGAAACAAAAAGAAGGATGAACAAATAAAAGTTTTAAGACCAGACTTCCCCTTTAAAGTTTTTCCCTGGCTTTCCCAGGTTGTTGGCATCCCTGGAGACTGACTGTCAGCAGGAGGGAGTCATATCCTACCCCCTGTGGAATAACTGCATGCAGAAGATCACTTAAAGCCAGAGCAGACATTGCCCCATCACTCCGCAACACAGGGAACAGAAGCAGGCTTTGCAGCCATACAGCTTAGGAGTTCAGCAGAGCTTCTGTGTGACAGCAGAACGCCGCTTTCTATTTCATAAGGTCCCTATATATCTAGCTTGAGTTTCTACAGATGGGTAAAATACGGCCAAAAAATATTATCCCATCATTCCCTTGCCTAGAGTATCTATTCTGTATCCATTTTAGGAATATGCTGATATTTTGCATTTTCCAAAGAATCTTAGCTGCTTCTTCAAAGTTCAGCTCTCATCCTCCATGTAGTTCAAGACATTGTCTGTAAAGATTAAGCTTAACAGAGTACAAAGAAGTCAGATTCACTCTTCTTTCAAAGCTGTTACTGTGGTTAAAAACCAGCACTTCTAAGAGGTACTAACTGCAGTCACCCTTACATGTCACCTCCTGATATTTACGTATGAAACTAGATTCCTTGTCTGGATAGATTTCAATCTCATTTATCATTATTCTGTAAGCTGTAGGATACATGAAAACAGCTTGGTAAGAAAAAATATTTAACAGCAAAATCTTTAGTATAAATACTTCTCATTTTAGTATATCTGTATTTTCTTTTCTTCCCTTTTTTGTTCTTAGAGTTTGATGGCACAATAAAGCCCCCATTTCTCAGTGGCGCTAATCAAGAGGGTTGCAATCTGAAAAGTAACTGCCTAGTACTCAATTCTTGACTTTTTTTTTTACATTTTTCTACCTGTGTAGTTGTTTTTTTAGTGGCTTCTCATTTAGTGCCTTAACTCCTATCTGCTTTTTTAACATTAGGCACAGATCCATTTGAGATGATTATGATGACAACAGTGAAAACAACTGAATAAATTCCACCGTTTGTAATATTGATCTACACTTTCCTGTTTGCTACAAGCAGAATTAGAAACCAGAAATGTATTTCATTGGAATTCAATGCTTGCAAAAACTGAAAAAAACAAGTTGCTAAGGTCAGCATGAAACAGGAAGAAAGACATTATTGCTCACTCTGCTCATTTCCCCAAAACATTTTGGTACTAATACATCAAGACCGTAATTCACACAAAGACTTATTGTCCCTTGTTCAAAATTCACCAGTCATGCTCCTTCATGACTCTCTCACCTTTTTTTTCTATGCTCTTTAGGTCCTTTATGTTCTTTCAAACTTGCCTGTTGTTCCATAAGAACAGTGCACAGATTTAATCTGCAGCCTAACTTTTATAGCATAAAAAACACCTCTGGGTAAACTTCACTTGAAAAAAAATGAGAAAACAGTGTCCCCAATATCTGATAAGTCAGCCTCATTTCTGCCTTCATTTGTTGGTTCCTCACTGTGTGAAGAAAGGCAAGACAGAAAAAAAGAAAGAACAAAAGAAATGTTTCCCCATTTTGCCTTTTAAAAACAACTGCCTTTCATACCAAATAATAATAGCTCGCCTTCCTATCTGTAATTCACCTTTTCTGGCAGGTGTATTACAAGTTAATGAAACAGAGGAAAACAGAAGTTACATGACATTATTCATTACTGTAAAGGTGCTAGAATAATTTCTAGTGGCCCTGAATATGGCAATTTATTTTTTCTTCAGAACATAACCTACACAATAACATATTCTGATTTCCTGCTTCTCATTTACTGTCCGAGTATATTTATCTACAGAAATAAGTTAACAAATAAGTAATCTCATAAAAAGCATGCTAGAAGGAACTCCTACTCAAGGAAGACCCATACCAATAGACAGAAATCCTCATGATGCAACTTGAATAGCATGTCAGTAATTAATAAAATACACAACCGGTGGATAACTTCTGAGTGTTGCCACATCTACTGGAGGTGGAGAGGTAAGTAATTCCACCTAGTGCTTTCTAGAATTTTTGCTATATGGTATTCTCTTTACGTAGATCACGGCTTAAATATTCACCGTGAAAAACCTCTTAAACAATGAGCTGTTTCACAGCTAAGCTGCACTAGCAAAGCTTATATAACTGTGAGACAGCCAAGTATAATCCACAGTTTTCTTTCGTTACCTACAAATGTATTTCCTTGCTAGGGGTCATAGCATGACCAGATACTACAGTATTTACGATCTGCTGAAACTAAGTCCCACTCCCAGTGGATCTTAGCCATTGGTTAAAAACTGACTTGAGCTTGTGGGTACTCCATGTTGTCCAAGCCACATTGTAACCTGAGAATGCTATATCTGATAGTAGTAACTTCAAGGTGAGTGAATATTATTATCCCATCTGACATGTCTATGAGACACCAGCTTTAATGCCCTTGTCTTCTTCAGCACATGAGCGTGTGAGCTGCCATTTTTGCCTATAGGAGTAGGAGCAGGACCTAACGGAAGGTCATATGATACATCTGGTAGAGCCAGGCAGAACTTAGAGCTCCTGGTTTAAAGACTTCCCTACTGATTGTACCATCTAACTGACAGCAGTTAAATATTGACATGGCAAATGTTCCTCCGTATGGCACTGGCAATGTTTTATAAGATGAGACGTGAACTGCAAATACATTACTGTAGAGGGTACAGAGTCTTGCTTATAATCATTGTTCAGAATGCGACGAAATAATATTGAAGGAAAAAATGCATAACTTGAAATGGCAAAGAAATCCTGGCATTCCTATAGGACTCTTCTTCCTGAAAGTACAAACGAGTGCAGTGCCTCTAAGGGAAATTTCAAAACCGCTCACAGTTAACTTAATCCTACTAGTGCGAGTGAGAGCAAGGGTAAGCAGTGCAGAAATCTTTAAGTATCCTGCTAGGAATGTTTCAAACCAGTCTTGCTCATAATGTTTATAAATTGTTCAGAAACACACAGGAACTACAGCCAGGGGATATATGAGGGCACAGGACTGCAGAATTCAAACTGATGTGCTCCAGGAAGCAGGGAACACACAGATGAAGAGATCCACTTAACGCTGCAAACACTACATACAAGGCTTTCCGTGAGACAGTAAATTTTAGCTCGCTCATCTAATGAGAAGCTTTACGTAAAGACCCTCCTTGGCAGCCTGGCAGGCGTTTGCTCGGGAAGGCACACTGCGCGTTGACTCACTCGGCTGGGACTACCCCAGAGCTGCCTCAAGTCCTGATGGTACGCATCTAGCAAAACTGTTTCTAGCGAGGGAGGGGATGGATGGGTACATTAGCAAGGAAGGTAGGAGGGAAGATAACTAGAGGCATAGTCTGCTGAGATATAAATTTCATCCTAAAGCACTTTCTCAGTAAAGCTCACCATTCCCCATTCCACTGCAAAATCAGGGCAACGCAGGAATTTGTTGACAAAATGAAGAGTTAAAAGCAGGCCCCCCAGAGCATGGGGCCCCAGAGCATGGGGCTGGCGCTGGACTGCTGCTTCCTTGTGCTGGTCCCTAAATCGGCTCTGGAGGCAGCAGCTGGCAATGGCATTGCACAGTGAGGACTCGCTGGGTATGGTTGGGACGGCTCAAGGTGAAAAGCAGAATTCAAAACTAGAACAGAACTCATCCCAGTTGCAGTTTTTAACTAGATAAAGGGGGAGAGAGGAATTTTTTCTAGCTAGTGTGGCTCTTTTCTCAAGAAAACTTTGCAAAGAGTCAATGAGTACAAAGCTCTCCTAAAGCACAGGTTTTCAAAGGAAAAATCCATTGAAGATTCTCTGCAAGAATTAAGGGGCTCCAGTCTTCCAAGAAGTAGATATGGAGATATTTTTATATTTCATATCACACTGAATAAATACCATCTCTCTTCACAATGCAGCTATTTTTGAATCTTAAAGAATTATTTGAGTGATAACCAGAAGCTAGATTCGTTGAGAAATGAATGCATTTAAGTGATACGATTTTATTTTAATATTTATGAATTTTAAGTTTCATAGAAACTTTGAAATGTGATAAATATCAGCAAAAGTTTTTTCTGCTTGCTGAAACTGAGATTAGAATAATGTTTTGGATTGTGGTTCGTTCATTACATTTCAAAGGAAAAGACAACAAAAAGTCTAAGCCGCTCTCCCTCCTCTCAGGTCTAAAGCAGTAATGAATGATTTACAAGAAACTTTCCCGAGTTGAGAACCACCAAACTCTTATTTTTTAAAACATTTGCCTTTTTTCTGTTTTCCACTAGTCACCTATGCAAGAGAATTACAAGCAGGATTTATAGGGCTGATTAAACACCGGAGGCAGTAGGCTGTGATGTACCTGTAATCCAAGTTTCCACAATACTTACTGTCTTATGTTAAATAAAACAATAAGATGTTTATATTACTCCATAAGATTTTAAAAAGATTTTGAGGAGATCCAATGAAAATTTTTATAACTTTCATTATGATGCAATTCAAGAAAGCTCAAAAAATACTTTAGCTGCTCTATCTAGCCTTGTGTCCCTACCATGATCCCTCCAGGGGCATATTCAACTGTCTGTCTCCCAGCCTCTCCAACCAGGATTATTAAATGAACCAGTTAAAAAGAAAAAAAAATTACACTTTTAATTGCATTCTCATTTTGCCTTTTTTTAGAAATGGCTCATGAGCAACACTGTGCAAACATATCACTCCACACAGGGCTTGTGGGTGTCCCACCTCTCACAGCAGCAGAATACTAATGCTTTGCAAAACTGGTTATTATATATTTATGGAAAAGACAGATAATGGAATGAATCAATTTATTTGACTGCATTGTCTTCAAAACAGCCAGCTTAACCCTGATTTTTGCAGTGCAATTCTTCTCATCGAGCGATTTGATCAGTGTCTCTAGAGAGAGGCAGAGACTGAGCCCGGGTGCCCTCTGTAAGGCAGAGGGTGTCCCTCCGAGCACAGGCAGTGGGTAAAAACCCCCAAATGCCAAACCATTGGTGGTCTGGAAGCTGCCTGAATTTCCACAGTGTGACTCACCACCTTCCCCTTAGGAAAGAATTCACCGGAAGGGGAACTCCAGTCTGTTTAGATTTACCAACAAAAATATGGGGTCTATAACACACAACAAAAGACAATGGTTGCAGTGATGGAAATAATTTTTGAAAAAATGAAGCTGTGTTTCTCCCACCACTGCTGAGGACACATTTAGCTGACTAAAGAAAACAGGACCAGATTTAAGGTCTGATGCATCACTCGGTGAAGTAAATAATAAGACCCTCTACTCTTGCCTTGCAAAAATAGATTTTTAAACATTTTGTAAATGCTGTTAGAAACATGCCTTTACAAATGGAATATTTCATAGACAATATAGGTACATGAAGACTTGCTGCATACTCTGTTCATCAGTTTTTATACTGAACCTAAGTGGTATAAGCTTAACCCAAGGAATATGAGGGCAATGATTTCTACTTCTCTGATCAGATTTTTCCCAATGTTTTATTTAAACTTCAGTTTCCTAAATAAATCTGCATACGGTGTTGATGAAATAAATTTTTAAATCCAACAAGGCATCTTCAGCAATACCTTAGAAGAATTCACTATATACACATTATTAAAGCTAATAAAAATGCCTGATTTTTTCTATAGAACCGTCATTGCTGGAAATATTGTGGTCTTGTAACATCAAGACCTTTATGTATTTAAAAAAAAAAAAAAGGGATTTGCCTTTAGTACTTTAATATTTTGTTTTAGACAGCTTATCAGATAGCTGTTATCTGAAACTTCTGGCATCTGAGCACCCATTACGCAGCCCCAGCACATGCTGCTAAGCAGAGCTGGCTAATTTTGACAGAAAAATTGATAAAAATGAATAAAGAAACCTTCTTCTTCATTTAAAACTATAATCAGGGCCAAACCAAGAAGTCAATTTAATACACCCCCAGATGACTACAGTTTACATATTTTCCTTTCCAAGTATTCTTTTCTTTATATTAAATATTAACTCACAAGGAAAAAAAATACAGTAGCAAATAAACATGCTGAAAAGGTTTTCAGAATGAAAAACTAGTATGTATCCAATGAATAACCTTTACTCATGCAAGAGCAGCACAGTATGTCTGAGGAAAGGAGGAGAAAAAAGGGAAATGAATAAATGATTTAGATCACAGTAATCTATAATCTGGTTTCCATTCCGTTCCATTTCACAGGCTACAATCTTTCTTATTGCTATAGCTCAATAAAGGCTATTCTTCTTTGAAAAATAAATGTAATTATGCTTATAAAATATTTTTTTATGCAGAAATGCACTGGGTCACTTATTGCTGAGCACATTTTCACAGTTGTTCCATGGTACAGTAAGACTGCCTGTTAAAGCCCGTTAATTGGTGGGTTATAATACAATCGAATTTATTTCTTAAATAAGTGGAATGCATAAATATTTCTAATTTACTGCTACTTCTGAAAATGATAACTAGTCCTTCAATTCGTGTATTTTACATTACTGAATAGCTACTCCAATTCTGTTTAATTTTCAGTAAAGCTTACTGTTAAGAATGGTAGGTATGTTAGTGCTGTAACATCTCTAAAAATTAGAGGAAATTAGACACATCTGATATTATGCTATTTTTTCACATGAACAGAGATAATTTCCAAACATCCCAGAAAATTCTGAAGGAATGTCTCCCAGCTTTCCACTCACTTTTCCACTCTCTCCTCCACCTCTCCCAAGCACACAGTTACTGCTTGCTCTGAAGAAGGGAAGGTTTTGCTTGGCAGTAGTGACCTCAGAGCAAATATACATGGATAGCTGGCTTGAAAAGACAAATTTTAGCCCAAAGCACACTGCAGTGAAGGTCCCAGGTGGAAGAAGAAACTTTTTTGGCTTTCAGAAACATGTTATTAGAAGAGCAAGTTTGGTTCTTTCTGCCATCTGACTCAACTGTTGGTCAGTGAATCCCCCCATCTCCTCTCCTCCAAAATCTGGCTCTCAGATCTATTTTTTTTTGTATGCCTCACAGTGAATAAAAGCCAGTACATTAGTTTTCCTTGAATTCTGCTTGCTTCCATGGTCATGCACGAATTTCTGCTGTCCCAGGAGTTGCTGGAGCATAGAAGTTGAGCATCAACCAGCTGGAGTCTCCCGCTTCAGCTGATGTTTTAGTTCAGTGCTCTGCTCACTGCAGCTGAGTCCGGTTTTTCCTGCCCATATGGAGGGAAACAACTTCTACATATAGAGTACAGTATACAGGGAAAATTGTTGATGCAAGATCCAATTTATGATGACATTTAACTCTCTTTAGTATTGATTTGTGAAGGCTGGAGGCCAGGCATTTTCAGAAAAGGTTCTCCAGTCAGGGAACACATTTCTTGTTTTGGTTTATAAAAGCTCAAATTTGACAATTCTGTGTCACTCTATCCGACTTTCTTTGCCTGTCTCCAGGACCGGTAGGTATAGATGAAGACATGTCTGGCTTTTGCAAGTTTAGTTTTCTAAGTGGCCTTTTTTCACACGTATTGCATGGCCTTTTCTCCAAGAGCTCTATTGTCTGTCAGTTTACGGCACTGTGAAAGGTAATACTGAAGCAGGCTGTTAGAGATGTGCCTTTGTACTACCAGTAGATTTATTCTTGTCTGGTTTTCTTGCTTTCTAATTGACTTTCTTAAGGATGAATTTGGTGATTCCAAATGATTCTGAGGACGTCTTGATGACACCGCACACCTGCTTGCTCAGTCCCACAAGCCACAGTATCTCTATTACAAGGCAGACATGCAACTGGCCCATTACTACACCTCTACTCATGACCCCTGAAGGATTGGGGAGCTACAGTCCAAGATGCTTACTGAAACAAAGGGGATTCATTGTGCTTATGTCAATGTATTTTGGGTTATGCCATGTTTTAGAATGAAAGACTTCTGTCATAACAAAGTGGCTGTGGAATTGGGATGGAAATGTTTCAACTTTTTTTTTTTTAAGTCAACTTAAACAACACAAAGTATTCCACGTATCATAACACTTGGAAAGAGTTCCTATAATGGATATCTTGCAACCCTTGCAAGTACCTTCCTAATTCCCCAGGAAAGATAACTCTTATTAAAGCCAGCCAGGGCAAGCTGTGATTTACCACCACACCTCTATCCCGGATCAAGGCATTGATGTGTAACCCGCTCAGAAATCACAGCCAAACAGCTCAGAACTCACACTCCCTACTTCAGGATGCACTGCAGCGGGACAGGACATTTTCTGCAGTCCTGCTACTATTATGAACACAAAGAGAGGAAACGTAAAGAATCAAACACAAGGCACATTGAACTCTCATGCTCATTACAAATACTATAGGCTTTCAGGCTCGCCATCATTCTTTGTGAACAGCATATTGAACAGCAATGTTGAATTTCCAGCTCAGTTCTGGCAGGATGCTTGAGAAATACAATGCAATCTGGGATGAAAAGATGTTATGACATTGGAGATGGGCAATGTGAGTAGCAAGTGTGAACTAGAAGGGTTCCTTGTCTTTTTGCAGAAAAATTACAGATGCTAGGTAGCGTAGACTGCATATGTGACATCCAGCCACAGTCATCATAGAATCATAGAATCATAGGCTGGAAAAGACCTCTAAGATCATCAAGTCCAACCATCCACCCAACAACACCATGCCTACTAAACCATACCCCAAAGTGCCACATCTACACGTTTTTTAAACAACTCCAAGGATGGTGACTCCACCACCTCCCCAGGCAGCCTATTCCAATGCCT
>Ga0181612_128493_pt1 | contig 14209 bp, 7 predicted proteins | sample HoacroProtozoa21_FD_119630 | JGI IMG/M metagenome (GOLD analysis project Ga0181612, IMG submission 119630) | Hoatzin crop microbial communities from Cojedes, Venezuel. Combined Assembly of Gp0051906, Gp0051904, Gp0051908
ATTAAAGTCAATGCAACACCCATGCAAGCTAGAATGCTAGCTTTTTGGTGAACAAGGACCCAACATTTGAACAAGAACCTTCCATAGTCCCAAACTTTAAAACTGCCTTTGTTTTTCTTCTTTTTTTCAAATTGCATCCATTCCTCGCATTGAAGATGTAAAGCCCAATCCCATTCCTCTTTGCGTATGAGTCTGTGATCTTGCCATTTCGTACTGCGCATCTAGATTTCTGAAAACCTCTTCCTGTTGTTTCAGCGTTTTGTAACTCTCCTCGTCAACAGAACTACAGCCAGCTTCATCCTCACTCTAGAAACCAGACAGAAGAGAACAAACATTAGCTGTGTAGGAAGTGGTGGTTTGTACACTACAGGTGTCTTAAACATAATCTAGGCTTTGTGGTTTTCAAAAGCTTGTAAGAATTCAAGCATTTGGTTTTATTGCTGGAACATTCTAGGGTAGTTTTCCCCTCACCGTCAAGAAACACGCAGAGGCCTTCATCCAGGCCCTTATTTCTGACTCAGTCAAATAAATGTCTCCAGTTAACTTATCTACACAACATAATACTGCTTATCAGATTATGGACACTGGTTACAGTTACCGCTGCTGTTACAGATCGTAACAGTTGCCTCGTTAGTCAGAAACATCACATAATTCTAGAATTTGAACTGAATTCCGATTTAGATGCTGCTTGTGAACTTTAATGAGAAATACTTAAAAGTTCTTAACTACATCAGGTAGTATCAGGTTAACTTAACATCTTCATCATTTAAGGGACACTTTAAATAAAAAAAAGAAATCGCTATCTTACAATTAATAATAAACTTAATTTCACATTCAGAACTCTTTACCTTAATGCCCATCAGCTTCCTGAATTTGACATTTTGGTCCTTGTTTCCAAAATTTAATTTTTCCCATATTTCTGCTGACTGTGATTTATCCTGTACAAGTTAAAAAAAGATGTATCACCTTTTTACGTAAGTTTCCATTAATATCACAATGCAGTAGCAAGCAAAAAAGCAGTATTAAAAATGAGCCCATTGTGTAGCACTAGCACAGTTGGAAGTAAAAGGTTCCAAGGCACATCTGACATGCCCGCAGCACCCTCACAGAAACTCTTTGTGAGAGAAGTCTACTTAACCATAGGTTTCAAAAAAAGAGGTATATACTTTACTTGGGTAGATTGTACTCATTTCCATAAACTTTGGAAACCTTGTAAGAACACATGCTTAAAATTAATTATAGAAAAAGGAATTTGCTCATTAAAATTAAGCAATATACAGCACAATTTAGGAAGAACTGCTTAGACAGCATTCAGGTTTCTTCTTCCCTCCCTTTTGCCCCCCATGTTGTCAATGCAACATGAACCAGTTTCAGTTTTTCACATCTTATGAAACAGTCTGAAAAGCGAAGTGAACTTGTTAGGTAATAAGACACATGATGACAATTAATGTAACAAACACTTTCATACTAGTACAGAGTGTCAAAAGACAAAAATACAAATATTTAAAGAGCCAATTTTTCCACACTATCAGCAAGCAAAACGTGTACTTAAGTCCAGCAACTTTCTGAAAAAGTAACTGCCACAGGAGCCTTTTTTTAGTTGGTGGCCTTACACTTCACTAATTGCAAGACCATTTATTCAGCATAGAAGTCTGAAGGCTTATTTGTATTTATGACTTTCATTAGTGTTCGTAATGCACTACTCTACTCTGGAAAAGCTACTAGCATGGTTTGCAGTCTTGTTTTTGAAGTCTGGAATTGGACAGGATACAACAATCAAATAGAAAAATCTCTACAGGCACAGAAAGGAGTGGTCAATTATAGTTTCTACAGCTTAGCCATCACTTCTCAGTAAACAGAGACCATCTGTAGTTGAAATTTAGTTGCAAGTTGTAGTCAAACTGACAGAATTAACATTAAGATCTAATCATATCTCTTAAGTTTTGACACTAAGGATTTTCCTAAGGCTTGTGTCACAACCATTTGTCATTGAAGGTGAGTTATCTTAGTTATCTACTGAAGGCTAGTTATCTTAGTCCTTTCACTCCTAAAGTTTTACCTTGGGCTGTTAACAGGGAAGCTGCATAACAGGTATGAAGATAATTTTGCTGGAAATAACGTTAATAAGCATCCATAAACTGTCTGAGAGCAAGATGTTTCCAAACAACTTTTATGGAAGTAAGAAAAGACAACATTACCCCTTCCTTTTTGCCTTGCCAAAGCATCTTCCGCTTCTTCTCTTGCTCAGCAAATTTCATTGGATTCACTGCCGCTGGGTTATAATAGCTGGGTACAGCTATTCCAGTCTCTGCTAGTGCTTTTGCTTGTAGTGCTGCCATTTGAGCTGCCATTGCTATCTGAGGAGTTACTTGTGTTCCCGATGCCAGAAGAGCAGCAACGTTAATAACAGAACCTCCAGTGGCTGCAGCAGCTGAACAACAAAGGTAACTTGTGATCAGACAATAACTTCAGACTTCTCTGAAACTAAAAAGACCCCACAACAACAAACCCAACACCCCCACAAAAACTCAAACAAAAAAGCCCCCCAAACACTTAATCAGAAATAAACTGAAAATGGCTGAAGAACAAATGCATGATAAAATACACTTTACTTGTAAATCAAGAAACAAATCTCTAGTAGTTTTAGTAAACCAGAACTGAAAGAAAAACTAATGTAATTCATGCTTCTACATACCCCTAAGCTAGTAACAGCTTTCAAACCCTTGTTTAATGATGCATAAAGGAAGGGTCCAATGAACATCACAAATTCATTTACCAGCCTAACATACATTTTTGTTGTATACTCAGCAAGTGATAAGAAATCCTGATCATTTTTGTTGGGAATTTTGTGTTTCTTATTTTTTGGTTTTGTTTTTTCAAACATTTCCTAGTTGTAATTGTGATTCTTACATATGGACCAAGTTAACTGTACAAGAAAGACAACCTGCACATCTGTCAGACACGACTGTAGCACTCAGCACATAAGCCTACCCGATCTTCCACTCACGCTATTGTTTAGGAATTAATATAATATACATGGATTACCTGCAGCCATTTCCTGCTGTTTCTGTTTTTCAACCATTTCTTTTTCTCTCTGTTCTTGCAGTTTCTTTGCTCTTTCCAGTCTAGAAGTACACGAGAACAGAAATATTTAGACATGCAAAATCAACAGCAGTGGCTCATTTATGTAACATATCATTGAAATTGTAACAATTTCTGACCTTCTGGCTAATGCTTCCTGTGCATCCATAGCTGTGTTTCGTCCTCGAAAAGGCGGTGGACTCGGACTCCGGCTATGACTCCTGCTGAACCTTCGGGGCTTTTCAATTCTTTTCTTTCGCTCTCTGTAACCAAATTCAACAGAGTTGCTAAAACAATGAAGGTACTTATATATACCTTAACATTTCATAAAGTATTTGATTACAATTCTGAAAAATTGCTTAATGATCAATTTGGAGAGCTCTCAAGAACAGCTTTCACACAGATTATACTAGAACAGTGTAACAGCCACACCTGCCTTGTAACAAGACAGCTAAAACTGAACATTTCCAACTGCAAGATGTAACAGAACATGTAATTCTGAGTATTCATTTATCCTCTTAAACTTAGTGTTGAGAACAAATAGATCTGCTCTAGAGATTATCACTCTAAAACCTGACAAGAAAAAACATCGTCTAACTTTCGGTAAAGCCAACTGCAAGAAAACTGTAAAATGGATCAAGTTGCAAGAATGCTTTAATACCACAAAAGACCTCACAGCACTATAATTATGTTAAAAGTGAGCATTTTGAAAAGGTCCCATTTAAAAACTGGAATAGTACCCAGGGAAGTGACAATCTCTTCCCTCTGCACACTCTTCACTAAATGTGCTTTGGATGACTTTGAGGGAGGCTATCAAGCTAAATGGAAGAGCTGGTTTAAACATTTATTTATCACAGGTTTGCTCTTGAGAAGGACAGTACTGTGTAGAGAACTATGAAGCATGCATTATCTGGAGCCTGACAATCTAAAAAGAACCCAGTTAAAATATATTTAAGCAAAATGCCAAAATATTCAGTTCAATTCTCTTTTAGTGATCTTCTCCCCACCTTCTCCCAAGTTGCTCTTACTATATATAAATCTAGTCCCATCGAAGCAACAGCCGCTCAAAATACACATATGAAGTAGTATCAGCAGTATCTCTCTTTGCCTGGATCATTAGTATCCACATGACAAGAGATAAGGGTTTACCCCTGTTTAAGCGTCTGACACTGATGTTTTAAACAAAGAAGTCACAGATACTGGAAGTCTCCAACAAAGCTTAAATTACAGGAGGTACCACTCATATTTTTCCCAGATTTGCCATAAACAGTAAGTTGAGATGCACAGAGATGTTTCTGCAGCATTTTATACTTTAATGTTGTTATCAACCATTTGATAAAATAGCTAACTTGGCAACAGCCACTTTAAATGGCACTGAGATATTCTGTTTCTTCTGTTTGCAACTTGGGCAGCATCTACAAACATCATGAAACGTAGGATGAAGTTACAAAAAGAGATCCTTGTTTACATGACAAATCTGGTAGAATACAAAGGAGGCGAGACTTATCTTTTCATAGAAGATGACAAGATGCAGATTCAGGCACTGGGAAGTGACAGATCTGCATTCCTGAGATAAGATGTAATGCATGTTTCAAAGATACCCATGCTGACTATTGTAGTTTGGTCTTGTCTTTGGTCTGATGCTTTATTGCTGGTAAACATTAAGGAAATAAATATTTGAGCTTTTGTATTTAAGTATTTCCATTTGAAACAAGCAGATGGTGTCATGTTTTCCACCTAGCATTTAATCAGAGCAATGCCACAAAAGAACTGCCAGGATGGTCTACATGCTCACAGAACAAAAAGATTACTTTAAATGCTAGTGAGGACAGGTAATTTGAAAAGGTGAACTGGAGATTATGCAAAGAACCATCAAGAGAAGGTCAAACTCTACTGTTTACAGACACTTCTGTCATAGCCTGTTAACTGCAACACAACAAATACTGCATTTCACAAACACAGTTGAGTTTTAACAGGGTAGGTTTATCTGGCTTGTGAAGAGTTTTCCTTGAGGCTTGTCTCATAATTTTCTTTCCAAAGGCTTCACCTGAGCCCAGAACTTGATGAAGTGTTCTAGCTACTGTTAAGAAAAGACTTTTGCCTCGCTTATTTTCCTTCTCTAGGATTTGCGAGACAAAAACAGTACTTAAAAGAAATGGATTCCTGCAGTATGTCCATCACTACCCAACAAGGCATGTTTCCAGTTGAAGAAATCGCTAAGCTCCCCTTCTTTTTCTTCCCACATTTACTGCTCTGTTTCAGGTAATCCAAATTCCACTGCAGAAGCAAAAAACTATTCCGGGAGCTGAAGTTTTCACGGAGCCATTAAATACAAAATGTTCAAAGCGACTTTTAAAAACAGTAAGTGCACACCATCTATAACAATTGGGAATAACAGGGAACTGAAGCTTTACACATCACACTGAAGGTGGCTTAAGTACCAGTAAATGTAAGTAATATGTATACCAATTGAAGACCCAGCTCTACTCACCCCAGCTGAAAGTCTGGTAGAAAGTGAGTGCCAAAATAAAATATGACACAAACCATGCAATTCAACTAGTTCTTCAAAAAGGTAAGTCTTCTTAACAGTTTCACAAGTGATGTTGTAGCATTATATGAGAGTGCTATATTCTTAAGTCTCCAACGATCCACCGTAACGTTGAGCAGTCATAAGCGACTTCTGCACCCTTTAAATATGCAATTTTAAATACTCTAGTGAAAATACTACTAAATCAACTGGAACACTGGCAACACTTTCTTGGGAGCTCTGAAGGGACACCACTTTGCATTCAAACTACTTGTTTTACTTTAAACACTTCGGAAGGAAAACACACAGCCATAGGAGTCAGGTAATCACATTTCAGCTTACTCATTCAGAAAAATCCTACAGGGCATTAAGAATGCAAAGGTGACACATACAAACAGACTCAGAAATCTACACCAAAATACTGAATGATTCATCAGTATTGGAAAATATTAACTTCTATACAGTGATGAAAACCTCAACTTCACCATAAAAAAAAGGTAAAGCATGGATCTCAACTCCATCAAACGGAGTCAGAATAAGCCAGTACGTGTCTAGCCAGAGCGTTTCAGTCTGTGCTTCTAGAATTTAAGTTTAATGAAGAAATGGAAGCACCCAAGACAGGGAGAAAAATTAACATGGTAAATATTCTCATGCTGAACTTGACAAAAAGAAGTTGGTAACCACCAACACAGCACAGTACAGTTCACCTGACTCAAAATTCACCTGAACACTACACTGACTGCGCCAGTTCACAGACAAGACAAATTTTTAAATGAACTTTGTGAAGCTGACCAGGATTAGCTTCTGATCAGCGTACCTGCTCTAACAGCCAATGATTCCCAGTTAAAACTTCCCTTTTATGATATATACAAAAGCAAGAAGAAGAGATAAATACAATAGTATTTTTAAAGCAATGCTTTGCCAACCACACTACTCTTGTATCAAACAAATGAAAGGGTTAGTGTATCTTATTCTTCAGTTCTTCCCCTTTAAATATCATTTAAATATTCTATTTAAAATAGTATATTCACTTGTGGTGTAAGAAACCAAAAAGAGCTTGAACTGTGGTAATTATTACTACTCAAAATACTAAGTTACTTTCCTTCTACTTTATCAGTCAAGAGTTCTAAAATGGCGGTTTTGTAAGATACCCACAAAATAACTAACTACGTATTTCTAATTGCTAACAAGAAATCATGGTATGAATGAATCTGAGACACTTAAGCTGTCTAGGACAGATGTTTCTGTAAACGTATGCACACCACCCAGTCCTTAACCCGCTGTATCAATACAGCTGAAAAAAGCCAAATACATTTAGTTACACTGAATAGACATTAACTGGCAAATCCATCATTCTTCTATATATCAACCTGCCACAGAACATTAACCATACACCACCACTAAGTAAGTACAGAAGTTAACACTTACCTGCTTCTACTCCTACTTCTGCTTTTACTTCTGCTTCTATGTCTGTGTCTAGATCTTGATCTAGAACGAGATCTTACACGTCGTTTTCTTTCTCTGCTGCGAGACCGGGATTTTTTCCTATCACGACTTCTACTACGATGACGTCTGAAACACATGACCCAAATTCTTACATATATTCTCACATTTAAATTCAGCTTCTACTAAAGGACAGGTTTGTCACCACAGGGCAAAATGCATCAGGCAGGGTGGGGAGACTACACACGGAAGAGTTCATGCCTGGAACAGTTCAAGTTGTAAGACTAGGAGATGAAATGGGAAAGGATCCAAACACTACCACCAGCCACAACAGACAAGTCAGTTTATGCAGAGTTTACATAAACAATCATACTCATCAATATAGCTATTTTTAGTTGTTCATTAAAGTATCTCAAAACAAACACTAATCTGAATGCAGGAATCTTAAATTCAAGGCAATAAAACTCTCCGCCTCCCCATGGTATTCCAATACCTTAGGTAAGAGATGCCCAAATTTCAGCTTGTGTGTCATGCACAGTCCCTCAGCATATCATTAGCTGAAGCCTGTACCTTGCTATCTTGTTTGCTACAGATCCCTCAGCTAGGAGCAGAGCTGGCTGAAAAGTTCCACCGGCAGCAACCTGTTCGTCCCAAGCAATTCTTCTACCGTGAGAGTGTGCCACCTAGGTGGCCTGTCACACAGGGAGGCTTGGACAGCATTGTCTCTCAGTAAGCCTTCGATTTAGGAGGTAAATAGCCATGACATTGCTAAGGTGTATCTTCTTTCCCATCACTGACAACAGGGAACATTTAATACACTTTGTTTATAAATTTTCTGTACTAGTTGTTAAAAACATGAGGCAGATCACCTATATAAAGCCATAGAGATATCTGGTACTTTTACTCAGAACCAATCTGAAAAAAAAGTAGTGGCAAACGCACTACCCAATGAAAACTGAAACACACAATACAAACTGATGATTTAAAGAGCGTCAGTAATGTAAAGGAGTTGTACTTCAGAAGTCTACACAATTCCCAAACATTGCTTCTGCGAATGCACTTAAAGAATAATAATGTAAAACAACTTACCTTTCACGAGACCTGGATCGTGAATGACTCCTCCCTCTTGATGACTTTCTCTCTTTGCGTTTATGTCTATCCTCACCATTTTCAGATGAATTTAGGCTCTCTCTTCCTTTGTCAGAAGAATGTTCTTTGTCATTGTGGTCTTCGGATTTGTGCTTCTTGGAGGACTTCTCTTTGGATTCATGTCTTCTTGCCTGTTTTAAGAAGAAGTTGGTTCTTTCAGGAAAATAGTGCAACAAAGAGAGTTAGTATGGGCATCAGAAGATAAAAAATGATAAGCTGTGATGCAACATTAGTAACCTTAGGAGTGTGACTCAATCATGAGTGATAGCTATTTTACCTAATGCCACCAACTAACCAAAGTTGCAAATTCACGCTAGAATTTTTACCCCTTCTCCCTCCTCCCCACTGTCTAAAGGATTTCTATAACATCCATCAAGGTATCTTTACAGTATTTTCATATAAGAGTTCATAGCATTGTAACAAAAACAGCTGTCATTCTCAGTTACTGTCTGCATTCCAAACACATAGTAAGTACCTATCTTTAAGTACCTGGCAATTTATGGATATGCATATATACACGTACTGACATTTTTAATGAATATTTAATATTTGACAAAGTCTACCATGTAGAAAGTTACTAAAATACATATACAGTTGCAGACATATACTATTTTGCTTTTAGAACTAAAATAATTTTCTATCCATCATTAGACAATTCTTAGAGCAAAACTCTCTTCAGTCAGTGACTTCCAACAGTCTTTAAAAAGCAAAGTTTTAAGTTACATGGTTGACATCCCATTTTTAGTATTTAAAACTAACATGCATCTCTGAGACCTCCCATAGTAGTTTTAAATTAAAGATATGCTGCTCCACTATACCGCAATTTCTTCCTGCAGTGCCTCTTAAAAAAAGATTCCTTTTTATAGCCGCAATGCCAAAAATACTTAGCAAGGTCAGGCCTGATTTTTGCCAGTGTTTTCCTTAGAGACTAAGTCATGACATCACCACCTTTTCTTAAGATATCCAGTTTATTCATTTCAGACTAAAACCAAATTCTTCAGAGGTTTTTTTTTTGCTTATCTAAATGTGTTAACTACTCATAAAACCTTTCCTAGAATCATAGCGCTCTCTCAAAAGAAAGAATTCTGAAGATGCTATAAATTAGCTTATACGCACTTATCCAAGTCTTTCTAACTCCTTATTAATATATATCAATTTTTAAATATATTTGATTATAGTTCAAGTATATAACAATGCTCTTCTTCCTGGTTTTACAGTATTTTATTAACTCATTGAATAAGCAGGTGCTACATAAAAACACATCTTAAGTTTGAGATGTTACCTGTACATTTAAATATGTAATTACATAAGTAGTTATTCTGATGTATGTATTAAAAGAATTACTGATATTCAGTATTTAGTCTACAAAGAGCTTTGTCTTGCAAATGAACTAAACCAGTACATCTACTGTGGCACATTATTCCTCATCTGTTCACTCTGTGAAACTTAGAAACTGTTAAATAGAGTAAGATTAGATCCAAGAGCATGGCAAAACACTGGACATAATTTTAAGCGAAGACTTCTAAAGACGTTTTCTTTTTCTAAAAAAAAAATAAAAATCACATCTTCCTGGCACACACTTAGTAACAAACCACCATTATATCCCATAACGGTTTTAAGATATTTTTAAGGGAAATATGAGTTTGAATGACTAATAGTTACCTTATCATGAAGTAGGCTTATAATTTTGCTATGAGTCTGCAGCGTCTTCAGTTCAGTCTCTTCGCGCATTAGCACGCTGAGTATGATTTATTATAGAAATGTTATCATGTGAGCTAAACAATATATTCAATTTCACAAAAACTCTCCTAGATCATTTTTCCTTTTTTTTTTTTTCCTCCTTTTTTAAACAGAGCTTCCATTGCAACAGGGGAAGGAGAAGTTCCTGACCCAGGTTTTAAAGTTAAAAGTCCCTCATCTGACCCAGCCTGCTATTGCCACACACGGCTTAAGCATCTCTGTGACTATTTCAATACTCTTGGTTTGCTCATTTCATTTCTTCTCTGGCTTTTAAGCCAGTTATTTTCAAGGTGTTATAGATGCTGTCTATATATATATATGTATATATATATGGACATGTATTTAAGAAAAAGAGACAGCCGTCTGACATTTTGCTGCTACTGTCATGTTTCCAGCTGACTTAGCTTGTTTGTCAAGCTATGACAGTCTTTACAATTAAGGGATGCAATAAACAGAGCTCGGTCAGGTGGGGAATTATTTTTAATATAGTTAAGTAGATGGGTATGTATCATTGCAAGTCCTGAACATTGGCCAGGAATAAAGCCACCCAAGGCTCTTAGTTAATGGAAGCTCTGTGAAAGTCATCAAGAACACCATTCTATTTCTCCACATGAATTCTTTCTTTTCGCTGTTTCCACAAAAAAAAAAAAAAAAGAAATCAAGTTACTAGTTTCTGAAAGCATTTTTCTATAAAACTATTACCTTGTCAACATGATGGCTGCAATCATGCTTCACTATGAAACGATCTCCATATCCATTCTAAGCTTAAAGTTTCCAATTTCTTGTACTTACCATAGAGTCATTTACATAGGTTTACACATATGCACATTACTATAAGATACTTTTAAAGATGTATTGTACAATTACCTAAACACTACAAAGTGTTAATTACCTCTTTGCTTCTGCTCCGGCTTCTGTGTTTTCTTCCTTCAGCATCTGCAGAAGAAAACATTTATTGTTATTCACCTAGTTCAAGGGGAGATCAGCTTGCTATAATCTTTCTAGCTCCTTTCAGTTATTTCACCCCTCAAAAGTCAAGAATAGAGATTTAGAAAACAAGCAGCACTATTCAAACATCTAGTGCAGAATGCAAACTCTAGCTGTTATTTCCAGTTTTTTGCTTGCATTTTCTTAAAGCTCTGAAAGTGAAAAACTAGCTCATGTCATACTCCAGTCACATTCTTCAGCCAGGTAACCTCATTTTTGTTACAACCATGTGAAAGTATCCCAATCTAAGCATATGTAATTAAAAATGAAAATAAAGTAGCATGGTTTTCTCTCTGGTGTTGTGTCCCCTCTCCCTTCCCTGAACACTGGAAAGACCTTTTTCCTTAGCACTTCTATCATTAGAATTGGAAAGTTTCAATATAACACATTTAAGATACAAAATCAAAGTTAGCAGCTTCATTTTTTCCCAGTTCTAACAAGTTATTAGAGCTTAATCTGTGTATTTTTTTCTGAAACAGCTTTAAAGAGATTTCAGTTCTACAAGTATACACCAGAACAGTACTAAGTAACTTTGCTTATAGGAAGACCATACCTGACTTCCGTCTTCTTTCCCTTGATCGTGAGCGTGATCTTGAATAATGATGCTTTGATGTTCTGGGAGAACTAGAGGCATCTGATTGTTCCTTTTTCTTCTCTCTTTCTGGAGAGGACTTTTCTGGGGCTACACCATCTCGTTCTGTATCACTACCCTACACATGAAGACAGAATGTTTAAAAACCAAAAAACCCAAGACTGAAGAAAAACTATTTACTTAGTACTTCCTCTGAAGTCACATTTAAAATTATTTTCTGTAAAGACAATCTCGTGCACAGCCATCCCATTATTAGTTAGGCAATAGCTCGACAGACTTGCAGTGACCTGTGTAAGTGCATACAGACTGATTTTTCAAGACTTTATTATAAAGAGAACTAATACATCGTAACATTTTGCTCTCCTGCTACATTAGACTGCACTTTACTTATTCCATGCACTTTTGAGAATATCAGTAAGAGTAAACTGACCCACAGTTTTATTTGCAATAAGAATAAGACACATGAAAACCTCTCAAATGCTGACTTATATACATTACTTTGAAAACAAAGCAGCTAGGTTTTCTTAAACCACAACAGATATTACAGACTGCCATTAATATATTGTGTATTAATGGAAGACTTTCTTCCTAATGTGCTACAAATAAATATTTGGATTTATTTTTCTGCTACTACTGTTTAGCCTGCCCAATTCTTTATTCATTTGCATCTGTACAAAGACACCTCTGTAGTAAAATCTCTATAAGAGTGAGAGATAAAGCAGCTGTTCACTTCTGCATTCGCATGGTATACTGATATCTAGTTCAAAACACACCAGCATATGCACAAAACCACTGACCACTTAAGACTGCATCTGTAGCAGAGTTTTAACTACTCTCAAGTAACACTTCTGCGTACTATTGATACACCACCCACCATCCTGAAAACTTTAGAATATTAGATAAAGAGTAGGAACTGACTCCCCTATTAGCGACCTTAGCAATCACAATCCTTGGCATTCCACATCTATCTATCATTTGCTTATCTACACTTCCCCTCCTTCTACTCAGTCCCTCCTTCCTTCACCTAAGGTTTCCAAAAGATTCAGCATGAAGCAGTTGCAAAGGAGTTTTGAGATTTCTATAAATTTACATTTCAAAGTTACTTGAGAAGGGCAAGGCGAATACCAGCTAACAGTCTAAGTTAACTACATTTTTAAACATAGTAGTCAACTAAAATTGAACCTGCTATCACATTTTCCAAGGCTACCAGTCACATGATTTATACACATTGCTACTCATTAACACCCTTGTGCACTGCACCTTAGAGAAATCTCTCAGCTCTACAAAAACAGACAGTAAAAACAGGCTCAGACTTCAACGAGACCATTCTCAGTTCTTACAAGTACATGAGGAGTGGCCACAGGCCCAAAGTTCCACTGAACAAGCCCCTCACCTACTACTTCTGAGGAACCTCACCAATAGTGACTGTAATCTAGGTGCAAAACTACAAGTCTGTAATTCTTCAAGCCCTTTACAGAAAAAAATTATCTTATTCTTAACAGGTTAAGTTACGTAAACTGAAAAAGCATCATTAAAAAACCAAAAGGATTAATTTTCTCCAGAAGTTTATGGTCCTCCTGTTCTGTTCCACCACTGGTCAAACTTTCAAGACAAGAGCTTAAAATACAATGTGCTTAAAGTCAGCTCTCAAGAGCTGTATCACTTTAGAGTCTGTGGTGTACTTGGTTTGGGGGTTTTTTTCCGCATTCAAGACTACTTAATAACTTTTGAAAACAATTAACCACATCAGGTTTGATAACTACACTTATTGGTTCTTCAACTCAATCACGGGACAAACACCTTTATATGTTACCAGGCCACACAAACACCTTTACATATTACCAGGCCACACAAATTTTGGAAGAATAAAGCTACACTCTTAGGCCGTGTATGAACATAAATGGCAGTGATAACTACAGCAGAGGTGTTTCCCATCGATATTAACCACAAAAACCGGAGGATGGGGCCAAATAATCACTGAGTGCAAACAGGTGCGCAAAATAGTAGGCTTGTGGCCAAATACAAAAAAAAATAACAGGACAGGGAAAACTACATGAACGAAAACTAAGACCTACAGGCAGACCTATTCCCTCTTTCTCCCCTCGCAGGGAACCTGCGCCCCACAGTCCCCCTGAGAAATGCCTGCTCCTGTAGCCACAGTATTTCTCTCCCCAGCCAGGAAATTACAGGGCATCAGTTACAAAGCCTCTTTGCTTCCCTCCAAGCCCAGAGAAATGAAACAGAAACTTCTGGAAGCAGGGACAGAAGTAACTGGCGAAAAGCGGCCATCCCTTCCCCGAGGCCCATCATGGCGCCGGCAAGCGAAAGAGCGGCGGGCGCCATTTTGTCTCTCCGCGCACACGGCTCCCCGACCCAACCCTCCCTACTCACACGCTCTTCCCTCCCCCCCCAACCCGTGGCAACCCCCTTCCCAGCTCGGCTCCCTCCAAAAATCCCGGCGGCGAACTCCACTCACCGCCATGACCGAACGCCCAGGACGCCGCTCCCCCCTCAGCAGCTCCTCACGAGCGGCTCAACGCCCCTCAGCAGCCGCCGTCGCCTCCTGAGAGAGAAGAAAACCATCGGCGGCGGGGGGGGGGGGGGGGTAGGGGGCCCCGGGGGGGGGCCCCAAAGGGCCACCTGGCCCCGGGGCCCGCGGAGGGGGGGTTACTCGGGATCCCGGGGGGGCG
>Ga0181612_104437_pt1 | contig 14206 bp, 9 predicted proteins | sample HoacroProtozoa21_FD_119630 | JGI IMG/M metagenome (GOLD analysis project Ga0181612, IMG submission 119630) | Hoatzin crop microbial communities from Cojedes, Venezuel. Combined Assembly of Gp0051906, Gp0051904, Gp0051908
GCCCTGCTTCGGCAGGAGAGTTGGACTAGATGACCTACAGAGGTCCCTTCCAACCCCTACCATTCTGTGGTTCTGTGAAGAGGTAAGTTCAGTGATTTCTATGGAAAGGCTGATTCAAAACATAGGAAAAGCATGTGGCAACACAGACACTGAGAGATCACTGTCAGAGTCCAGCCATTTGTAGCACTGCTGGCCTAGCAGTCCCCTTTGTCGTGCCTTCAATGTGCCTGTGTCTCCTCGTACATCTAGACACATTGCTGCAGTACTTCAGCAGCTTCACATACCAGCCTAACTGTATTTTAATTAAGCTGATGGGATTGAGAGCAGCATTTGATCCTCAAGGCTGCATACAGCAATTGAGATTTTACAAATAACTATGCCCATCTAACTATGAAAATAGGAACTGAAAGCGGCCTTTCCATGCAGTCCAGGTACTCTGCAAGTCTACATACTCCGTACCATTAAACAAATGTATGTCATTTTATCTCTGTACTGCTCCCTGCTTTCATGATCCTTTGAATGAATGAAGATAAACAAGAGTCCCCTGAAATGACCTGTCTACACTAGATCAAAGAACAGGCAAGGGACAAACCCTTGCAGTATTAGACCAGTCAGAGAATACACAGCTGCAAGAAACTTCTCCCTAAAGCAGGTTCACCCCCACTTATCCTCTTCATATGACACTGCAGCTCAGGCAGACTAGCTCTAGGTTCACTTATTGCATGTCTTTATTAAGCCTGCAGCAGGTTTAGAAATAAACGTACCAACATAAGCACTAAAGTCTGGCCACCGTCAGGTTAACAGATTAAATGGGCTATTGATCCAGCCTGGTGCCTGCCACCTTCCCTGGTGACCTTACTGCCTGGCACAGTACAGAACTGAGCAGAAACGGCATCCAGCTCCAAACTCTTCTTCACCTGGTGGAAGGGAGGAGGGAAGTAGCCTGGATCTCTGATTTAGTCCTCTCTAGAAAAAGTCAGGCTTAGCGATGCACAGGGCCTACAGCATGCATAGGCAGAGCAAACCAAGAAGATAAGCGGTAAGCTCTCCATTGTGCTAGACACAATAGCAAGGCCATCACATACAAAGTGGAGAGAACAGTGTTGCTATCGCTATTTGTGATGCTTACTTTTTTTTTTTTTTTTTAAATACAAGCCAGGCAGCGTACTTCAGCTCTAGCTTAGCTGATCTTGATGCGCATGACCAAGTTCTGCAGAAAGGTGGGTGGTGAGTTCACCAGGATGCTCCTAGCAATGAACAGCATCTCTCAAGTAAAGCTCAAGAGGCAAAGCTGACTTGCTGTACACTTGTGTGAAGATTTGGAGTCTTTGTATTGTGGATGGTGAGGCTCCCTGGAGCTGGAGATGATCCATTACATAATGCTAGCCAAGAGCTCCAATCAAAGCCTCACCAACATCATATGAAAAAGCTTCTACAGTTCATCTCGCATTTTGCTAGTTCCCAACAGAGTGCAATGACAGGGCAGGGGGCTGGCACTATTTTCAAACTCTAGAATGCTGGTCTGCAGCTTGCCCGGTTTACACTCCGGCTTTTTCAATTCAACTTGACGAGCACTGAGACTTCAATACTAACTGTGCCTCATGGAATAGATGCTTGTGTTCAACAGGCTGTATGCCAGACTCACCTCTGTTCTGCATCTCCCATGTACCACCTATATGACCACAACTTCAACGTGCAAACAAAAAGGCAAAGACAACCTTTGACACCCTGTCTCCCTCTCAGGAGCCCAGTTCGCCTCTGTTCACAACTAATCCTGTATTCAGGCAATAAAAAGCACTTGAACTAGAGAGCAAAAGAGGAGGGCTAACTTCTAAACAACAGTACCATTTAACAGCTTTTGACGTGCAGTTAGCCCTGTTGCTTGGCCAGTAAAAGTTACAGATCCCCCCCAGTATACATGCAGACCTTTCAACTCCTAGACCTTAAAAGAACTACTTATAAGAAGAGAGATACCATCATAATACTTTACAGATTGGAAAACACAGGCCTGAGAAAAGTATCAGATAACTTGTCCAGAATCCCATGATAGTAGAGTCCAGAATCATGCCTACAGTTCCCCATTCTCTAGTGCCCAACTATCTGCATAATTTTCAGTCTGGCCCTGCTGAAATCTTTTGTGGTGACAAGAATCTAAACACTTTATATCACTTTTGACTTGTAAACTATGAGCTCACATTAGTAAGACATAAAACCATAAGCCACACGTCCCAATATAAAGTCTTCTTAAAGCAGAATGGACACATATTAGTCTGAAACTGTAAAGATGAGGCGGACTTACACTATCAGAAAGAAAGCGGCACTTTGTATTCAATGTAAGTATACATTCAGATTGACAATGGCTCTGTCAGGTCTGACTTTTGTTCCTCACCCTGTATCCATAATGAACCAGATTAAGTCCTTTCTGTTGCACCTCTTCCTTACAGAGCACTAAAGATAGCTAATAACCCAATACCAGTGACAAAGCACGCTCATACAGATCAGTCAAGTGTCTAAGCCTGCAAAAACCATATACACTTGCTTGGAAGCATTACTGGAAAATTTGGCTTCTACCATGCTTCATGGCTGTGATTTTTAAAAAGGGGCCAAGAGCTGAACACCAAGTGAACAGCAATGCACAATGACTGCTGACTGCATTTTCTGAAGTCCTTAGAAAATACCATCCTACAATTAATTCAAAATACCAGCCAAGAAGAATAGTCCTATCTGTAATACAATCATGTTATATTAATAACTTCATACTATTAATCCCCGACTGACAGGTACAACACTGTATATACAATAACCTAGAGATGCATCGGGTACACTATAGCCATCCAGCAGAAGTGTGCTCTCATCATAGATGCCTCATGCACAAAGCTACATCAGGCTTAATGCTCTTAGAATACTCTCTCAGCACCATCGCATTTGAAATTTTGTGTTGGAGCCCTGCTTATCCATAATGAGAAAGTCAAACTGATCTCTGTCATTCTATCCTGAGCTCAGTGTAACTTCATTAACTATCAGAACAAGGTCATGCTCTGTTTGGTTTGTATTTTCACATCCCTTAGTAACTTTGAATCATCCTAGCTGTCAATGCAAGGACATTTATCATCTTCTACTATCACTCCTTTGTTGATGTTCAAAGTTCATTTGTTGCCTTCTTCCACTAGGGCTCTGTAACACATTCTCTGCCCTAGTACCTCCTGCTACCTTCTTCTTACTTGAACCATCAAAAGTTTATCTGTCACCAAAGAAGAAGCAGTTTCCATGGAAACTCAAGAACAGGCTAAGCTAATGAGGCATAAAATGAAGACAGTGTCCTCAAGCTCACCGATTTTGAAAATCTAGGTCATCACTGTTTGCTTAAAACATTCCACTCTTCTAAAATCATGTTCACTTGACTGTTAAGGATGTAATAAAAAAAAGAGAGGCTCTAGCATACCCCATGTTTAATATAATACCATGTGTCCATGTGAATAAACCATTCTTACAATTTCTCCCAGCCTGTTTTCCTTGTTCAGTTTCTTTGGATAACCAATGGGCATTTAGTCTTTATCATCCAGTTACTTATCTTCACCAAACATTTACTCGGGCCATCATAACCCAACTTTCAGGTAATGTTCGAGTAACCTGCTATGACCTCCCTGAGGGCAGGAGGTATTAGCTATGTCATCCATTATAATGTCATTTAGAGGATCTATAGTAATGAAAGGGCTGTGCACACGAAAGTCAAATTCAATCTCAACTTGAACAACATACAGACAGAAGCCAAAGATTGAAACCAACGCTGAAATTCTGAAATTAAGTTTGCTTACAGTTGATGCTGACTGACCTCAGCCATCAACTACAAGTAGCAAATGCTGATCTGTTGAAGCGTAATGAACCATGCTACAGTAAATGAATTAATTGCATTCAGTGGGTTTCCTTAGCGAGAATCACAGTTCCTTTCAGGAGAAGAAACAGCCATACCAAGTGTTAGTGCTAAAATATGCTGTCAAGTACATAAGGTTATAGACCTGCCTTGAAAAAACTACTGCGGAGGGAAATAACACCAATAACTTGCTAGTTATTTCCTCTGCTAATTGAAAGCAGATGTGTTGCAGACAAATACTTTTTGAGATGCAGCTATTTCACTACGGAAGATACACAGATTTCCAGGTATGTCTCAGGCTGATCTCCAGTATTTATCTCTACAATTTCTGCTGACTGAGGGCCTTCAGTGCCTCGGATAGCTGACTGATGACCCGTTCCTGTTAAAAGGTGAGGTCCTGTATAAAGGGGTGGTTTGCTTTGTCTGTCCACAGCTGATGGTGATGGGATTTCAACTGCTGATGACAAGCAAGCAACAAAGGTTAAGAAAATACCTATAACCTTATGACTTCCTGAGAAATCAAGGTGCACATGATGACAGCTTCCAAAACAATCTGCTGTCCTAGTAAAAACCTACTGCAACCCATGCTAAGTTCCTCATGATATTAAATATCAAATCTGAAGTAAATCAAGCATTTATTTGGCCAGTGCCCTTTTTCCTGCCTAAACCCCTATATAATATATTGGTTTAGGAGTGACATATAGCCAGGACAGTTTGAAAAACTTATCTGAAGCAGAACAGTACTCCCCAGAAACACTTTGGTGTAATCCAATTACACTAATTAAAAAAATTATTTCCAGTTAGCTTGTTACTGAACTGCTTTCTTGACACATCTAGAGTCAGCACCCACAAAGGTCAGGTGCAGCCTCTCCAAAATCTAGTGAGAACAAAAAAAAAAAAAAGTGTTCCAGGATAAAAATCTCTAGATGTTGGTAGTGGTTTGGTTTTGCTCAAATGTGTAAGTTAACGACAGGCAGGTGGAAAGATTCCAACTTGTTTGATCTTGTCTCCACAAATCATGCTTTCCCACTCAGCTCGTACTCCACTCCTCAGTTGTGCTGCAAACTGAACTCCCAGCCTAGGAAGTTTTCTCCAGTGGTAAGATAGGAAATGAGATGTGCTGAAACCTTACAGTTTCTCTGCAAGGGGGTGCTTTGTGGTGCTGATTCTAGAATAAGAATTGTAAGGTAGGCTGCTTGCCCTCTAAATTTGCAATTGAAGCCTCTGCTTCTCATACCTACATCTTTTGCAGAATCTCTGGAAGAAAAAGCAATCCATTCTAGAAAAGAAACAGAGACGTAACTGTCAAACTTATTTTCTATTTTTTCAGTGAGCCTAAAGGAACATTTCCATCAGCTCACTTCATGTTGCCAGTATCGCTTTGTCTCCAACACTTTACAATTTTCTAGCACGCCAGTCTGCTGCCAAATCCTTCCCTTGACACAACCACAGTACTTTGTTCACTTGAACCTCCAACAAGCCACAGTGGTTTACTTAACTACAGACTTCTACAAAGAAGCACAGAAAGCAGTCCTCAGTCATTCCCACTGGACAACCATGCAAAACAGCCTGATTTATTTTTTTTCCTTGCATCAGCACTGTAGACCTCTGATATTACCTTGAATAGTGCCTCTAACTGGCTACCTCAGCAAGCTCGTAGGTGTTTCAAAGGGCCACCATTCCTCTTCCCCACACAAGACAGCAAGCCATTTTTCCCCTTTGCTAACCCAGGACCATGGGACTGCTACCTTACCATCTGCCTTTGGCCAAAGCAGGCATAAACAAAACTGGAGTTTTGGAGCTCCCAAAACAACAGTGATTTTGGTATAGCAGATGCTGCTGTAAAGGAACCTGGTGGCTACAAAAACTGGGGCACTTGGGTTTTGACTCGCATGACCTCACGTTCTCACCCACCACTCTCATCTTTATCAAAAGGAGAAGGCCGCAATGTTTATACTATCAGCATTTCCCCGTGCCTTGGATTTTTATATTCTGCTGACATCTGAGTCTTTATGCTGCACTTGTGAGATAACCTCACGTGCCACCTGACGACTACAGTAAGTGTTATCTATCAGGGTACATGTCTTCATTCACAAATATATGCCCAAACTTCCAGATGAAAACCAGATGAGCTTGGATTAGCTACTGTTTTAACTCTTGCATGAAGCTATAGATGTTAAAAGGATAACACAGCAAAACGAAGCAATACAGTCACCAGTCAACTCTCTGCTTATTATGATGATAGGGAGAAACAAATTAGCTTGTTCAGTAGATCAACACATCTATTAATCTACCTGGGGAACATATGCCAAGCACATGTAGACAGAAGGCACAGAAGTAATCCATCTCCAAATTGCATCTGCCGATTTGCTGAACATATAAAATATGCCCTTGCAATCTATTGATTGTCATGAGATTGGATCAAAACACCAATCTCTTAGCGCTGGTAGTAGTCTGTCCATGGCCCAAAGAGACCAAAATATATGACAAATCCCAGCTAAGAATCTTTTATGTTCTATCTCATCTGTTCTCATTCAGAGGGTTTTTGGTGCATTCATTTATGTTGCTCTGGAACCTCCAAGTTATCTTCAACTGAGGCTTATACTTTGCTGAAACTGCATTCCACCATTCAGATGTCCTAATTCTATCCCAGGAATGCAGCCAGATTAAAGTTTACGTTATCCCAGGGAGATTGTGAGATGTTAATCCATTCTCGTGTTACATCTTGGCTGGGCTCCTGACACTCTTTTGACACCTTTAACAGGCAGGACCATTAATTTATTGCCGCTTAATCCAAATTTATCTGCAGAAGATGCCACCTGAGACTAACCATTCATGTATCATTTTGCCTAGCTTTAGATTCCATCAACATTCTCTCCAGGAGGGAAGTGTATTGATATTAACAATTTCTCTGTTAATGCTCATTGCTGTTCGTTTGTCTGATCCTCTGCATAGGTGTACATTGCTCCAGGCTCATCCTTTCACTTTGCTCCTGGTGGACTGATTTAGTGATCGGAGTGAGAGTAGAGAGTATACTAGTTAAATTCAAATATGGATTCTAAATCAGGAGGTGCTGCAAACACCAGGGAAGGCAGGGAAAACACAATTCAAAAGGAGTTCATAAACCTAGGGACTAAATGGAAAAACCTGAGAGATCTGTGAGAACACAGACAGAAATATTTGGGAAAAGGGAAATAACATGAAAGATACTTTCATAGCAGAATCACTGCAAAATGTTAATGTTAAAGGGACTGTAGAAAGTAAATCAGATCAAAGCTTAGAGTAAAATACAGCATTAATGAAAACAACACATGACTAAAGAAACTGGAAGTTTCCTTGATCAGAGTCAGGATACATCTCTCTATTCAACTTACTCCCAGGATGCTACAGGCTGGAAATAAAACCAAAAGGTAAAAGGAAAACTGGAACTGATTTATATAAAGGACTAAATGTGAGTGGCACAGCCAGATGGATGGGGGAGGAGTAGAAAGGCTGGCAAGAGCTAAGAAATTACCATGGAAGAGGGGAATTTGCAAAAGCTCAGAGGACTCAGCTGGAGGAGGAGAAAAATTAAAAAAAAAAAAAAAAAAAATGGAGTCAAGCTTTGCCAAAAAGGAGGGTCTAGGGTTACTGTCCACAAAATGGTGCAGCCCAGAAATCTGTTGGCCTGAAACATATTCCCCAGGAAAGTTAAACTGATGGCTAATGTAAGTCAAGAATAGGTTAAAGGACAATAAAAACGTTACTGTATTTTTAGGGCATAAAATTACTAACTTCTTAAGCACCAAGGTGCAAATCTTCAGCTGAACTAGACCACTGAAGCTTCAAATCCTGTGCCAGTTAATACCAGCCAAAGTCTGGCATACCTAGCCTAACTCACATGCTCAGTTACAAACTGTAATTTACCCTGCCACCAGTCAGCAGAGTTCCCTTGCCCTTTATATTTGTTACTCAATACACGTTTTAGGATACAGGGCTGGAAGGAACTTCTGGACTGTCTGATCCTGTCTTTTGCTATTGCAGTGAGCAATACCTACTCCAGCTGACAAACTGTAAAATGACCTTGGTTGCTTGCTTCCACTCCTCTCTGTGAAAAAGACCCCTCTATATCTCTATCTAGAGAACCAAATATGTTACTATACGGCTTCTTCATGATCATTTCCGTAAGTGATGCTTTGAACTAGGAAATACTCATATGGCCCCAGAATAACCATGATTGCCAGGACCAGTCATGACAACATTTTCTTTGCTTTTTTCAGAACATCAGCAGTATTGGGTGGCTGGAGATACCAGACAAAACCCGACCCAGATGAAGTCAGCATCGGTTCTACCACTGCCAATGATTTTGCTACATCTACATGCCTCAAATTCTTGCCCCATCTGCCATTGCTCCTCTTCACCAAAAATCCCTCCTCTATCTGAGGCCGACACCAGCAAAGAGCTGTTGTCCCTTCCCATTCCAGCCTTCCCACATAATTTCTGCGCGCAAAAATGAACGATCTTTCACTGGGGCAGAATGCCAGCCTCCACATTCTGTGGTGCCTAACTTGCCCTGGGTCATCACCAATAGGTTTTTCATGGGGTTAATGATTTTGGGAAGCTCTGAACAGTATTAGCACAAAGAGAGCAATGCAGAACTAAGTTCACACCAGTGGGAGTTGGAAGCCTCATGAGACTGGCCTGACCGCAGCTGGCCCAGGAAAAGGGCATTCACACCACCCCAGAGAAGGAAAAGAAAAAATCAGACCCTGGCTTATGAAAGGTAACAGTAATTTTAATTAGAAGAAAGATTTTACAAATTTTTATATGCAAAGAATTGCAAGGAGCACTAAAAATCTTGATATGGCAGGGCAGAAGTTGACTACGGTTAAAACTGGGGAACAAATTCACCCTTTGAGATTGCATCCTACAATGTCTGAGGAAATAAAAAGGTGTATTGAAAACCATTTTCCCTGCCAGATATCTTCAACGACCCAGCTTCAATGAGATTATCAGAACAGGTATTTCACAAGACACTAGTGAATGATAACAACAGATCAATTGATACATCTGGAAAAGTAAACAAACTTTCAAATAAGCCCTTCGACTCTGAAGCAGAAGCCACTGACTTAACACTAGGGAAGCTACTCTGATCTTACATTTATACTCAGAAACCCACCTTTTGAGAGGCCTGTATTCATTGTGAAGAATAGAGTTCAGGCTTTGCTGTTCCTGCCCAACAGCTGAAGACAGAAGCAGCCAAACAGGAGAAGGTTGCTATGTTATGAGATGTAGATTAGAGAGGAAAACCAGCATCCTTTATCAGGTCATGCAAGTTAAGTAGGAAGGAACTGGCTCACGATACTTAATATGCTTCATGTCCAAGAATGCCTTGCAAATATTAACTAATCCTCACAAACCCCTTGTGAGATCGGTTAATATAAACCATTTATATCTCTGCAAGCAAAACAGCAAGAGTGTCCAGAGTCTGCCTCTGTGCTTTGTTAGTGATTCAGGAAATGAAGTAGTTCAAATACATCTTCTAATGCTCTCCAGTCCATCTGGCTTCAGTGTCAGCAGAAAACATGACCAATATCAAGTTGAAGGTTCAAGCATGGCCCAACTCTGTCAGATAAACTGGGACCTAGAATTTCATGGAAATTTGTACTGGGATTATGAGAGCAGTGTAGTTTTAAAGGATTGGGATGAGAAGCTAAGAAAAAGGCTGTCCATTTCAGCTCAGCTTTGGAAATTTTGCAGTCAGTCCAGGGGTGACTCACCAAAATTTAGGTGTGTGGCATTCACATTCACACAGACACCCAAGAACCAGAATTCTCCATTTAGAGAATTCTCATCACCAAAAGTGACAGGCTAAAAGGCATTTTCCCATGAAAGGCACGTCCTCCTTGTGTGCCTAATCCAGGAATTTAATACAGCACTTCAATAACTAAATCTACACCCTTATGTTCTGTCTCCTCAGCTTTATATAATTTGCCTGATTACCAGGGAATGAATTCCACTTATTTAAGATGGTGATCACAGATAAATGACTTTTTTATTCCTTTTGGATAGAAAAGGCTTTCATTGGCAACAAGAATGTGGCCAAATTGATCCTGTTTTCCTGCTTGAACTATGAGAATGATGGAAAGCAGCAAGAACAGTTGTTTAGTCTCCCACGCTATGAAATCCAGTCTCTCGTGCCTAGGAGAGGAGTGGGGCTAGCTGTGACAGTGGGGACAGTCCAGTGCAGCTGAAACTAAGGGAGTCCTCAGCCAGCTGAGACATAACCAAAAAATTGATCTATATTTGACTTTTGGATAACAACTCAAATACTTTTAAAAAAGTTACCTTAGCAAGGAAAATGATTGCTCAAAGCAAGGGAGGCACATCTAGCAATTTGATAGGGGAGTGGGATCCAGGATTCCCAGGGTCTGTTCCCAGCCTTGCCACTGGCCACCTGCATAACTGTAGCTAGCAATAATTTGATATCTTTTCCCTCAGCTTATTCTTTATAGGGTGTTACAGCACTTAAATGCAGGACTTCACAGAGGATGCGTTACTACATTTCATTATGTGAGGTGCAATGAACCAGCTTACTGCTTTGACATCACAGGCTGAATAGCTCCATGCCTTGGTTTTCTACTGATGTAAAGAGAACATTCACGTGCTTTGAGATCTTCGATGGAAAAGAGATACAAACACAAAAGTGCTACTCTTCTATAGAAAGAAAGAGACAGGTTAAATTCTACCCTTTGGTTCCTCACTCCATTGGGACTGGCATGAAAACATAAAGATGACAGGCTGGGCCCCATTCTATTAAGATTTAAATTTAGCAAGGAGCTGGAAAATTACTGGGAGCCTTACGCCTAACCTCTGCCTCAGTTAGAAGCAAATACGCATAATTCTTGTCCCATAGCTAAACTTGAACGAATTATCAAATGCCAGGCCAATAAAAGAACTGTGCAATGCAAACCTTATCTGCACTAGATGTACGTATCTGCTTACAATATCCTTTGTTAGTTAAACAAAACAGAATCATTGTTAAGAAGTTCATATTGTTTAAAATTCACTGGCTAACACACAAAACTCTTTCCTGAGTTTCCCCAAACACATTCCTTTTTTATTCTCTTTGTTTCTTCCCCCTTTTTTTATTTCCTTCTGACTTGGCTAAGGCTGAAATTTTCTTTAGGTGAACTTGCTTGCAAGACGATATGAACTTTGAGGCAGGGCAACATTTCAGTTGATACAGTGAAGGGTAAACAGGTGTTCAGATCAGAACAAACAATTAATTTGAAGAGCAGAATATAACTAAAGTAATTCCCCAAGCATTAAACAGAAGCCTATTTGCTCTATCTCCTAGCAGCTCGCCTTTTCCTTGATTATTTCCCTAGCCTGCTTGTGGCCTTTTAAACCTGTGTCACCAGTGCCCAAAATTCCTTTGTCCACACAGTGAATTACCGTGGAATAAAACCAACCACAGCCTTCCAGTGTCCCTGTGAATAAACGCCCTGCAATGCGTTCTGTGATGTATTTTTTAATTTGATCATCTTTTCTAATGCTGGGACAGTGCACAACACAAATATCCACGTAGAAATGAAAATAAAAAGAAACATTTTATTACCAGAGCAATATCAGTCAAGATGCCAGATCTAAACAATGTCCCTGGCAGAAGGCTGTCACCACGCCGCAGGAGCGGAGCGCTGCTAATGTCCATCTGGCAATATCAAAGCTGCACTTTGTATTGATCTGCTAAAATCTTTCCACCCTCTCCCTACATTTCCATGCCCTGCAGCATTATAAGGCCTACCATTAAAAACAGACTTTTGTCAGAATAATTTCACCTGCCCTACAGATGTTTTCCAAGAGAATTCTGCCCACCCGAGCAGAGTCTCACATCTCTCTAGCATGCACCAGCAGAAATTCAGACTCAGCCGGTTTGTAAGCTGTGCTAGCCCTGCAGCATCCTTGGCTGCAGCCATCTTGCAGAAAGCCATGCAATGTAAATGAGGTGATGGAAAACTCCATGCCACTGTAGCTAGACATCCTGAGCATCTCCACATGAGGCTGCAGCCTGCAGTGTCGTCAGACACGGATATACTGAAGGTATGCAGGCGAGACAAAACCCAAGAACATCTTTCTGCTTTCATAAAGACAGCATTGATTCGTCACTTTTTACAGCATTTGCTTCCCTATCACAGGGAATCTCAAATCTCAAATATCTCAAATATTTGGTTTACACTGACTACCAATTTTTCTAGCCTAAGGAATGATGAAAAACATTTTTGGCTGTTTGAAAAATGATATCTTCCATTTTGTACACAAAAGAGGCAGAGAAATGGAGGCAGCAGTGGAGGCTACGTGATCTAGGGATCAGTCAGAGAGTCAATGATGGACCTTTAAAGAGTTTAACACCAACATGCTGGCAGTGAGAAACCCCTGAAGCCATGAGCAGTCCTTCTAACCATGCAAACAGCGAACTCCTCTTCAGCACATGCAAGGGGACCGAAATCCAACTAAAAATTGTGGCCCGTGCACAAATTCTCTCTGAATTTCTGCTGGCCCCATTATTACAGACCTAAATGTACAACACAGCCAAGCGGTGACAAGTAGAGTAGGTTGTCTTTCTGCACCAAATGCATTTGACACCATTTGCTCACTCTACAAGGCAGAAGGGTATGACATATGTCCCAGCATAGTAGAAGAGACTGTCAAAATCAAAATATGATCATCAAATATGTTGACCGAGTTTGTCTTGCAAAGGAACTTTAAAGTCTGGCTGTCTGAGGGTTCCCAAAATTGCATTTCCCAGAGATTTACAAAAAACTGCAATAAAGTATTCATTGAAGATGCATCTTTGCCCCATACTGGGCAGCATTAGAATCTTCCACTGCATGTCATCAACCACTGCAGGAAAAATGCTCATGGTGACTCGTTCTCACTGAGGTGGTAGGGATCTGCAGCTTCAGAGCATGAGGAATTCATCTGCTGCACAGTGCTGTCCGCTGTGAAATCACACACGGCTGTGATACACAGCACAGACCAATTGTGCACTCTCACATGACACTGATTTTTTTTAAGCGTATCAACACTGAGAAGGTCTCGTTTTAAGTGTGAATTTAAGAGCTAGATAGAAGAACATGTTCATTTACAGATCAAAGAAGATCAGTCAACAAAATCAGATTAAATGAAACATTAAGTGGAACTGTTCCAAGCCCAAGAGTGATGCCAAGATCAGAAAGAGTATCTCGTCTCAGAAATACCTCCCTAAACCTCCACAGTTAGATACAATCACAGAGGAGAATGTAATTACAAGATTCAAAGCATCCATCAAAATAGAACAGCACCCCCAATCTGAATTGGGGAAGGACAGTTCTCTCCTGCCTTCAAAACATTTCATAATCTGCATTCGTGATTGATTGGGATATCCTTTTTCAAAGTTGCAGAGCACTCATGCTCACTGGGAACCACAAATCACAATAAACCTCCCCCTTGCTGATCCAAAACGCAACTCTTCCAGCAGCTTTCACAGCCATAAGCACAGAGGATTACAGAAAAACACATTACATGCACACAGCTAAAAGCTTACAACGACAGGACCCTTCACGGCACAGACAACCTGTCCCCACAAGGAGCACAAAGGGAGAGCAGGTGGGACAAGACAGATGTTCCTCATGTCACAGCACTACGCTGGTGCTTGGGGCAGAGGGAATGGACAAGGAGGACCAGACAGAAGGTTTCCAACTCCCAGTCCAGGTGGTACATGCTTCCATGAACCCATCACAAACCCAGATCGTGGGGTCTTCCTTTACAGATCTCTTCCTGCCTGACTTCATCTGATGCTGCACTTATCCACTTCTGCTCTGCACGCAGATTCATCCGCCATGGACCCTTCCATGCACATCTAGTCTAGCTCTACAACAGCCTACATAGTTTCACCTTTCCTCCACCCCTGCTTACATAAGCTACTACCTACCTACTATTTTACATTTTACATAGCAACATGATCAGGAAAACAGAAACGACGAGTTTGGGGATGATTTCCTTCCCTCCCCTCTTTGTTTGGTTTTCTGGAACTACTTCATCCCAAACATTTGTAAATAGTGCCTGGAGTTACATTCCAAATTCCAGCAGTAAACTGTAAACTAGCTAATATATATAGAAGGGTCTCTGTTCTTCCAGTGTATCCAAGCAACCTTGCAATACAAAGTTAAAGCACAGCTATTTGGTCAAAAAGTGTTTTCTCAGTTATTTCCTCTTCCGCCCCCCTCCCCCCCCCCCCCCCCCTCCTCCCCACGCCGCCCCCCCACCCCCCCCCACCCCCCCTCCCCACCCCCCGCCCGCCCCCCCAGCACAACC
>Ga0181612_142628_pt1 | contig 14206 bp, 5 predicted proteins | sample HoacroProtozoa21_FD_119630 | JGI IMG/M metagenome (GOLD analysis project Ga0181612, IMG submission 119630) | Hoatzin crop microbial communities from Cojedes, Venezuel. Combined Assembly of Gp0051906, Gp0051904, Gp0051908
AGGGGTAATGGTTTTAAACTAAAACAGGGTAGGTTTAGGCTAGATATAAGGAAGAAATTCTTTACAATGAGGGTTGTGAAACACTGGAACGGGTTGCCCAGAGAGGTAGTGGAGGCCCCATCCCTGGAAACATTCAAGACCAGGTTGGACAGGCCTCTGAGCAACCTGATCTAGTTAGCGGTGTCCCTGCTCGCTGCGGGGGGGTTGGACTAGATGACCTCTAGGGGTCCCTTCCAACCCAAAACTTTCTATGATTCTATGATTCTATGTGCCTCCAGCTTGGCAGATGGGCTCAGCTTTGGGCCGTGGTGGTTCCATCTTGGAGCTGGCTGAAACTGGCTGTGTCTGACAAGGGGCAGCCCTTGGTGTCTTCTCATACAGACCACTTCTGCTGTCCCCCCCACTACTAAAACCTTGCCATGTAAACCCAATACATCTGGTTAAAGAAACTGACTTGGTTATGCAAAGTATATTGAAAAAAAGACATCTATCTGCTTCTAAACAAGAGAGGGGAGTGACAGCAGGAGCAGAGACATAGTCACCTGTAAAGGGTCTGGTTTGGCTTGCAAATAGAATTTAGTATTCTGGGTCAGATCTGTGACTGCACATTTTAAACATTGCAAGGAGTGAGCTGAATCCAACTTTCTCTGGTGTTTCACTCATGAAAGCAGCTGTACCAAGAGTGTGAATGGCCCCCGCATGCATTTGGCCTGACCAGCTAGCAGTCTGCCAAGCAATTCCTGCCCACAGCTGGGGCGTTAGCCTGGGCCAAGACCCATTCCCAATAGACAGTTTAATTTAAAAGCATTTTGGAGGGAAAGAAAGTTTAACAGTATAAATAAACCTTTCCATGCCATCTGGGCTCAGATCCAAAGACAAGTCCTGGGTAAATATAATACATCCATATAAAGCATAGCTAGTAAGAAAGCATGAAAGAGGATAAAGAATGAGCACATCTCTTGGCTGGCAGGCCATTCACACACATTCCGTCAACTCAGATTACCATACTTCATCCACTACTTTTTTCTCGTTCTATAAAGAACAAGAAATATGGAAAGGTGTGCTTCCCACGTTCAACTTGCTCACAAAGATTGCTTGAGGAATTAAGGCTTTGTATGTGTTGTATATCCTTGGCTGCTCTCAAAGGTGTGTTGGAAAGCCAGAGTTGAGACTGGACACCTTTTCCACATGTCATCACACCTAGCACTGCTGGCATCGGTGTAACAAGAAGACTCAGCTGACGCCATCGTACAACTCAAAGTTTGGGAGCAGCTAGCAGAAAGATGACATGCTTGGGACTGTCAAGAAGTGGCAGCACTCGTTAAGAAACTTCTCTGAGGTTCAACCGCTGCAAGTAGGGCCCCTGGGACTAGAATAATCAGCATTTTTTTCTGCAGGGCCTGGTGTTCTTAGCATACCTGAAACGTGCACACCATCTCAGTCCAAGAAAGATTAATTTGCAGCCTTGACATTACAGTATTTAACACTTATTGGACAGGATTAAATTCATTCTGCAGTAGAGTTTGCTCTCAGCAGGATTTATGGGAATCTATGCTTAATTACTGCAGTATTGGCAGTCCTCCAGCTCCCATCCACAGTCCTACTTCCTACCTGAACAGATTCATGTTGCTATTAATGGCTATGTATGCACAAATATACAAAAAACACCAGGTACCATATTCTGATGCGTAGGCCAACTGTTTCAGCACACCTTGTACCAAAACAGATAAGCCTCTTTACATTCCCAGCACAGAAACCCAAAACCCAAACTGACCTGAAGTGGACCACAGCCCATACTAACCCCCGAACTCTGCCTGAGTGCTGCGTGAGAGAGCTGACCCTCACCAAAGCCATGTCAGTCTAACAGGCCATATGATTGTCATGCAAACCTTGTGCCCTGGCAATGTCACTGTATTAATATAGATGTAACCTTTTAATACTTCATTTCTCTGGAGACATTTAGCGAGACATTAACCATTCACATACTGGCTATCCATCTTTTCAAATGAAAAAATATCTACACATGCACAAACACACTTCAACGTGAGTGGTTTAACCTTCATCCCTCAGCTCACTGAATTCTTAAAAAGTCAGAACATGTTTCCTTCATTACAAGGTACATATAGTGATAACAATACCTGTCAGAAGGGCACACTTCTTCTCAATGCCACCACTTTCTTCACGTCAGTGGCTGATTCCCACTGTACTTTCACTGCATGCCACCACCTAATTGTCAATGTTATTTTCAAGTTCCATGAATAATCAAGAACGAATTATCAAAAATTATATTTTTCATCTTATATTACCTCTAGATTTTGGAAACATCCTGAATATACTGCTTAGTGGAGAAAGGTGCATCTGTGGCTTTCTGTAAAAACTGCATTTGAAAAAACTTATCTATGAAGCTAATGACAGCGGTGTACTTAAGTGTAAACCAGTACACTCGTTTATAATTTGGGAAATACAGAGTTAATTCACACATAACTTACACCAGACCAGAAATTAATCACACCTCAGAAATAAAATATTAAAATTACGGTACAATGATTAACAAAGAAAACATCAAGTTTTAAAATAAAGCAGAGTGAGTATTTTTCAGCTTGCTGCTATAACATCAGGGACAAAATTATACAGAGGCCTTGCATTCCATCCCTTCAGGAGCATGACACAGCATGTGCCAGGCAAGCCCCTTTTCCGAAGGGCTGCATTGGCATTCCTCTGCACGCATGACCCTGCTAAGTACCAGACCTCAGCCACAGAATAGCTGAGCATTTTCTCTCCCATTTCAGGACCCTGCATGTCAGAAGCAAATGAGTAGTAGACTGCAGCTCTGTATAACTCATGAGCCACTGAGAATCACCATGACTTGTGTATCAAAGCTGTGGAGAAAGAGTGCAGTGAGTATCAGTGGTACAACAGATATGAGCTGATCATTGATCAGTTTATCATTGATCTGACAAACAAAGCAGGAAGGCTGGAAGATTTGCATACGTACCCTATAACTGCAGTAATACAGGCAGCACTCACCATGTAGACAGGACCATCATGGTCAACCAGCCGTGTCACGGCTGCATCAAAAGAAACGTGACAGCAGATCGAGGGACGTCATTCTGCCTTCTGGCCCGCTACTCCACTCTGCTTTCGTGAGACTGCACCTGGAGTCCTGTGCCCAGCTCTGGAGCCCCCAGCACAAGAAGGACATGGAGTTTTTGGAGCAGGGCCAGAGGAGGCCACAAAGATGATCTCAGGGCTGGAGAGCCTCTCGTATGAAGACAGGCTGACAGAGTTGGAGTTGTTCAGCCTGCAGAAGAGAAGGCTGAGGGGAGACCTTCCAGTACCTGAAAGAGGGCCTACAAGAAAGCTGGAGAGGGACTTTTTATAAGGACATATAGCAGTAGAACAAGGGGTAATGGTTTCAAGATGAAAGAGGCTAGATTTAGATTAGATATAAGGAAGAAATTCTTTATTTTGAGGGTTGTGAGGCTCTGGCACAGGTTGCCCAGAGAAGCTGTGGATGTCCTCTCCTGGAATTGTTGAAGGCCAGGTTGGATGGAGTTTTGAGCAACGTGGTGTAGTGGAAGGTGTCCCTGCCCACAGCAGGTGACTTGGAACTAGATGATCTATAAGGTCTCTTCCAGCCCAAACCATTCTATGATTCTGTGACCATCCTTTACCTGTAAACAAAAAAAACTAGCATCATGCTGGAAGGAAACTACCTACTTTTAACCATGATTTCTAAGGAAGCGTTTCTGAATTACAGCCCTTATGTGATTTATACAGACCTAAGCTGTTCCCTTCTGGTCAGAAAATTATGCCCCATTTTGAAATTATTTTTTAGGTTGTAATTTTTTTTAATCATGTTTCTTCTGGGGAGACCTGGGCCCCTTATACTGCACATTTCATGGTACATCCAAAGACCTTCCGAAAAAAAAACATTTTCTCAGTATACTTAAATATGCTAAGTGTTAATCAGATCCTCAATCTCAAGAAATGTACTTGAGTATTTTAATCTTGGAAGAATCTGCTAATTCATACTGAGATAGAAGATTTTACTTTCAAGTAGATTTAAGTAACGCATTGCTGTTCTGTGTTCTGCTCTTCTGCCTTTGATTTAAACCTTCAGTGGAAAGTAAATAGAAGATACAGATTCCTAATTAAAGAAATTTGTCTCCTAATATGGTCGTTTTCTGTTCTAATTTAAAAAAATAAGGTTCTATTAAGTAAGGGCAAATGATTTAAGGCAGCAGACCCTTTTTATCACAATAAAAAGCTGCAATTGCTTAGATAACTCATGACTGCTCTACAAAATTGTACTTCTGGTAAAGATGCAAGAATTGAAGGCTGACATTTTTAAACCCAAATCGTCAGATGCTTTCTTTACTAGCATTTTACCTGACTGCTTTTAATTCCGCAAAGTTGGTATATGATAGTCAAGTCTAACGCACAATAGATCTCACCATGAGTGGACAGAGGTGCTGTCAAGTCTTACCATCTTTAGAATGAAGGCAGAAGTCCCTGGCACAATTCACTTCTAATTAAATTTTACTCTCCATTGAACACTCTGCTGAAGTTCACAGTTGCTGGCAGCAGAGGAGAGCCTAAGGCTGTGGTGCTATGCCTGACACATCTAGTGCTCCTTCCAAATTTCTGTAAACATTCTTGTATCTTATCACCTCATCAAAGCTCCAAGCTTCATTCTTAACACCCTAAGGATAAAACAGGCATATTGTATGTTACTTCTAGATCTAGCTAAAGAGTGAGTGCAGAGGGAACCTTTCTAAATGCAAGATTACTTGGTTTAAATGTTGGACAATGACAGAAACCTCGAGGACAAGTATATAATCCTAAACATTTTCACAGCTCCCCCAGCCGCTATAAATAGTTATTTAAAAACTGTATTTTGTTCTACTTTTGAAAACTAAGAAAATATACATTCTGTTGAAAAAGGGCAACAAAACTGTAAACTTACTGTTTTTTTAAAAAAGTATTTGTTATAAAACAAATAGTAATTTATGCACATTGTGACAGCCTCACTTCTTCACACACAGAAGGAGGGGGCAAATAAACATTTCCAAAGCCTTCTGAATCAACTGCTTCCTTAACCTTGTCCTCTACTCTGATGTCTACAGTAACTAAATAGGAAGGTAGTTCTGACTGCTAGAGTGCTCTTAATATTCTCACCATTACACTGTGTTGCCACTGTCTCATGTGCATCTGTTTTAACTTCTTATTTAGGCTGTACTTTCTTCATGTCAGGAAAAGCTGAAGTTACAAATTTTGTGCAGAACATTGCACAAAAAGGCACCAAATCCTCAGGGTTATTACAGGTAAAAAGTCACCACAAAGAACTGTTACACAGGAGAAGGAAGGTGATGGGACCCTTGTCTATGATTATGGAGGAGCATCAAATCATGGAATATAGAATAGTTTCATCTGGAATGGACCTTTAAAGGTCATCTAGTCCAACCCCTCCATATGTAACAGTATGTCACGTATATATACATAAAGACACATACATACAGCATATCTAACAGTAAGTCACAGCTTGTAAATGAGTCGCAGAACTGAGGTTGAAAAGACCTCTGGAGAGCATCAGGGTCAGTTAGAGCAGGTTGCTGAGGTCCTTGTCTAGTCAAGTTTTGAATATCTCCACTGATGGAGACTTCACAACCTCCCTGGGCAGCCTGTTCCAATGTTTGACCACTCTCACTGTATAAGCACCTTTTTCCTCTACTTGAATGCTATTACCTGCATTTCATCTTGTGCCCTTTGTCTCATGTCCTGTCACTGGTCAGACTTCTGGCTAGTCTGAGCTTGCTCCAGACTTTCCCATGGGTCTCAGAGACCAGGGATTCCTGAAGGCAAATCATGTTAGCAAAGACCACAACAAAGAATGCATTGAGTACCCTTTGCATGTCCTTTGTCACAAGGTTTTCTGCCCCATTCATCAGCTGTCCCACATTTTCCCAAAATGTCTTCCTTTTGCTGCTGCTATACCTGCAGGAGTCCTTGTTGTTGTCATTTTACCCCCTTCCAGATTCATCTCCAAGCTGGCTTTCCTAAGCCCATCCCTACACACTTGGAAAATGCCTCTAAATTCCTGCTGGGTCATTTGCCCTGCTTTCACATCTTGTATACTTCCTTTTTATATTCCTTTTTTTTTCAGGAGCTCCTTGTTCATCACAGGAGCTCCTGCTACCTTTGCATAACCTCCTGCTTAAAGGGATGGGCCAGTCTTGAACTTGGAGCAGGTCATTCTTGAAAATTAACTGACTTTTATGATCTTCTTCTTCTCTCTAGGACAATATTCCATGGTATTCTTTCAAGCAGTTCTCTGAACAGTCCAAAGTCTGTTCTTTGGAAGTCCAGGGTTGTAACTCTGTTATTTGCCTGGTTCCCTCCTTCCAGGGTCCTGAACTCCACCACTCATGGTCACCACAGACACGCCTTCTCCAGCCTTCACATCCCAATCAGTCCTTCCTTGTTTGTAAACCCAGAAATCTTTTTACATAAAAGCACAACAAATAAAATAAACCCACTACGGATGGAGATAATAAGCTGAGTCTGAAGAGATTCAAATTCTGTGTGAGTCTGACACAAAGAATCTGCAATGCAGGCTGACCTCTGCAATACACATAAACCTGGCAGGATTCTGATATAAGGATTTGTTGCCATTTCCAACAGAAAAATTATTATGGAACAGTATTTGCTGAAATACAAACCATAGCACTTTTGGCATGCTTTATGGGCTTAATCACCAAAATTAGCCCTCAAGAAAACCCTGTAACTTTGCTGAGTAATTCCTTTGAAATTATCTAGGAGAAAAGTATTCTTCCAATCTTTTTTTTCCCTCATTTTAATTTAAGTAATTTTTCAAAGCTTTTGTATGAAAAACTCAAAATCTAACTACAGGTTCTATTTCCATGTGCAGTGGATGGAATAATCAATAATGCAGAGGCAGGTTTTAGACCAGCATCAATATAGTGTTTTAGGAAAGATTTTCTAAAATCTGAACTTGAAATACCATTTTTGACCATGGAAAGCTGTTTTGCTATACAATCACTTTCAAACAACTAGAATAAATTTTCCCTCTTTCTTTGCAGAGATTCTGAAGTAATTAGTCTTGGGAGAAGGCCTAGTTTGTTTTGATCTTGCAAAAAATTTTTCATTGTAAGTAAAAGAAAATGTTTCCGACAGATAAAACTATAAATTACTTCAAGGGAGATTTTACCAGTTGATGTTGAAAACATGATAATTTTGGCCGAAGGGTGAAGAAACAAATACAGATCAGTTATATTTTCCAAGCTCACCATGATCACCTTGCTCAACAAAAGTAAACACTGGGCTCACTTTCTTGACAGCTTCTCCCTTGTTGATGGTGGTTATATATTGTTACAAATGAAGATTCTCAGCAGAATGGCACACAAGGTAACAGGATTGCATTATTCGTAAGAGAAAAGCAAAAGTGAAAACTGAAAAAGTGTTACCAAAGATGGGTTGTGCATATCTGGATTTTTAATCCATCAAAATACAAAGAGTAAATTGGTAAAAGCAAACAGTGGAAAGGCTGCAAGGCTTTAAATCGTACCTGTTACCTGCTGCGTGCCTTTCTTCATATGCTTTACAACAAGAACAAGTAAAGCAGACACAGACCTTTTCTTAAGACAAGTTAATTGGCATATTGAATCTGGGGATATCTGAGAAAGTAATGTAACGACAGGGGAAGGGACAGAACCCCGGCTCAGCCATCGCTGTTCTTTGGATTGCAGATCTGATGGGGAAACCTGTCGTAACTTGTTCTGTTGGAGGCCACCAAGAAGTTACCATCAGCGATGGAAGAAGGGAAGACTGAAGGGACTTGTTGGGACTTGGTGATCTCCATGTCGTTCTGTCTTGAAGGAATTTGTGGGAAGGAGAAGCTTATGCAAGAAAACCTCACAGAAAGAATGCCTTAAGTGACTACAAAACCCTAGACAACCTTCATGTTTGTGAAGTAAAAGCTGACATAAAATTGTCTTTTCAGTTTCCACAGCTGTCTCCACAAAATCTTTGACTACCTACAACCGCTTTACAGGGATGTAGATCATTAATGGACATAATAATATTTAACACACTTTTAAAGCTTAGAAAGCTCATATTTTAAAGAAATTCCAGGCGCTTGGATAAGAGAAACTGTCTAGAAATACCTCTTTCATTATTATTTTGATAATTATCCAAATCACGTGAGTTTGCACCCCAAAAATGTACTCGTTATCTTTTTAGATCATAATAGATGGATAAAAAGAAGGCCAAGAGAGATAATAAAAGCCATATGACCAGAACATTAGTGCATTCACATTCCTTAGCCTGAAGAGCACTGATTACAACTGTCCAGCTGTTTTTCCTTTATTTGGTGGCATTTCTGTTAACTACAAGAAGAGGTGAGTACTGAGGAATAATCTTCTGGATAAAATGGCTGCCCTAAACAAGCTTAATTCTAAGAATACTTTAAACTGTTTATCATTAGGTGTCTTTCCTCCTCATCTCTTTTACAATCACATTTTTCTGTGACTGTCTTCTGAATTTTACCATCAAAGCATGTCATTAATCTCCATTATAAGTCTGCAACTTGCCTAATTCAGTAGAGCTGAGGCCTTGGGGCATGACATAAAAATCAATCAACAAGAAGTTTTTACATCATAAGATTTATACTGTCCCAGCATTCAAGTCTTATGAATAAGCCACTGGTTTTGGAATTAAAAAGCTTTGTCCATCACTGAATGCACAAGACTGAGGGAATAGTTTTCCATTTCTAAACAAACAGGCAAGTGTAGCATAAAACATGTAGTATTGGCCACAGGGAAAAGGGATCTGACACACAACAGACAAAGACCATTTCTGGGGGAAAATCACTTCTCATTTGTTTTTCACACTGGTGATGTATCTCCATAAACCCATATAAATATGGGCCTTTGCCCCATAGCTTCCTACTTCCTTGCTCCCGATGTTTGAACTGAAAGCACGGTGCCCTCCAATATAACTAATTTAAATTCACAGAAGAAACACACCACAACCAGTTTTATTCTGAGTTAGATCCTGCCATATGTTGAGTATTCTTAACTTCCTTTAATGTCAATGAGACTCAAGGACTACTCGGTGTTTGGCACCAAGTACTCCATGCCCAACAGTCAACTGCACGTCTGGCACTATATATTAAAATCCACTGTCTCCAAAGGTATCATTAATGCTGATACATAGAGCCAACAATTGGCCCATGCACTTCCAAAGCTTCATTTTGGCTGTATCAACCATCATTCCCCCAGGCACTGAGGTCCTCTTTCAGGAAAAGGTTCCGGAAATAAGTATACCCGACTAGTTATTCAAGGGGCACCAGACACTGGCTGGATATGTTCAGAATTCGACCATAGATTTAATGATCTTTTCTTAAAGTGCTCAGCAGTGTACTTTCATCATACAGCGTCTGCTGTTCAAAAATTTAGTTGCAGGGTAGGCCCTTTCCAGAGAAAATGACATTAGCCAGAAATTGTCTTACTAATTAGATACCAAAGGAGGACGCACAGACAGAAATGATATGGTAAGAGATGAAAATCAATAATGGAGGAGGAGATTTTCTCCCATCTGAAGAATTTTTGTAGGCTTAGGAGAGTCCCCTTCATTCTTCAAATACACACCTTTCAAAATGTCGTTAAAAAGCTGAGATGTATTCTTCAACTCCAAAATATCCTAGTAATTTAACACGTCAGTTTCCACAATCTAGGAGAAGGGACTAAAAAGCTGTAGAGTTGATGTCTCTAGCCCAACGACTATGTGATTTCTACAAAGTGAAATAACCCCTGTAGTCAAGCCTGGAAGGGGAACCTGACTGACATGCAGGGTTTCTGTCTTTTACTTGCCTGATAGGAGACCTAGCTTCAAATATAGGCAATGCAGCACTTTCTGATGAAAATCCATTTCATGGAAGTATTGCTTTAATCATCAAGGTCTTCTGACTGTACAAGAAGAAAAAGAAAGTTTTTAACATATAGCTAAATCTACAGTAGAGAAGCAGGCTCTGGTTTTAACATGAACCAGCTGGTTTGTTTAGGGTGATGATTTTGCATAGGTCTGGAGTTTACCTTTACTTGCTAACTTACTACACTGTAAAATTTTCCATTAGGTTTAGGAGAGGTAGTAACACTTCTTCTTCCCTGCTTAAGATGGTATCTTTGAAGCAAAGCACTTTTAAAAACTCTAGCATAAATATTGGTGTTATCCACAACCTAAGTTACATTTGCATTAAACTGTCTTGCTAAATGTAGTATTTTTTCTTAACACTCTTAGTCTATTTTTTAAATCTAATTTACTTTCTTCATTTTGTTTGAAGTATTCAGACTGTATACTGAACAATACTACTTTTGGAACATTTTGTTATTGCAGATAGCTGATTTCATAAAGAAATTGTCACATCTCAGACCCTAAACCAGTGTACAGTTTTACTTGTCACTGTTGCTAAATTTAACTCAGCTCTCCAGAGATTAAATACAGATTCATTAAGCTGCTTCACGCTTTTATCCATTCTCATGTTCTTGAAAGATTTCTCATTTATTACAAAGAAAACATGGCTAATTGTTAATTAGAAAGTGCATACAAATGTGATAAGATTTAATTAACTCAAACAAATACAATTCAAAGTTTAATAAAAAGATTTAGCTGTTTTAGCTCTTGAAAAAAGTTCTATCCTACATTTGCAAAAGTCCTACTTGGTGTCCCTGTTACCCTGTGGGATTTGACCTTCAGATACATTCCTTCAAAACAGACCAAAAAAAAAAAAGTAGATAAAGATCTTACAATACATTTGAAAATCTGCAGTGTCGTACTTCAAACTTTACTGGAAAACCTTAACTGAAACAGTATTCTATAAGAAAAGGCTTTTTCAAAAAGGGAAGCATTAAATAAGGAAAGCAAGACAATATTTACGAAATTTCCTGCAGAAAAAAGTAATCTTTTGTATCCTGGAAAAGATGAAAATTTACTTTTCATATAAAATATTCATTTTCAAAATTACTTTTCTCTAGATCAGTTTTGTTACATAGGTTATACTCTGACTCAAGAACAGTCACATTGCACTGAATCTCTGTCAAGTCAAGTTAATGTCAAATTTTACTCTCTACTCCCATTGACCTCTGTATATTCAGGAATAGGAAGGATCGGGACGTAAGATAAAAAAGACTAGGTAATAGCATCCTGACATTCGGGACTCAAAGTTTACGTTTCTGGTAAATTCAACTTGTAATGTGCAGTTACAACCTAATTAATAGAATAAAAAGGTAACACTAAAGACAAATTACCTTTTAAGTTAAGGGCTCAGAATTTACAGTTGGAAATCAGTGTATAATTTAGGCTTGCATAATCTTCTGCAAAACCTGAGACACAGCAAAAAAGATATTAGCCAGAAGAGTGAAAGAGTTTTAAAGAATTCAGACTGCTGGATGCAGTAAAATGAAAATATCCTTTATCTCACACTTGTTATATAAAAATTACCAACTCTTCTTGGCAAGCCTCAGATGATAGTCTAGGAGGAGGTATGTATTTTCTCTGCAGCTGGGGTCCTGAAAAATAGTGACTTACGAAGGATTTACTGGAAAGTTGCTCAGAATTCTTCACAAGTTTCTTTCTCTCATGGAAAGTTCTGTTGGTAAAACTTACATTATGTTAAATTTGCCTGTATCTACCACCTAAAAATTACAAGGTGCACCCAAGTGTTGTTTTCAGCTAAAAATTGGAAATAAATATTCTGCTCATTTTAAATATATTTTGATAGGTGTGGTAACGCAAAAATAGTAAGTGACACTCTATGTGGCCATTTTTTTTTTTTTTAAACACAGGTATTGTTATCACTATAGAAATAAATGCAAAACAAAGAATCAAAAAAAGTCTCAATATTCTTTATATGTCAAGCAGTCCTATGAGATCACAGCATGTCTGCTGTTTTATAGTATATGCTAGGGAAGAAAAGCAACAGCAAAGAGTTTAATCTGAAATAGCAGTAGAGACCAGGCTCTCGATAAACAGGTGAATATCTATAATCTGTAGAAAATGCCAATAATGCACCAAGAAGAGCAATTTTTTGCTGGGCAGTTGCAGAAAGAGAAAAAAAGTCTTTTGTGCACTGATAACAAAACATATCAGACAGAAAAGAAAGAACAGCACAAGCCAAAATTCAGGTTGGATCTCCCAGCATTTTCCATAAAGGGGAAGAGGGATTGCGATTCAATACTATGCCCTGTGAACTCTGCTACATGTCTGTATTCAGACAATTTTCCTGAGAAATAAACAAGTTGTTATGTGCAGGCTTGATGATAGAACTTGCAACACAGTCAGCAAAACCAAACTCAGTTGCTCTGGGGTATGTACCATTGTAGGGTACAAGTGCCTCACCTTCCTGTAGGTAGGAAAAATAAGGCAGGTGGATCAGGGCTGGTCACCCCCTTTAAGACCCCTATCAATGCCTGAGGAGTGAGACGCTGTCCTTTCCGTTTAGCTGAAATATCCTACATATTGTAATTGCAGCCCTACTCTGATTAATATTATGTTTATGTCAAGAACATCAGCTGCAAAATTAGGAGGGATGGTGAAACACTCAAGTGAAATGCTCTCTCCTTCTCATACTTTCTTAAAAAAATTATACTGCAAATCTTTGTAAATTACAGTAAAATCCAGAATTCAACTGCATGAAGAAGCACATTCCCCATTTACCATTTTTCACGTCTAGAATAGCCATGCCACATTACTACCCTAATAACTAGTGAGACTTGGAACACCATAATACAAAACATCTGTATCCACTCCCACAGTGACCAATGAGAGCTAATTTTCTACAGCCAGGACAAATTATTAACTTCAAGGATGACAGCATCTGTCTCTGTGATGTATAAACGTGCCTTCCCCTCTGGCCTAAGAGAAGATTGATCTAAGCAAGGGCGCAGAAACAGGGGCATTACAGCAAGGATACCCCTTGTGGGAAACCAGCTGTTACCTATTTATCTTTGTATGGCCGAGGAGCCTTTATCCAAGATACAGCTGTTCCTTCCTTTCCTCCTTATTAGCTACACCTGCCTCAAGCAGATGAGTGTGATTGTTTAATGCTTTTCTCAGTATTTAAAGTTTTATACATGTTCTTAGTATTCCCTTGTTCTCCCAGGTAGAAGTTTAAAGACACTGTCAATTTATCTTCATGGTAAAAAAGGGACAGGCTTGTTTTTATTTTCATAGAATGAATGAATAAAATATTCCTTGTTTTTTTAAGGTTTTAAAAATCAAGGGAAGACAGCTGTTTTCTTCCATCCAACCATGAGTTCGTAATACAGCTGTAACATTATGTGACCTCAAAATTTTTGCTAGGACTGAAATTTCCCAAAGGAAACATGCTGCTAAGCATAAGTCATACAATTCTTACTCTTTACATAAGACTCAGCTAAACATTTAGTGGCCAGTTACGCCAATTACAGTGCTGTTTTTCCCTTCAGATAACAGCACTGGTTTTTGGAAGGAGACAGGTTATATTTTCTACCCACCTATATACAGTTGTATACTGGATATGTAAAGTTCTACACTTGCTTTCTGTCCTACCCTGCCTCATAAGTGATCTTAACTCTGTACTCCTCTGTACTGAATACTCATCATCTAGCAATATATCACAGAATCATAGAATGGTTTGGGTTGCAAGGGACTTTATAGATCATCTAGTTCCAAGTCACCTGCTGTGGGCAGGGACACCTTCCACTACACCACGTTGCTCAAAACCCCATCCAACCTGGCTTTCAACAATTCCAGGAGGGGACATCCACAGCTTCTCTGGGCAACCCGTGCCAGAGCCTCACAACCCTCAAAATAAAGAATTTCTTCTTTATATCTAATCTAAATCTAGCCTCTTTTAGCTTGAAGCCGTTACCCCTCTCCAGCTTTCTTGTAGGCCCTCTTTCAGGTACTGGAAGGCTGCTATAAGGGCTTCTCTTCTGCAGGCTGAACAACTCCAACTCTGTCAGCCTGTCTTCATACGAGAGGTTCTCCAGCCCTGAGATCATCTTTGTGGCCTCCTCTGGCCCTGCTCCAAAAACTCCATGTCCTTCTTGTGCTGGGGGCTCCAGAGCTGGGCACAGGACTCCAGATGGGGTCTCATGAGAGCAGAGTAGAGGGGTAGAAGCACCTCCCTTGACCTACTGGCCAC